>ERZ773050.930-NODE-930-length-16282-cov-4.995625_pt1 | contig 16282 bp, 12 predicted proteins | sample MGYA00580632_ERZ773050 | MGnify/ENA primary metagenome ERZ773050 (study PRJEB29015, sample SAMEA2738123) | human oral metagenome | biome: human oral; feature: human-associated habitat; material: saliva | place: China | collected 2166 ... | reverse complement strand
AAGACGGCTGGCATAACGGGCGATTTGAGGTGGCGAAGATTGTCGCTGAAACGCCGGACGATGCGCACTTTCTGGTCTGCGGCAGCTTGCCATTTGTACGCGATGTCTGGCAAAAGTTAACTACCGCCGGCGTCAATGAATCACATATTTCAACGGAGACATTTTTTGAATAATGATTGGAGCGACGACTACAGCAGAATTATCATCGACAGGAATTGACGGTGATGGTTTTGATGTATTTTCGTCGCTAAGAGACGGTGCTGGTGGCGAGGATTTTTCGCCTGGCATTGACGAAGCGGTGACTGATAGTGCGGATCAGTTTGATTTGGTGGCAGTGGCTGGTGGTGAAGCAGAGTTACCTTCTACTGAGGAAGTGTCAGCGTCAATTGGTCAAACGGCATGTGCGACATGTGTTGGCTGCCCATTTCTTAGCCAGTGCGTAAAACCTCAGGCGTTAGCCGTGAAACAGGAGTCGGAAAGACAGGAGAATGTATCTGATGATATGAATTCTGCGGATGAAGAGGCGGTTTCTAATTTGTTGGAAATGACACCAAAACAAAGCTATCTGGAGAGATTGTTGTCTCCAGATGATCTCGATAGTCTTGATGAAAATGGGCGCGGGGAATTAGTGATGGCGGGATATTCAGAGTCTACCGATTATCAAGAGACTATTATTAAAAAAGCGCCTGAGCCAGCGGCAGTAGCAGCGAAGTTCATAGATTTAACAACTAAGACAGATGAGTCAACTGAGAAAATCATACCGCAGGAACGAGAATGCGAAACTTCGACTAATGAGATAGTTGAAATCTCGGACGAGAATCTGGATATCGAAGTGGCAGATATGAGTAGTCCTTTAATGGAAATGAAGCCACACGTCATTGATGCTGTTTCTGACATGGCGCATAATGACAGCAAGAATCCGGCACCAGAGTCCTTAGATGCGCCGACACAGACGGAAACTGCGCCGGTGTCGATAGTGATAGATAAGGACGCTCAAGCCGTTGATGGGAATAGTAATTCGCTGGAAAATGAAACTGTTTACCCTGCGGCTAGTGATGATAAGGTTGACTCTAGGGTTTTAGAGCTTGAGTCGGGCCGAGCAGCAGAAAATGATGAAAGTGCTTTTACGCCAATTTCCGAGCAACAGCACTTAGTGGCGCAATTCAACTCGGCAGGGGCGGATGAGGCTATGATTGTAGAATCCGTTGATGATTACAACATAAAACTTCCAACTGATATGCAGTCCAGCGAGGTTAAGCTTAATGTGGCTCCGGGCTATGACGATCCTGTTCAATCATCTGACAGTATTGATAATGAGCAGCTGGTTGATACCGCAATAATTGATGAAGCTAAGGTTAATCCCCCAAATGAGGAGATTGACGTATTGGCGGCGGATCAAATTTTCACTGATACACAGAGTTCGTCAATTGAGAAACTTGATTATAACAATGTGGCTGTAGAGTGCGGTCATGATAAGGGCAATGATTTTTGGGCTGAAGAGGATGCGGTTTTCTTCGTTGATCAGCAGGAGTCGCCAGTAGCAGAGTCGGAAGTGCCTTCGGTTGAAGCAGTGACGATTGCGCTGCCAATAGAAACGATTACAGAGTGTAAAGAAACTGATGACTATAATCCAGTGGAACAAGTAACTATTTCCACCTCATTGACCATTGAGCCAACACTTGATGTTGAGTCGGACGAGGCGGCAGCGAAAATTCCAGAGGAATGTCCCGTGTCTCGTGAGGAGTGTGAATTTACTTTTGCTACTGAAGTGACTGAGTCGGCAGAATCTGAACTGGATAAGCAGAATGATTTAATGATAGGAAACGATACTCTGGATGATTGTGTCTATAATAGCGAAGAAAGTGTCGCGAATGGTGATGATTTGCTGATGAATATCCATCCATCATCTGGTTTATGGTCAGACGATAGTCCGCTAAATCCAGAAGAGGGGTTGGTGACAATGACTCAATCGGCTGCGGATGACTCATCATTGGTGTCGCGGCTGGTTGGTGCGTTGGTGGTGGCGATGTGTGTGGCGCGCGGCCGACAAGCTAGAGCGATTCCGAATAGCTGATGATCTTTGCGTGGCGTAAGCGATAAATAGGGCTGCACGAAATGATAGCGCGAAGATTGGCAGCTGATGAATGGTTAAAGCCTGATATAATGAAACTATGAAAGTGCTCGACAAGCCGAAAATCGACCGTCCCCGCGAGAAATTGGTGCGTTACGGTACGGCGCGGCTGAGCGACTTAGAGCTGTTGATGGCGATTATCGGCAGCGGCAATAAACAGGCGGATGTCGGTAAGATTGCGCGCGAGGTGCTGAAAATTGTGCGTCAAAAAGGCGGCGATGTTTCGTATGATGATCTACGCGGCGTGGTTGGTTTGGGTGATGCGAAAATCCCGGTGATTTTGGCGAGTTTGGAACTGGCGCGGCGGTACTTGCTGGACAGCGACCAGCCAATTATTGACAGTCCAGAAAAGGCGGTTGAGCTACTGGCCGACATTCGCGATAAAAAGCAGGAATATTTCGTTTGTCTGACGCTGGACGGTGCGAATCGTTTGATCGCCAAGCGGGTGGTGACCATCGGCACGCTGACCGCCAGCTTGGTACATCCGCGCGAGGTCTTCGCCGATGCTATCGCCGACCGTGCCGCCTCGATTATCGTGGCGCATAATCATCCGAGCGGGTGTTTAGAGGCCAGTATTGCTGATAAAGAAGTAACGAACAGGCTGGTGGAAGCGGGAAAACTGCTTGGCATTACGCTTAATGATCATATTATCGTTACAAAACTTAATTACAAGAGCTTGCTGCACGCAGAGTAAATGAGCCTCAAAATCTGATATAATCTATCTATGAATAAGAGGGAGCTTGAAAAGCAGTTGTGGGCTGCGGCGGATAAACTACGGGGTAATATTAGTTCGTCGGACTATAAATATGTGGTACTGGGGTTGATCTTTCTAAAATATGTTTCGGATGCGTTTTCGGTGCGATATCAGACAGCGATTGATGAGAATTATGATCCTGAAGACCAGGATTGGTATTTGGCGGAGAATATTTTTTGGATTCCCAAGGAGGCTCGTTGGGAATACCTAGTGGCGAGTGCCAAACAGCCAGAAATTGGCGTATTGGTTGATAGCGCCATGGAAGCAATTGAACGCGACAATCCAAGCTTGAAAGGTGTTTTGCCGAAAAATTATGCTCGCGAAGCTCTAGATAAACGCCGCCTGGGTGAGCTTATCGATTTGTTTACAAACATCAAATTTGACACTGCGAGTTCCAAAGATCTACTTGGTCAAGTTTACGAATATTTTATGGGTATGTTTGCTGACAGCGAGGGCAAACACGGTGGCGAATTCTACACGCCGCGCTCCATCGTCAGGTTGCTGGTAGAAATGCTTGAGCCGTACAGCGGGCGTGTGTACGACCCATGTTGCGGTAGCGGTGGTATGTTCGTCTGGAGTGAGAAGTTTGTCGAAGAGCATGCGGGCCGTGTTAGCGATATCGCGGTGTATGGCCAGGAACTCAACGAAACCACTTGGCGACTCGCTAAAATGAATATGGCAATTCGGGGAATTGACGCGAATATCAAACGCGGCGACACCTTGATGGATGACCAGCTTCCCGACCTGAAAGCTGATTATATCTTGGCCAATCCACCGTTTAATATTAGCGACTGGGGTCAAGAACATTTGCAGACTGACCCACGCTGGAAGTATGGACTGCCGCCAAAGGGTAATGCTAACTTTGCCTGGATTCAACACATGATTCACCATTTGAGCCCGCACGGTACGGCAGGTTTTGTGCTAGCAAACGGGAGCATGAGCAGTCAAACTGGCGGCGAAGGTGATATCCGTAAGCAGTTAGTGCTTAATGATATGGTTGACGCCATTGTCACACTGCCGAGCCAGTTGTTTTTTAACGTCGCTATACCATGCTGTCTGTGGTTTGTGTCACGTGATCGTGCCAATCGTCGCGGCAAAGTGCTGTTCATCGATGGGCGTAATTTGGGCAAAATGGTAACCCGTCGTAACCGTGAGCTGACCGAAGAAGACATTGCCAGGATAGCGAAGACATATCATGATTACAAAACTGTCAGTGCGGATTACGCTGACCAGCCAGGTTTCTGTAAAGTTGCTAATCTAGAAGAAATCAAGCAGCATGATTACGTACTGACACCCGGTCGCTACGTTGGCGTTGAAGAGGCCGAGGAAGACGATGAGCCGTTTGCCGAGAAATTTGCCCGGTTGACGGCTGTGCTTGAGGGGCAGTTTGCGAAGAGTCATGAGCTAGAGGCGAAAATAAAAGAAAATCTTGCCAAAATAGAGAAAGAAATCAAATAATGAATGGTGACAACCCGAACAGCGAGATGGTGGTGTGTGTTGGCGATGATGGTAGGCTGCAGATTCAAGCTAGGCTACAAGATGAAAATATATGGCTCACTCAAGTGCAGTTGGCCCAGGTATTTCAGGCTACAAGGCAAAATATAGGCCAACATATTAAGAATATCTACGAAGAGAAAGAGCTCGACCCTTCGGCAACTATAAAGAAATTCTTTATAGTTCAAACTGAAGGCGATCGTGAGGTCTCGAGAAATATAGAGCATTATAGTTTAGACATGGTAATTGCGCTTGGTTACCGTGTGAAGTCAAATATAGCAACGAATTTTCGTATTTGGGCCACCGAAAGACTGCGTGAATATATCACTAAGGGCTTTGTCATGGACGATGAGCGCCTTAAAGAAAATGGTGGCGGAAACTACTGGAAAGAACTACTTGAGCGGATTCGAGATATTCGCAGTAGTGAAAAAATATTATATCGGCAAGTGCTAGACTTATTCGCCACCAGTCAAGATTATAATCCGAGTTCCAAAGAGCAAATAGAGTTTTTTCAGATAGTTCAGAATAAGCTGCACTACGCTGTTAATATGTTGACTGCCGCCGAGGTTATTTACTCCAGGGTTGATTCCGACAAGCCATTTTTAGGGCTTACGACGTTTCGTGGTCAGCAACCGACTAAAAGCGAAGCGCAAATTGCTAAAAACTATTTGACGGCCGACGAACTTAGCATACTCAACCGTCTCGTTAGCGCCTTTTTTGACCTTGCTGAGCTCAAGGCTATCAATCACGAACCGATGCGCATGGCTGATTGGGTACATGAAGTTGACAAATTTGCGGCTACCTACGGCAAAGGTGTCCTTGATAACCCGGGCAAAATATCTCACAAAGCCATGCTCGCCAAGGTTGCCAAAGAATATGAATCATACAAAGAACGTATGCGTAATCAAGAACTGAGTAGTATAGAACAACAGTATCTTGAGGAGCTGAAGGCTGTGCAGAAGAATATTGAGGGGAAGAAATGAATGAAGATATTCAACACGCTCTCGAATCATCCATTGTTGGTCCGCTAGTTAAAGATGGCTTGATAGATGTAGCGGAATGTTCAATTGATGAAGTCATTGATAATGAGATTATTAAACAAATCCCGATTGTTAAAACTGTAATTGGTGCAATACAAACAGGAGTGAGTATTCATGATCGCCTGTTTTTGAAGAAAATTATAGCATTTCTTGTTGGCATCAATCACATACCAGAAAAACAACGCAAAAAAGTAGTTGCCAAAATCGACTCCTCGAAGAGATATCGAATGAAAGTTGGTGAGAAATTACTGTACATCATCGATAAGTGTGATGATTATACAAATGCCGAAAACGTAGCAAAGCTCTTTTCGGCAATGGTGAAAGGTGATATTAGCTATGAGCAGTATTTAGGAGCGTCTCGCATAGTATCAAAGATTTCGACAAATGAATTTAATGTATTTATTGAATCTCATTATGATTCACCATCGTTATATTATGAGGCGATTGACCTTTTACACACAGGCTTGGTATTTGTCGACACTGAAAAACCAGAAGTTGAGATTGTAAAGCACGAACCGGCAGACTGGAATGATCCACAAGAATACTATGATGCTGAAGTTCATGGAGGAGAGTCTAGTGTACGCTCAACTAAATCGGGTGATGTGGTTTTTAAAGTATTTGGTGGTAAACAGGAGTAAAGTATAATATGAAATTGTCTGAGCAAGTTTTTGAACAATTTCCGATAAAGAACATAGTCATTCCCATTATAGTCGCAATACTTACTACGCTTATTGTTGAATATTTTGCTAAACCGTGGCTTGAAGCACGCAAAGAACGACTGATTCGTAACAGAAAACAGATTGACGAAGTAATATTTCAATTTCAGAAGGTAAGCGGTTCTATAGCTGCGCTACTTCCAGATGAACACAAGCATCCTCTAGAGAGTCGTCATAATGACGTAATGTTAAATAATGCCAAGGATGGTCTGTATGGCATTATGGAGGCATTATCTCGTCTTCCACATCGTTATATAGAAAAGCATGAAGAGCATATCGGAAAAACAATGTTGTTTGTCGGTTATCTGCTGTCGCAGGTTGAGGGGGCTAAGGGTTCAGACATAAGAACACTTAGTGTAAAAAACGTGGATTACATCAAAGATCTTGCGTCGAATCTTGAATATTTCGATGTTTATTTTCTGGCGAATATTAGCTCTCAGGATACTCAAGAAAAATGGTACCGACGACTATTTTGGAATTGCTCAGAAAAGAAAAAATCAGAGTCAAAAGTTGATAAGATTTTGAAGGATCACGGACTGGAGTATAAAAAATGACACAAAAGGTTTATCTTGGGGATATTTGTGACATAAGAATTGGGCGTACCCCGCCCCGCAAGCAACCGCAATGGTTTAGTAGTTCTCATGGAATGAAGTGGGTGTCTATAAAAGACATGGGAAACACAGGAAAGTATATTAGCCAAACAAGTGAGTCGCTGACAATGGACGCCATCAGTAAGTTTAATATCCCGATCATCCCGGAAGGTACTCTTTTGATGAGTTTTAAGTTAACCGTTGGGAGACTTGGGTTTACGGAATATGATATGTGTTCTAACGAGGCTATAGCTCAATTACCTATAAAAGACCCAGATATAGTTGATAAGAACTATTTGTATTACTATCTAAAAAACTTTAATTTTGACTCACTTAGTTCAACTTCATCTATAGCTACGGCAGTGAATTCAAAGACGGTCAAGAATATACCAATAGATCTACCACCCCTTGATCAACAAAGGAAAATTGCCGATATCCTCAGTAGTCTTGATGAAAAAATCGAACTCAATCGCCGCATGAACAAAACCCTCGAGCAGCTCGGTCAAGCCCTATTTCGCCATTATTTTGTCGATAATCCTGAGGTGAATAGCTGGGAAAGTGGCGAGGTGTCTAATGTAATACGTATTTATTCCGGGTTTGCGTTCAAGAGTAAAGATTTTGACATTAATGGTAAATATGGGCTAGTGACTATCAAGAATGTACAGGATGGTTGTTTTATTAAAGATTGCACTGACCATTTAAGCGAGCCACTGCCTGATAGAATACCAGAGTATGTTCATCTGAAAAGTGGAGACATTATCCTTTCTCTGACTGGAAATGTTGGTAGGGTGTGTATTGTGGTAGGTCGTGATTACTTATTAAACCAGCGTGTGGCAAAACTTGTTAGTGATGAGAGTCAAGCTTATGCGTATTTCCTATTTCGCTCAAGAGCAATGAAAGACCGTATGGTTGGTATGTCGAAGGGAACAGCTCAGAAGAACCTAAGTCCAATCGAAACCGGTAAATTGAAGATAAAAATTCCACCCACTAATGTAATGAATCAATTTGAAGAAAACGCTATAGAGCTACTGAATATGATTGTGTCAAATAATGAACAAATTCAAACCCTCACTAGTCTTCGCTACTCACTTTTACCAAAACTAATTAGTGGAGAGATTGAAGTTTAATATGGCTTCTGTTATAGATGAGATACGACGTTGTGACGTGGCGATATCGAATAATATTGTAGAACTTGCGAATGATAGAGGTTTAATGTCTGTTAATATTATCAATAATCTTCGCAATTTGATTAATCAGGTTGCGGTATTGATCAACACTCAGGATGTAAATATAGACAGTAATTATCAAACAATTGAGAGTGCGATGAAACTAGTAGAGGCTCGTGCTGATCTGGCATTTCTGCGAACTTTCTATAAACAGCTTCAGGCTTCGGCTTCTCACTATACGCCAGACGGTGATGGTGCTGAAAGACTTATGTTGAAGTATTATGAATCGTTGATTCTAATGAAAAAATACCTTAAAGATAATTTCTCGATTGATATCTTAGCTAATCTCGAAGATTTTCCGATCGATACCGATGAGTCTCAACAGGAGTATTATGAAAAAATAGCAAGCCAAATAGAAAGTTATACAGACAAAAGCGGTGGCACTAAAGATAACTATTATATACACAGAGTAAAGCCGTTCTTTGTTAATCAAAAAGTATACTATGAGATAACTTTTTCACTAGCAATTGATCGCAATAGCAAGTTTCATAGGAAGATTGCTTTTTCGAGTAAGAGAATTTTTGGTAATTATGCAACAGACCTCTGGCTTCGTGAGTCTATTATAGAGGTTGATGGTATAAAAGTTCCTATAAAAATAATCCAAGCTTGGAAGGTGAATATTCGACCTTGTGAGTTTAATAATCTAGGTAGGATTATCGGGTTTGACGTAAAGGCTAATCGAGGACAAAAAGACTATTTGCCAATTATGGAATATATTACCCAACACCATAGATCTCTAGTTGATATTATTGACCTGAGTGACGAACTGTTCAAGGATTTCGTCAATCAAGTACGCCCTTTGAAATATAAGTCAACAATTATAGATTTAATAACAGAGCTCAGATATTTTTGTAAAACACAAAGAACTGGTAAGAACGTGATTCGCTATTTGCTTTTGAATATACACAACTCAACAATTAAAGACCAGTACCCGAATAATCAATCCGACTGTCTAGGAGATGTTCTGTTAAGCAAGAAAACTTTCCCGTTTGATAAAATGCCGTTTTGTACCTCTTTGAAGAATCACAATCCTCGTCTTGAAGATGTGATATCGGCTATTCCTATTCGCGGGCGAGAACATGAGCTGATAGCAAGAAGGGTAATGATCAACACGGAGCAAGAAGGTCTACTGTATTCTCCAAAAGAAAAAATCTCCAGTGACGATGAACTAGATATCTCAATTACTCGGTATAATGCTAAGTTATGGTCTGGGCACGCTGATAGAAAAATTGAAAAATACGCAGAGCATTATTTCATAAAAGGCTACGAACAAAATGTTGTAGAAATAGTTAAAATGCTCAAAACATTATGTTCTGAGGGTGAGAAAAACCATAAAGACAATGTTGTAGAATGGTTGAATAATAATGATAGTAAAATAGACGACCCAGTCAAGAAGAATATCTTAGCCAATCTATTTGATTCATCAAAAGTAGCAGTAATTTATGGGGCGGCCGGAACTGGAAAAACCAGGATGATAGAACATATCTCGGCATATTTTAGTTCTGAGAGTAAAATATATTTAGCGAATACTAATGCAGCTGTCAGCAACTTGAAAATGCGATTGGGTGATTCGGGTGATTTTATGACAGTCGCAAAAGCGATTAAAAGCTCGGGCTTAAACTGTTCGATTCTATTTATCGATGAGTGTAGCACTATTAGTAATAGAGATATGATTGCTCTTTTACAGAACATCAAGTTTGAGCACTTGGTGCTAGTCGGCGATATTTATCAGATTCAATCAATTAGGTTTGGTAATTGGTTTGATATTATCAGACAGTTTTTACTCAAGCAGGCTGTTTTTGAGCTCGAAGCCCCGTTTCGAACAGAGGACGATAATCTTAAGAAATTGTGGAATGCTGTCAGGATGAGTAGTAATGATATTGAAGAGATTATGGAGAGACAAGGCTATTCTCGTAAATTGGATAGTTCAATTTTTCAAGAGTTGGCGGATGAGGAGATCGTTCTTTGTTTGAATTACGATGGTCTGTATGGTGTAAATAATGTTAATAAAATATTACAAGCAAAAAATAAGAACCAATCAGTTGTGTGGAATGGTGAAATTTATAAGGTTGGCGACCCTATTATTTTTAATGAATCAAATGCCTATAGTGAAGTGTTATACAATAATTTAAGAGGTAAAATTGTTAGCATTAATGCAATTAATGAAGCAATTATTGAGTTTGTTGTAGATATTATTGGTGTTACAATCTCAGAACGAAATGCTGAATGGGCTGGTCTTGAACTTATTGACGACAATAGGGTTCGAATTAGGGTAGAAAAGAGGCGTAATAACGATGGCGATGATGATTCTGAAGCCTTAAGATCGGTGGTACCCTTTCAGGTTTCATACGCAGTGACAATTCATAAGGCGCAAGGCCTAGAATATGAGTCGGTAAAAGTAGTAGTTACTAAAGATAGCGAGGAAAAGATTACAAAAAATATATTCTACACTGCCATCACGAGGGCTACTAAAAGATTGACTGTTTACTGTAGCCCAGAGGCTCAGCACAAGATCATCCTCTCATTCATAGGAAATATTAATAATGATCATAAACTATTTTTGGAGCGGAACCATAATTTGTTGAAATGATATAAAGCTACTAACTTAGAAGAACCCCTAAAGTTAACAGATAACTATAAGAGAGGCAACGAATTAATCTAAAAAGAGTCGAGTTGATCTCGACTCTCTCTTAGCACCTTTGACCATTTAGTAGTTATATGTAAATTCAACTACTGGATCAGTTTGCCACTTCCAGAAGAAAGTAATATCCTCCCCGAGCGGTTGATTGACTAGCTCTGTCACAGGATTTGTATTATCTCCAAATGGATTAATAACATTATAGGAGATGTTTTGGGTTTTGATATTCTCGTCACTCTTAAATAAGGCCGTGAGCGTCAGCGGCACTCTGCTGCCAGCCATACTAAACGCCGGTAGCGGAGAGTAGGCCTTTAATGAATAGTGCTTCACCCCATCTTCACCAGTGACTTCATCAATGACAGCCGATAACTGAATCTTGATAGTTGCCTGACCTTGAGGCAACTTCAGTTTTCCAGCCCTAAACTGTTTGGCTATGGACTTTAGCTCTTTGTTAGTATCGTATTGATCTTCAGATAGGCCAATCTTTTGCAAGTATGGCTTGATCCTGGATAGATCACCTTTTATACGCTTCACTTCTGCCTCTCGTTCGTGATAAGCTTGTTCTCCAGCTGAGATAACAGCAATTGATGCGCTGAACTTGACCGTTGAGTAGGGTAGGATGAATTCTACCTCACGCTCTTGGTCGTTGTTGACTGTGAAGACAGTCGTTATCTCAGCCGAGTCATATGTTCCGCCCATTTGCGACGTTGGCTCGACGACGACAGTCGTGTGTTGTTTTAGTATTTGTAGGTTGAGGACGGAGTCCCCAAGAGTAAGTTTGTTCATATGTTCCTCCTTATGAACTGCCCGATGTGGCTTAAGCTATTTATTTGTGATAACATAAGGAGTACATAGGGATGGAAAAACTATGTACTCAGACACCGGTTATCACATCGGTGTCTTTTTTCGAAGTATACCCTCCGAAAACTTCGCCTTATCTTTATTTTGATGAAGCGTTGATTTAAGTATATTACGATTATTTAATATATGCAAGTCGTTTGCATTGTAATTTGTACAATCTGTGCTTCGTGTGCTACACTTAAAATAATGAATGATATCCAAGCAAAAGTTTTAGAGATAGCAGAAACAAAAGATTTAGGTTCTATTACCTACTATAGGCTGTCTAAGATGTTGGGTGTTGATCACCCATATCGAGTAAAGTATGCCATTGACAAACTTATAGAAAAAGGTTTATTAACCGCTAAATCAGATGGTTCAATAATTAAGGCTATCTCTAGTGGACTAGAAGGGTTGATAAAGATTCCATATTATGGAGAGGTGAACTGTGGTGACGCTACGGCACTTGCCGAAGATAAAATTCAAAGCTACTTAGAGATTTCACCTTCCGTTATTGGAGCGGCTGATGTAAGTAATCTCTTTGCTTTAAAAGCCTCTGGCAATTCTATGAATAAGGCTGACATTGGAGGTAGATCGGTCGATGATGGTGATTATGTCATTGCTCGGAAGGAAGACAATTACTGTCCAAAGGATGGCGATCATATCATTTCGATTATTGGCGGAGCAGCAAATCTTAAGAAATTCCGCAAAGATACTAAAAACCGGCAAATTATTTTAGAATCAGAATCTACAGAGGATCTGCCACCTATAGTCATTAGCGAGCAAGATATAAACAATTTGAGCGCGTACAGCATAGCCGCTAAGGCGGTTGCTGTAGTGAAGATGACGTAGGGGTTGGGGTTGATCTGTGCTACAATAGTCCCAAAGTTTGAAAATTATACTTTATAGTAGACAATACTTATGACCGAATCCCAAATCGAACAATACGCGCTTGATATTCTGGCTAATCTCGGCTGGCAAATTCTGCATGGACCGGATATTGGTCCGGATGGTGTTGCGGTTGAGCGTGAGCTCAGGCAGGTGGTGTTGCCGGAGCGGCTGCATAGTGCTTTGGTGCGGCTCAATCCGCATATTCCAGAATCATCTTTGCATGAAGCGATGCGGCGGTTAACGCAGATTAGTAAACCGAGCTTGATCGAGAATAATCACGAATTTCATCAACTACTGGTAGCAGGCGTGCCAGTGCAGTATCGCACGCCAAGTGGCGAAGTGAAACACGATATCGTGCGGGTGGTTGATTTTAACTCGCCAAAAAACAATGATTTTGCGGCGGTTAATCAGCTGACGGTTCTGCAGGGTGACTATAAGCGCCGGCCGGATATCGTGCTGTTCGTAAATGGGCTGCCGCTAGTGGTGATTGAACTGAAGAATGCGGCTGATACGAAGGCGGATTTGGTAGCGGCGTATCAGCAAATCCAGACGTACAAGCGCGAGATTAGCGACTTATTTCGGTTCAATGAACTGTGTGTGACCAGTGATGGGCTAGAGGCTGAGATGGGCACGATCACCAGCCCGCTGGAACGAATGATGCCGTGGAAGACGATTGATGGCGAAAAAGAAGTTGGCAATGTGCCGATGCTGGAGGTATTGCTGCGTGGTGCGTGTACGCCTGAACGCTTGCTGGATGTGGTGCAGAATTTTATCGTATTTGAGCATGGTGATGGTGACAAATTGATCAAGAAAGTTGCTGCTTACCATCAATATTGGGTGGTGAATAAGGCATTGGATAGGACGCTAGTAGCCAGCGGTGAACGCGGCGACCAGCGGGCTGGCGTAGTCTGGCATACGCAAGGGTCGGGCAAGAGCTTGAGTATGGTGTTTTATACTGGCAAGCTGATGAAATCGCGCGATTTGCATAACCCGACCATCGTGGTAGTAACGGATCGTAATGATCTTGATGGTCAATTATTCGGCACGTTTAGCGCCTGTCGCGAGCTATTAGGAGAAGATCCGAAACAGGCTGATTCACGCAGTGAACTCAGGAAGCTACTGCAGCGCCAAGCGGGCGGAATTATCTTTACAACAATCCAAAAATTCTCGCCTGAGGATGACGAGGACAAAGTACCAGTTTTGACCGATCGACGCAATGTCATCGTGATGGCAGATGAGGCGCACCGCAGTCAATATGGTTTGAAGGCGCATGTCCGAGCCAGTGATGCTCAGTTGGTGTATGGCTATGCTAAGTATATGCGCGATGCCTTGCCGGGTGCGAGCTACATTGGCTTTACGGGTACGCCGATTGAAACAGATGATAAGTCAACACCAGCGGTGTTTGGCGACTATATCGATATTTATGATGTCGAGCAGGCGGTGAAAGATGGTGCAACGGTGCCGATTTATTATGAGAGCCGGCTGGTTGATTTGAATATGGATGAGGCAACGCGGCAGTGGCTGGATAAGGAAGTTGATGATTTGCTGGAGGGCGAAGAATTGAGCCGTCAGGACGCGCTGAAGGCTGAGTATGCGCAAAAAGAAGCCATCGTCGGTAATAGCGAGCGGCTGAATACTATCGCCTTGGACATCATTGAGCACTTTGAAGCTCGGCAAAGTGTCCTGAGCGGTAAAGGTATGATCGTGACGATGAGTCGTGGTATTGCGGCTGATTTGTATGAAAAAATTGTGGCGTATCGGCCGGATTGGCACAGTGACGATGACGCGCGTGGCGTGATCAAGGTGATTATTACCGGTAGTGCTAGCGACCCTGACCATTTGCAGCCGCACATTCGTAACAAGCAGCGGGTAAAGGCAATCGAAAAGCGCATCAAGGATCCGAATGATCCGCTTGAATTGGTGATTGTGTGCGACATGTGGCTGACGGGATTTGATGTGCCGAATATGCACACCATGTATCTGGATAAACCGCTCAAAGGGCATAATTTGATGCAGGCAATTGCCAGGGTAAATCGAGTGTTTCCTGGAAAAACCGGCGGTTTGGTGGTTGACTATCTGGGTGTGGCAGGGGCGCTACGCGATGCTATTTCTGACTATACGCAAAGTGGTGGTCAAGGCGCACCGCAACTTGATATTACTGAGGCGGTGGCGCAGATGCAGATGCGCTATGAGGTAGTGCGCGATTTGTTTGGTAACTTTGACTACCAGCGATATTTTACTGCACCAACCGACCAACAGCTACAAATTATTTTGGATGCCGAGGAATATATTTTAGGGTTGGAAGATGGTGAGAAGCGATTGAAACAGCATGTTTTGGAACTGAGTAAAGCCTTTGCACTGGTGATGCCGAGACCCGAGGCACTGAAAATTCGCGAAGAAGTAGCGCTGTTTCAGGCAGTGAAATCCCGGCTGGAGAAAGTGTCAAGCTCGACAGTCGTGACTGATGCTGAGTACCGCAGCGCGCTAAAACAAATTGTCGACAAAGCGATTGCGCCAGTTGGTGTGGTTGATGTGTTTGAGGCGGCAGGATTGGAAAAGCCGGAACTGTCAATTTTGAGCGATGAGTTTTTGGCAGAAATTCGTCATATGGAGCGCAAGAATTTGGCGGTGGAAGCGCTGCAGAAACTTTTAACGGATGAAATTAAACTACGATTTTCGAGGAATTATGCCAAGGATACGAAGTTCTCTGAGTTGCTCAATCAAGCTTTGACGCGGTATAGAAACGGGACGATTGAGGCGGCGCAGGTGATCGAAGAATTGATCAACATCGGACAGAAAATTCGCCAGACTGTTGAGAACGGAGCGGTTGATGGCCTCAGCGAGGATGAGATTATCTTTTATGATGCGCTGGTTGAAAATGGCAGTGCTCGTAAAGTGCTGGGTGATGCGCAACTGCGTGATATCGCAAAAGTATTGTTAGAGCAGGTGCGTCGAGATGCGACGATTGATTGGGCAGAGCGCAGGAATATTCAGGCAAAGTTGAAAGTTAACGTTAAAAAGACGTTGGCAAAATATGGCTACCCGCCAGATCAACAGACATTGGCAACTGATATGGTATTGGAGCAAGCTAAGCGTTATGGTAACGAGTGGAGTCAAAAACGCGCGGCGTATGACGCTGGCGGCGGAGCGAGTTTGCTGGATTGATAAAATAATCATGAAAATCTCCGTCCATCTCAAGCCCAACTCCCGCCACCGCGAAGAAGTCGTCCCGAACGATGATGGTTCGCTGACAATCTACACCAAGGCGCCAGCCATTGAAGGGCGAGCGAATCTAGCGGCAGGAAAGTTGTTGGCAAAATATTTTTGCGTGGCGCCCTCAAAGGTAAAATTACTGCGCGGCGCTTCTTCGAAATACAAGATATTTGAGATTGATTAGGTGGACTAATGTAGCCGTTGTATCGTCACAAACGAATACCCCTGCTGCTTCAGCGAGCTGAGGATGCACGGTACGGCATTGACGGAAGTTTGGTGGATGTCGTGCATCAAGATGACGGCTCCAGGGTGAGCGCCAGCGACGGCACGTGAACAGACAATCTGGCTATTGCGATCAGCCCAATCCCGCGTGTCGACCGACCACAAGATTGATGACATGCCACGCGCCCGAAGTTGTTCTAAAACTACGCCGTTGACCGCGCCGTAAGGTGGTCGTAAGATGTTCGGCTTGACGCCAGTGGCTTGTCTGACGGCCTCGTTGGTACGGTCAATTTCGCCAGCAATTTGGGCAACTGACAGCTTAGGCAATTCTGGGTGCGACCACGAGTGGTTGCCCAGTTGATGGCCGCGTGCATGGATGCTGCGTACGACACTAGCCTGGCCGGAAACCTTGCTGCCGATCAAGAAGAACGTCGCTTTCGCACCATACTGATCCAAGATGTCCAGTAGGTGTGTGGTGTATGGTCCCGGCCCGTCATCAAACGTCAAAGCGATCACTTTATTGCCAGTGG
>ERZ773050.927-NODE-927-length-16290-cov-12.936187_pt1 | contig 16290 bp, 15 predicted proteins | sample MGYA00580632_ERZ773050 | MGnify/ENA primary metagenome ERZ773050 (study PRJEB29015, sample SAMEA2738123) | human oral metagenome | biome: human oral; feature: human-associated habitat; material: saliva | place: China | collected 2166 ... | reverse complement strand
TTCGTAATTTTTCTTACAATCGTTCCAAAAATATTTTTTCATTTATCGCGACTGACAAGAGTGGCATAACAAAGGTGTTTCCGAGTAAAATAACGATTCAAAATCCAGAAAATTTGGCCAGTGTTCGTACGATTGGCGAGAGGAATTTTTTTGTACAAAATGACGGAAATGTCGTCGAAAATGAGAAAAATATCGGAAGGTTCATTTCTGGGGAAAATTCTCAATTTTTGGCTTTCCGATCGGAAAATGGAGAACTTCATATCGTGACGGATTTTGGCGAACAAATTTTCCAGACGGAAACTGAGACGACCGACAAAATTTTTTATAATTCGCAAACCAAGGATGTTTTTTGGCGAGAAAAAATTGGCGATGCGCACATGATTTTTAAGAATGGAAAAAAATTGAGTGACGCGTATCCGAGTATTTTGCGCTATTCGGTCGCGGAAGATGGTAGTATGATGATGATTGTTGAGGATCAGAATTTTGCCAAAATGGTTGTCAAAAATGGCACTGTGATTCATACGATTCGCGAGGAATACATGCAGGGAACGCTTCGTATGAATGCGTACAATGTACTCTACGCCATCAAAAATGCCGACGATGAAAGTTTTTCGCTCGTGATGAATGGTGCGGTTTTGGATCGTCGACTTGATGAAATTCGTGAAATTTTCTTGGAGCAAAATTCGAGTGGTTTTGCGTATTTTGGACGACCACAAGGGGAAAATCGATATTGTTTTTTCACGCGATACCGCGGGAATTTATGTGGTCTAGAAAAATACATGAATCCCGCTCTGGAAGGGGATAATTCCGGGATTGTTTTCGCGGCGTTCCGTGAAGGTCGTTGGTCGATTTATCGCAATGCGACCGAACTCATCCGCAAATCTGGTTATCAGAATCGCAGTGATATTTCCTACGATTATTTTTTCTTTGATCCAACAAATTTCCGTCATTATGTTTTCGTTGAAAAAACAGAAAATGGCTATGTAATCAACAAAAAATGAAAAATTCTCGAAAAAACTTGGGAAGATATCGATGTGAATAGCATCGCATTTGGCTATGATACGATTTTTCTCGTGGCGAAAGATGACGAAGGCTGGAAAATCCTAGAATTTTAATTGACTTTCCAAAAATTTTTGGTATAGTGCCTCCCCAATTTTTTAACCACCGGAGGGAGAAAATCATGCGCGTCATGGTTACGGTCGAAGAAATCGTTCGATTCTTCGAAAAATATCAAGAAAATATGGATTCTTCGCAGATTATGCGAGAAATTCAACAATATTTTTTTGGTCGGACTTTGTCTCGAGAGGCAGAAGTTGAGTTCGAAAAACAGCTTCAACAACGCACTCTGGGAGTATAATTTTACAAAGCTCTTGTTTGAGGGCTTTTTTTATTTTTTCTCAAAAATTTTTATAAATGAAAACAAAAAAATGGCAAGCGATTTTTGAAGAAAAGGACTCAGAGAATGGATTTTCACAAGAAAATATGATACGATAAATGTATGAAAAAAATTTCTTTTATCATTGCGCTTGTTATCGTGACAAGCCTTGGATTGACGGCGGTTTTTGCACTCAATTCCGCTACAACAGGTCGAATGATCGATAATTATAAAACGCGTCATGAAAAAATTTTGTTTGAAAGTCTGCCGTTTACGGCGACTGGCGCGAACGAAGTTTTGGAACACGAATATCGAATGAATGGCCTCGAAGCGCTCAAAACTCGTCTTGCTGAAGTGGAAAAATATTACGCTGAGAAAAAACAGGAAACGACGATTGAACGAATGACGCTTGAAAAGGCTATCAAAAAAATCGACGATGCGATTGCGTTGACAGAAAAATCTATCAACGACACAAAAGATAAAATCACGCAAAAACAAAGCAAAATTCAAGCGCTTGATCACGCGAGCATCGAACTCAAGAAAAAAATCGCTTCTCACCGCGAAATTATTCTCAATTATTTGGCGAATATGTATTCTGAGGGGAATTTGATTTTTGATGAAAATGGCGAAGTAGATGTGATGAAGACATTGCTTTTGACTTCCGAAGACACGGATTATTATTTGCGAGATATGACCTACAAGACGATTGTTTCGCAACTTGGTCAGCAATTTGTGGATGACTATCGTCAGTTGGTGCGCGATTATTATGTGATGGGTGTAAAAACTCGTGAAGAGCGTGTGAATTTACAAAATTTACAGACGAGCCTTGAAAAACAAAACGCTAATTATCAGTCGCAAAAAAAGGAACGAGAAGAACTTTTGGAAATCACAAAAGGACAGGAAGAATTATTTCAAAAACATATGCTCGCGCAACAGCAAGCACAACAGCAAATTGCTGATGCTTGGAAAAAAGCGAATGAGGATTATCAAAAATCATACGAAAATTTCATGTCGCAGTACAAATGTACAGAAAAAATGTCGAGCGAAGAGTGTGATCGTCTCAAAGTTTTTTTCTCAAATGAAGCTGAACTCGCCAAAAGTGAATACGCCAAAAATACGGATAATATTTTCGTTTGGCCGACAGATAGTCGCCGTGTAACTGCATATTTCCGTGATCAGAGCTATTTTCAGGCGATTGGAAGTCATCATGATGCTGTAGATATCGGAACTCCGCAAGGCTCCAATGTGTATGCTGCGGCTGACGGATATGTATATTATATTATGCAACCGACCAGTCCACAAGCGTATTCGTATGTCGTTATCAAGCATAAAGATGGTCTTGTGACGGTGTATGGTCACCTTTCAGAAGTCAAAATCAAACCATATCAATTCGTTCGTCAGGGTGAACTCATTGCGCTTTCTGGTGGAACTCCTGGAACGAATGGGGCTGGCCCAGCAACGACGGGCGCGCATCTTCATTTTGAAGTTTGGAAAAATAAAGAGCCCGTAGATCCTCTTCGATTCGTGCCTCTCTATGATATCGATTACAAAAATTTGCCAGCATTGTATCAGACAAAATTTGTCAATGATTTGGTAGAAAAAAATGGTGAAAATACAGATACTTCTGACTACAAAATTCGTTTTTCTCTTCGTGGAAAAACCGAAGAAGAACGTCAGAAATATATGCTCGCAACGTACGCAACCAAGAGTTTCCAGAGTTGGGAAATGTGGACAGATACCGCACTTTCAGCCAATATTGACCCAAGTTTCCTCATGTGTATCGGACTTTCTGAAACAACACTCGGAAATCATCTCAAAACTCCGTACAATGTCGGAAATGTCGGAAATACAGATAGTGGCGATACTGTTTCGTTCGCATCTCCGCAGGAAGGCGTGCTTTGGATGGCAAAAACTTTTAACAACAAATATCTCGGAAAATACACCAAGGTGAGTGAATTGTCGCGTTGGGGAAATCAAACAGGACCAATTTATGCCTCATCTGCTTCCAACTGGCACGACAATACGATTCGGTGTTTGTCCGCACTCAAAGGTCGATTCGTCGAAGATGATTACAATTTCCGAATTTCTACAAAATAAAATTTCCCCGAAAGGGGATTTTTATTATTCGAATTTTCTTTTTAAAATCTTACAATTTTTGTAAATTTTCCAAAATTTTCACTTGCGAAAAATCGAAAAATCGATATTCTAAAAGGGATTTTTAACACAAAATTATGTCAGATTTTCCAAAACAATACGACCCAAAAATTGCTGAACCGCAAGCACAAAATCTTTGGACAGAAAATAATATTTCTGCGCCGCACGAAAGTACGACTGGAAAAACTTTTCATATTCCGATGCCACCACCAAATGTAACGGGAAATCTTCATTTGGGACATGCGATGACGCTCACAATCGAGGATATTATGACGCGATATCATCGTATGAAAGGGGATTCAACGCTTTGGATTCCAGGAACGGATCATGCGGGGATTGCGACACAAGCCCAAGTAGAAAAACGCCTTCGTTCTCAATGACGCGACCGTAAAGAGCTTGGTCGTGAAGAATTTTTGAAAGAATGCTGGAAATGGATTGAGGAATATTCTGGAAATATTCAAAATCAGATGAAAAAAATGGGTGCGTCCATTGATTGGAGCAAGGAGCGATTTACTTTTGATGAAAAGGCAAACAAGCTCGTAGAGAGTATTTTTGTTGACCTTTTCAAAAAAGATTTGATCTATCGTGGAGAATATATGGTGAACTATTCTCCTGGACTTGAATCCGTGATTTCTGATATCGAGGTAGAATACCAGGAAGTGACAGAAAAAATGTATCACATTAATTATTTTATTTCTGGATCTGATAAAGAGCTCGAGATTGCGACGACACGTCCAGAAACGCTTTTGGCGGATCAGGCTGTGGCGGTTCATCCAAAAGATAAACGCTACAAAAAATTTATCGGAAAAAAAGTGATTTTGCCGATTGTAAACAAAGAAATTCCAATTATTGCCGATGAAATGGTAGATATGGAATTTGGAACTGGTGTTGTGAAAATCACGCCAGCGCACGATCCAGCTGATTTTGAAACAGCAAAGCGCCACAATCTTCGAATGGACTATGCGGTCATCGACAAAAATGGCTACATGAACAAAGAAGCTGGCACTTTTGCTGGATTTCATGCAGCAATGCAGGCGCGCGATAATATCGTTGAACTTCTCAAGTCAAAGGGAAACCTTGTAAAAGTGGAGCCATACACGCACAAGGTTGGATTCTGCTCACGAAGCGGAACTCGCGTGGAAACTTTTGTTTCAACACAGTGGTTTGTGAAAGCTGGAGAATTGGCAAAACGCGTTATCAAGGGATATGAAGCGGAAGAATTTAAAATTTTGCCAGCACGATTTAATAAAACTTTTGAAGACTGGATTTATAATTTGCGTGATTGGTGTATTTCTCGCCAACTTTGGTGGGGGCACCAGATTCCAGCATATTTTCACAAAGAAACGGGAGAGCTTTTAGGTGTAACACAGAATCCAAGCGAACTTTTTGAAAAATTTGGTGAAGAAAATGTGCGCCGCGATGAAGATGTGCTTGATACATGGTTTTCAAGTGGACTTTGGCCGCTCACCATCCTTGACTGGGATTTGAATCCTGAAAATATCGGTGAACTTTTCAAAAAATTCTACCCAGCACAGGTTCTGGAAACAGGGCACGATATTCTCTTCTTTTGGGTGATTCGTATGCTGTTGCTTGCGTACCACTACACTGATGAAACACCATTCAAGACGATTTATTTGCATGGATTGATTTTTGATGAACATGGCAAAAAAATGTCGAAAAGTTTTGGAAATGTGATTGATCCGGTGGATGTGATTGATCAATATTCGACTGACGCGATTCGACTTTCGCTTACACTTGGGAATACTCCGGGAAATAATGTAAATTTCTCAATGCGCCAGGTGGAAGAATATTCACTTTTCCTCAATAAATTCTGGAATATTATGCGATTTGCTGCGATGAATGTCGGAAATATTACTGCTTCTCGCGACGAATTGTATCAGAAAATTACTGCCAATGAAGATGCATTGCTTCCGTATGAAAAATGGATTTTGTCACGACTTTCAACGACAATTGAAAAACTTTCAAATTCGATGGAAAATTTTTCATTCACGGCGACCGGTTCTGATTTGCTCGCGTTTATTCGTGATGATTTTGCGGATTTTGCAATTGAAGCGTACAAGATTGAAAAAGAAAATTCTCAACTTGGAAAAGAAGTGATTTCTGTTGTAGCGCTCGAAATTCTCGTGATGATGCATCCATACATTCCGCACATTACAGAAACCCTTTATGGTCACATTACTGAGGGAAAAATCCTTGCGACTGAGATTTGGTCAAAAGCGTATCGAAAGCCTGATGTGGTGATTGAAGGAAATATCGAAAAAATTTCAAATATTGTGCGCGTGATTCGAAATATTCGTTCTGAAAAAAATATTAAGCCAGGCGAACTCAAAGATGTTTGGATTGCTACTTCGCCGATGCACGAAAAAATCGTTGAAGAAAATGCTAATTTGCTCATTGGGCTCGCAAAGATTAACAATTTCAATTTCTGCAAAAAACCAGAAAATCCTGATGATTTTGCTTACGGAATTGTTGGTGATATCGAAATTTTTGTGGATGCAGCGATTGATGCTGATGCGCTTGAGGATGAGAAAAATCGCATTCTTGCGCAGATTGAGGATAAAAAATCATATTTGCGAGGTATTACTGCGAAGCTTTCCAATGCCTCATTTGTCAAAAATGCTCCGGAAAAAATTGTTCGTGCCGAGATGGAAAAACGCCGTCAAGCCGAAGAACAATTGGAAAAATTTGAAGAAAAACTTCGAAATATTGAATCTCGACTCAAATAAAAAATCCCGTTTGGGATTTTTTATTGTTTGTGGATGAGAAGGAAAATTCCAAAAATCAGCATCGGAAGGGAATACATCATCCCGAGTGTGAGAAAATTTGTCCCCAGAAGATAGCCAATATTTGCGTCTGGCAAGCGAAAAAATTCAACAATAATTCGCGAAATTGCGTATCCAACGAGAAAAATTCCTGACAATTTTCCTAGGAAATTTTTGGCATTTGTGCGGAAAAAACAATACATGAGAATTATCCCGAGCAAAAGTCCTTCCAATACAAGTTCCAAAAGTGGTGATGGAAAATGCGGCACACCACGAATCATCATTGCAAATGGCCCATTATAATCAGCAAATCCGTAGAGTTCGTTGTTGAGAAAATTTCCAAATCGTCCGAATCCGAGCCCAACAGGCACGATGACGGCGAGCGAATCAATGAGCTGCCAAAATCGGTAGCCGGATTTTTTTGCAAAAATAATGGTCGCAAGAATCACGCCAATGAGCCCACCATGAAAACTCATTCCACCTTTCCAAATCGCGAAAATCTCGAGAGGATGAGAAAGGTAAAAAGATAGATCGTACAAAATCACGAATCCGAGGCGCCCGCCGAGAATCACACCAAGCCCAACAGCAAAAATAAAATCATCCAAATCGTTCATTTTTTTCCAAGTGAAAAATTTTTTTAGGAAAAAAAATCCCGCTACAAATCCGAGTACATACATAAGTGCATAGTATGTTGGTGCGATCGTGATGCCACCAATCGTCAATTCAAAAATTTTCATAAGACAAAAATAGGGAAAAATTTTAGGATTTTTGGAAAATTATTTTTTTTCAAATGGTCGCTTGAGAACCACCAAAATTGTCCGAAATAAAATAATGATATCCAAAAAAATCGAATAATTTTCGATATAATACGTATCGAGCAAAACCTCTTCTTTGAAAGTATTTTTATCGCGACCATAGACCTGCGCCATCCCCGTAATTCACGGCTTAATCGTCAGAACCTGCTTGTCGCTCTCGTCGTACAATGCTACCTCACGCGGCTGATGCGGACGCGGTCCAACGATAGACATATTTCCCGTCAAAACATTAAAAAGTTGCGGTAATTCATCAATCGAAAAACGCTCCAACATTGATCCAAATCGCATTTTTCGTGGATCGTTTTGGATTTTATAAAGTGGCCCTTCACGCCCATTATTTTTTTGTTTCAAATTTTCCTCAAACGCAATAGCCTCATCAGTTTCGCCCTCTTTCAGATAATCTTCTTTCGTTGAATATTTCCAGTACATATAACGAAATTTGAACAGCGAAAAAATTTTCCCATTTTGTCCAATTCTGCGATTTCGATAAATGACTGGCCCGCTCGGATCCTCGATTTTAATGCCAATATACGCAATTATCATAATCGGCAGTGTCAAAATAATGAAAAAAATCGCCAAAAAAATATCAATAATCCGCTTGAGAATGGCTTCTCATGGAGTAATCGAAACGGTGGAAAGCGTCACAACTGGGATTCCCGCCAAAAAACTTTCTTCCCGAGAAAAGTGCTTCATATGAGGCATAACACGAGGATGTGCGCATTTTACGCCATAAATTTTAGCAAGCGAAATCACGTTTTCGAGATTTGGGTCACCAAATTCGCCCGAAGTCAACAGCATCGCGTCAATATCGCCTTTTCGCACGAGATTTTCGATTTTTTTCGTTTCTGAAATATCAATAAAAGTATATTTTGCGTCGTTTTTTTCGATATTAAAAATAATTTCCTCATTTTTTCGGCTTTGAATGATGAGAATTTTTTCTTTTTCAAAAAAATTTTTCTGATACAATTTTTGTGTCAAGAAATGCAAAATCGAGCGAAAAATCACCGAAAAAGTCGTCGCCAAAAAGAGCGCATAAAAAATCATTAATCGCGGAATTTCTTTGAAAAATAAAAAACCCTGCGTCAAATATACGAATCCAATGAACACGAAAAACCAGAAAAATCCGTAGGTCATCACGCGTCTGATTTCCTCAAAAATTGGGCTCTTGATATGCGAATAGAGTTTTGCTCGCGTAAAAATAATGAGCCAAATAGCGATACCTGCGAACACAAATGGTGCAAATTGTGTTTCGCTGATATATGGAATTCTCAGTTGCACGAACGGGATTCCGTCTGTCACGCTTCGCAAATAATACGCAATCCAAAACGCTGAAAAAACTCCAATAATATCCAGAATTGGCCTCGCAATAATCAAAAAAATGTCCGGGCGATATTTTTTCATACGCGCATTATAATGCGGATGAGTGATTTTGCAAAACAAATTTTAAAAGTTTGTATTTGATTTTTTTCTGAAATTTTTTCAGCATTTTTTTCGTGAGATTTTTCGGTTTTTTCCTCTTCGTGACAAGAATTATTGTTTGTATCGATGCATTTTTCGATTTTCACGACAAGACCACCCTTATTGCTCACGCCAAAAGTCAATTTGTCCACGATTTTTTCAGTAATTCGGAAAAGTCCCCTTCCCCGCTTCCCCATATAAACCTCATCAGAATCAAATTTTTCGCCTTTTTTGTGAAGCATTTCATCGGCCAAATCGGTTTTGTGGCGTCATTTTCCTGTGTCATGAACTTCAACGCTGATTTTAAAAAGTGAATTATCTGCTTTGCGATGAGTTTTGATGATACATTCGTTGATATCATTTTTTTCGCTTCCGTGCTCGATAGAATTATTCACTAGTTCATCGGTGATAAGCACAAATCGTCCGCGCCAAGGCACTGGAACCTCAAATGCGTCAAAAATCGCACCTACAAAATCACGAATAATTTTTGAATTCGAAAAATCTGAGCGATAATGAATCGTATACATCGTGTCATTTTCTGTATCAATCGCATTTACAAGATCAGAAAACGCGGATTCGTACGGCTGTTCAACGAGGAAAAATTCTTTCATAGAAACATTTATTTTTTGTATTATATCAGGATTTTTTGAAAAAAGCAAAAATTTCACAAGATTTTTATAATTTTATCGCTTCCCTTTTGGAAAATTTTGGCAAAATAAAATCCCCTTTCGGGGAAAATATTATCGAATAGCTTCTTTAAGAGTTTTACCAGCGCGGAAAACAGGAGTTTTTGTAGCTGGGATAACCATTTTTTGTTTTGTTTTTGGGTTTACACCGTTACGAGCTGCACGCTGAGAAACTTTCCATGCACCGAAACCAGTGATATTTACTTCACCGTCTTTTTTAAGTTCAGCAGTGATAGTGTCAATCATAGAAGTAAGCGCTTTTGTAACAGCATCCTGGCTAAGACCAGATTTAGTCGCAACTGCTTTGATGAAGTCCTGTTTTTTCATAAAAGAAGAAGTTAAAGATTAAAGGACGCGTTAATTATAGTATCTTCGTTCAGAAAATCAATATTTTTTTCAAAAAAGTTTTTTCTTATTTTGTGTCAAGAGTGTTTTTTTACCTTATTTAAGGGATTTTGTAAAAAATGATTTTTGCTTTACAATACGGATTTTCTCTTTCTAATCAGCAAATTGCAAAAAATTTTTGTATACATTTCTTGTCCGCTATCCAGCGATTAAGTGCGCCGCGTATGTTCCAATTGATGAAACTGTAGCACCAACCTTTGAAGATGGCTCAACTGAAAAAGTGATTCCAGGTGAAGGAACCTATACCATCTCACCAGATGGCACAGTAACCTTTACTCCAGAAGCTGATTTTGTAGGAAAAGGAACCGGCGTAACAATTGTTCGTAAGGATAAGAACGGTACCCCAGTTACTGCAAGCTATCGTCCAACAGTTGTAGATCCGTCTACTGGACAGGATACAACCTCTACAGGAGCTAAAGGCCAAACGCAAGTGGCAACTCCAGCGTTTGAAGGACATATCGATAGTACAGTTCCACCAACCTTTGAGGATGGTAGCACGACACTGGTTGTTCCAGGAGAAGGAAGCTATACAATTGATAAAGATGGTCACATTACCTTTACTCCAGAGGCAGACTTTGTTGGTACAGCCAAAGGAGTGGTTGTAAAACGTTTGGATATTTATGGTAACGTTGTTACAGCGCAGTATACACCAACGGTCATCGGCCAAACACGAGTAGAAGATGTAACCTCAGATGGACTCAAGGGTCAAACACAGACTGGTAAACCAATCTTTGAAGGTGATGTAGACATAACAGTAGCACCAACCTTTGAGGATGGCTCAACTGAAAAAGTTGTTCCAGGAGAAGGCACTTATACCATCTCGCCAGACGGTGTTGTAACTTTTGTTCCAGAGCCAAACTTTGTTGGTACAGCTAAAGGAGTCGTTGTAATCCGTAAGGATCGCAATGGTCAAACAATTTCTGCAAGCTACACACCGAGAGTGACAGAAATTTCGGTCGTTCCAAATAGACCAAGTACTCCAGAACAACCAAAGGTTCCAGTAATTCCAGCTGAACCTGCGGTAGCAGTTCAAACACCTAAAGCTGAAGAGAGAGTAGAACCTGTTTATGTCGATCCAAAAGATGAAAAAGGGGTTCTTCCAAGAACAGGAAGTCAGACAAGTGATCAGACTGCTTCAGGCCTCTTAGCAGCCATTGCCAGCTTAACATTCTTAGGTTTAGCAAATCGGAAGAAGAAATCTGAAGAAGATTAAGAGAGATCAATGCCTCCGCATTCGACAGATTGAGTTAATTTTAAAAGCGATTCGGATATTCCGAATCGCTTTTTTAGTTATTGAATTTTCATACTCATGATTTTGTCTGCGTCAGGTGTGACGCGAAGGGTTTTCTGTCCTGTATAAGTGACAAATCCAGGCTTTCCACCAGTGGGCTTATTTAGCTTTTTAATCTTAATCATGTCCACTTGAACTAGGTTTGAGAGTCGAGCCTTGGAGAAGTAGGCTGCTAGCTCGGCAGCGTCTGTCTTAACCTCATCACTGGGCTGAAGATTTCCTGTGATGACAACATGGCTACCTGGAATATCCTTGGCGTGAAACCAAAGTTCGTCCTTCTTGGCCATCTTAAACGTCAGCTCATCATTTTGTAGGTTGTTACGACCAACTAGGATAATGGTTTGACCATCACTGGCCAGATATTTCTCCGGTTTCTTTCTTTTCTGGATTTTCTCTCTCTGGCGGCGGCGAATAAAACCAGTCTGGATTAGTTCCTCCCGAATTTCCGCAATCTCACTAAGACTGGCCTGAGCAAGGGCTGTTTCCACGCTCTCTAGGTAGAGAATCGTAGTCCGCGTCTCCTCAATCAAGCTAGTCAGGTGTTTGACGGCTTCTTTGAGCTTCTGGTAACGTTTGAAATAGCGCTGGGCATTTTGGTTGGGAGTTAGGGCCTTGTCAAGTGCGATGAGGATCTTTTCACCTGTGTAGTAATTGTCCAGCTCCACCTGATCTTGGTCGTTGGGCACCTGATGGAGAAATGTGGTCAAAAGCTCCCCTTTTTGGCGGAATTCTTCTGCATTCTCCGTTGCTAGGAGCTCTTCCTCTTGCTTGCCCAGCTTTTTACGGTTCTTGTCCAACTCATTTTCTACTCGGCGGATGAGCTCGCTGGCCTGCTGGTTGACCCGATCGCGCTCAGCTTTGTCCTTGTAGAAAGTGTCCAAAAGCTCGGATAGACTGGACATTTGGGTCTTGCTGTCAGAAAATAGCAGAGCAGAAAAAGATTTTTCGGTCAGGCTTGGCTGAGTCGGACTGGCAAAAAATGCCCGGAATGTTTTGAGCTTGTCAGCTGTCAAACGGCCACTGAGCTCAGTAGCCGTATCCCGACCCAATCCCTGAAAAATCTGCTGCAGGCGTTTGGGCTCGATATCCTCTGTCTGTAGGATTTGGAAGAGCTTTTCATCACCCACAGTGAAAGGGTTGAGACTGCCAGTCTGAGGCGGTGCGACATAGGTTGAGCCCGGCAGGATGGTCCGATAGCTATTCTGAGAAAATCCGACGTGTTTGATGGCTTCAATAATCTTACCGCTAGCCTTGTCCAAGAGAATGATATTGCTGTGCTTGCCCATGATTTCGATGACCAGAGTCACAGCCACGCTATCACCGATTTCATTCTTATTGGAGACACTGATTTCCAAAATCCGGTCATTTTCCACCTGCTGGATCGCTTCAATGACAGCGCCCTGCAGGTATTTGCGCATAACCATGATAAAGGTATTGGGAACAGCTGGATTTTCAAAAGTAGTCTCTGTTAGCTGGACGCGCCCAAAGACTGAGTGGGCTGATAGGAGCAGTTTGTGGCTTTTGCGATTGCTGCGAATCTGTAAAACCAGCTCCTGTTCAAAAGGTTGATTAATCTTTTGGATGCGGCCGCCCAGCAATTCGCGGCGAAGCTCCTCTGTCATGTGGTGTAAAAAAAATCCGTCGAAAGACATGCTTTTCTCCTTGAAAGTTGCTAAAGAAGATTATAACAAAAAACCAAGCCAAAAGCTTCTAAAGTCTCATCAAAAAGAAATTTATTTTTTTGTCAATGATTATCGATATAAACAAAAACCGAACATTTTATAAAAATTTTCAAAAAAGCCTTGACATCTTTTCAGGAAAAATTTACAATATAGGAAATTAGAAAAGTAGTAGATGCATTTGTTTTTAGCGAGCTTGTGGTTGGTGGAAATGAGCAGCAAATCTTTACGAAATTGGGCTAATTGATAACTATGAATTTGAAACAATAAGAATTCGGTGCGCACACCTTACAGTGCAGCTTGTTTGATGACAAGACAGAGATATGGGCGAATACTAGCTATTTTTCCATAATTGAGGTGGCACCGCGATTTACGCCCTCACACAGAATACCTGTGTGAGGTTTTTTTGTTGCTTATTATAAAAAATAAGGAGAATTGCCCATGTTTAAACGATGGCGTCCCTAGGGATTGAATAGAAAAAACAAAATAAAGAAATGGAGAAAAAATATGAAAAATAAACGTTTAATGACTATTTTAGGCCTTCTGGCTGTTTTGGTAATCGGTGGGATGGCTTATTCCAGCTTGAGTGGAAAGAGCAACGGATCTAAGACTGGCGACGATAGTAAGACAGTCAAGGTTGGTGTCTTGCAGTATGTTAGCCATCCTTCCCTTGATTTGATTTACAAGGGAATTCAGGACGGTCTAGCTGAGGAAGGCTACAAGGGTGACAAGATCAAGATTGACTTTATGAATGCTGAGGGCGATCAGAGCAAGGTCTCTACTATGAGTAAGCAGCTGGTCTCCAATAACAATGATGTGCTGATTGGGATTGCGACTCCGTCTGCGCAAGGACTAGCTGCGGCTACTAAGGACAAGCCTATCGTCATGGGAGCTATCACAGATCCAGTCGGAGCAAATCTAGTTAAAAATCTGGACAAGCCAGGTGGCAACATCACTGGTGTCTCTGACCACAATCCAGCCAAGCAACAGATAGAGCTGATTAAAAAATTGACACCAAATGTAAAAACGATTGGTGCCCTCTATTCTAGCAGTGAAGACAACTCCAAAGCTCAGGTAGAAGAGTTCAAAAAATTGGCTGAAGAGGCAGGCTTCAAGGTAGAGGAATTTTCCGTTCCTTCAACCAATGAAATTGCTTCAACCATGAATGTCATGACTGGTAAGGTTGATGCTATCTGGATTCCAATTGACAATACCATTGCGTCAGCTTTTGCGACAGTTGTGTCCAGCAATAAAGAAGCTAAGAAACCGATTTATCCAAGTGCGACAGCCATGGTAGAAGAAGGCGGCCTTGCCTCTGTCGTTGTAGACCAGTATGACCTCGGTGTTGCGACAGGTAAAATGGCTGCTAAAGTCCTTAAAGGTGCCAAGCCTGCTGATACTGCAGTAGATATTTTTGATAAAGGTAAATCTGTTATCAATACCAAAAATGCCAAAGAACTTGGCATTACTGTACCAGAAGATGTCCTCAAAGAAGCAGGACAAGTGATTAAATAGATGAAAAGAGAGTGGGACAGAAATCGGTAATTCGTTAGAATTCGATTTCGTCGTCCCACCTCCGCACAGTTGAGTAGGGCTGTAAAAGCTGATGAAATCAGCGTAGTAGAGCCCACTCAACCACTGCGTCTTGCTCGACAATCCAAAGACAATTGAGAGGCTAGGACTTTTGTCCCAGCCTCTTTTTCTTTCTTACATGGTTTTATCCTTATCGCGCACCACTAGTAAGTCTACTTTGGCGTGGCGAAGGATATATTCTGAGGAGGATCCGACCATTAACCGTTCGAAGGCATTGAGTCCGGTAGCCCCGACCATAATAAGGTCAACCCCTTCTTTGCTTGGGATATCATTGGCCAAGAGGACTTTTGGATTTCCCATTTCTACAACAGTCACAACATTTTGAACGCCGACTTTTTCAGCACGTTCCTTGTAGCCCTTGAGCAATTCATTGGCTTCTTCTTGCAATTCTTCGTAGACCTCAGCATCAAAAGTTGAGACGCTTTGAAGGGCACGGGTATCGATGACGTGGGCAATAGTCAATTTAGAGCCGTTGCGAAGAGAAACGTTAACCCCTTTTTCAAAGGCTAATTCTGCTTCATGAGAACCGTCGACAGCGACCATAATGTTTTCGTATTTTTGAGACATAATCCTACCTCCTTATAGCTTGAAAACATGGATAGAATAGAAGGGAATCCTATTCTTTATACACTTATATTTTATCTCTTTTGAGCTAGAATGTAAAGGTAAAGTCTCGCTTTTCTGCTATATTTTTGCAGAATTTTTAAAGTCCTCGGTTTGTACTCTATTTGAACTAGTGGTATAATAGAGATAATTTCGTGAATCGAGGCAGAATATGAAGGAATATAATAAATCAAGCAAACTCGAACATGTCGCTTACGATATTCGTGGTCCAGTCTTGGAAGAAGCCATGCGCATGCGAGCAAATGGAGAAAAAATTCTACGTTTGAATACGGGGAATCCTGCTGAATTTGGCTTTACAGCTCCAGATGAAGTCATCCATGATTTGATCATGAATGCGCGTGATAGTGAAGGTTATTCAGATTCAAAAGGGATTTTTTCAGCCCGCAAGGCCATCATGCAGTACTGCCAGTTGAAAAAAATTCCAAATGTGGATATTGATGATATTTACCTTGGAAATGGAGTGAGTGAACTGATCGTTATGTCCATGCAAGGACTGCTCGACAATGGCGATGAAGTCTTGGTTCCTATGCCGGACTATCCTCTTTGGACGGCAGCTGTCAGCCTAGCTGGTGGGAATGCGGTTCACTATCTTTGTGATGAAGAAGCAAACTGGTATCCAGATATCGAGGATATCAAGTCGAAAATTACCTCAAATACCAAAGCCATCGTTGTCATCAACCCGAATAACCCAACGGGTGCCCTCTATCCAGATGAGATCTTGCTTGAGATTGTAGAGATTGCTCGCCAAAATAACTTGATCATATTTGCGGATGAAATCTACGATCGCTTGGTCATGGATGGCGAAAAGCACACGGCTATTGCAAGCTTAGCGCCTGATCTTTTCTGTGTGAGTATGAATGGCTTGTCAAAATCTCACCGGATTGCAGGTTTCCGTGTTGGTTGGATGGTTCTGTCTGGTCCGAAGCATCATGTGAAGGGCTATATCGAAGGCTTGAACATGTTGTCCAATATGCGTCTTTGCTCAAATGTTTTATCTCAACATGTTGTGCAAACCTCTCTTGGAGGCTACCAATCTGTGGATGAACTCTTGCTTCCAGGTGGTCGAATCTACGAACAACGGAACTTTATCTACAAAGCCATCAATGAGATTCCGGGCCTCTCAGCTGTTAAGCCAAAGGCTGGATTGTATATCTTCCCTAAGATTGATCGGGATATGTACCGCGTGGATGACGATGAACAATTTGTTTTAGAATTCTTGAAGCAAGAAAAAATTCTCTTGGTTCATGGCCGTGGCTTTAACTGGAAGGACCCAGATCACTTCCGGATCGTTTACCTCCCACGTGTGGATGAATTGGCTCAAATTCAAGAAAAAATGACTCGTTTCTTGAAACAATACAAACGCTAATTAGTTAAAAGAGGCTGGGACAAAAGTCCTAGCCTCTCAATTGTCTTTGGATTGTCGAGCA
>ERZ773050.925-NODE-925-length-16306-cov-15.302197_pt1 | contig 16306 bp, 12 predicted proteins | sample MGYA00580632_ERZ773050 | MGnify/ENA primary metagenome ERZ773050 (study PRJEB29015, sample SAMEA2738123) | human oral metagenome | biome: human oral; feature: human-associated habitat; material: saliva | place: China | collected 2166 ... | reverse complement strand
GGCAAGCCCTTGCGGTTCGTTAAAGCGTGCGGTGGTTCCGGTTCCGTCGGCGTAGCCTTTTTCGCCGTCCTCTCCCCCGCCGTAGGTTGCCAGCACCGTGTTGAGGTCTTCGGCGACCTGCAGGATGCGGTGCCTAGCGGTATCGGACACCAGGTAGGTGCGTGAGCCGGTGCCGAACAGGTTTTTGGGTCCGAACTCTGTGGGGAGTTCAATAGCCTTCCCCGGAAAAGCGAATGTTCCCTCGGTTTTGGGTCGGGGTACATAGGGGCCGTCACCTCGGTGCAGGGTACCTTTTTTCTCGTGTTCGGCAACGAGCTCACGCACAAGTGAGATAAGCCCCTGCACGTGTCCCTCCCCGGATAGATGCGCCACAATATACCCTTCGGGGTCGATAACCACGAGCGTAGGCCAGGCGCGGGCGGTATAAGCCTGCCAGGTGGTGAGTTCGGGGTCGTCGAGTACGGGATGTTTGATGTCGTAGCGGTCTACGGCTGCGGCGAGCGCTGCCGGGTCTGCCTCATGCTCGAATTTGGGACTGTGCACGCCCACAGTGACGAGCACATCCGAGAATTCTTCTTCGAGGGGGCGCAGCTCGTCGAGCACGTGCAGGCAGTTAATGCAGCACAGGGTCCAGAAGTCGAGGATCACGATTTTGCCGCGAAGAGCCTGCAGGTCTAGGCTCTTCTCGCCGGTGTTGAGCCAGGATCGTCCGATGAGTTCGCTGGCGCGCACGCGCACGGTTTTCTGCCCAGTATGATCTTGCCCGGAATACTGGTTGCTGGTTTCGCTCACGATTCTCTCCCCTATGGTTTCGCACCCAGACCCCGCTTAGCAGCAGGGTGCGCTCGTTTCACCCTATTATGCCAGCGGTGCGGGCGTGTTCACCGGGCGGTAAAAGTTTATGAACTCGCCCCGCAATACGCCGTCATATTTTGTCATAGAACCACGGTCCAATCGTCACGTTATCTGGCAATACTACTCCTCAGTAAGAAGAGAAAACATACAAATTCTGCTTTCTAAATTTCTTGGATACGGATCCGTAAAAGTTGTGGTCCTAAAATGATTAGCACCGCAAGTTCCCCCAGGCCTGCAACCCACAGAGCAGTTGAGATTGACACTGCTTCTGCAAGTGAAGAAATCATGAGAGCGCCTATCGGTAGGCTACTCATGATGCAGACACGGGCACTAGCATTTACACGTCCAAGCGCTTCAGCGGGAGTGATCTTTTGCCGTAAAGTTACGAGAGCTATATTCATGATTGGACTTCCGTACCCAATACAAAATTGTCCCAATAACAGACAGATCCATGACCATCCAGGAAAAATAGCGGCGGCTGTAAGAATCGATCCCACTGCCATCCACACCACGCCAATACCTACGCAGGCTCCCTCTTGAACTTTCTCCGACCATATACGGTAGCTAAGTGCACCACATAAAGCACCTATCCCTGCTAGCGATATAGCAACACCATATGCAGACGAATTTAATCCAAGGGTTCGCGTAACATATAGAACAAATAAGGCGCTTATTCCTGCCTCAAAAATATTAATGAAGGCACCCGATAGTACGACCAAACGAATAACAGGCGTGCGCCATACAAGTTTAAGACCAGCCATCATATCAGAAATAATACTGGGTGTATTCAGCGAACTTCTCTGTGAAATTGCCGATGGAACCCTGAAACGACCTGGTAGCAGTAGCAACACGATAAATGCAATGAGAAAAGTTACTGCATCCAAAGTAATTAGGTACTCTGGGCGGTAATGTGCTGCTAAAAATCCTCCCATAAGTGGTCCTATAAGCTGAGCCATTGAACGAATAAGCTCAAACCTGTTATTTGCTCTGTCAAGCATATTCCGGGGCACAATGTCGGGGACATAGGTTTGATAAGCAACATCGAAGAATACGTTACAGACCCCCATACAGAATGAGATAACTACGAGAACTGTCACTGTGAGATTCTGCGTAAGCGCAAGAAGTGGGATCAACCCAATTAATCCGGCACGTGTGATATTACATACCACCATCATGGTCCAACGACTATGTCTATCAACAATTGCCCCGGCGATAAGTCCTATCAAGATAATGGGCAGCCACCCTACAGCGCTGACAACGCCCAGAGTTATTTCTCCTGCGCTAAGCGTTATCGCAACGATAAGAGGAATCATCACAGAAGAAATCTGAGTGCCGAAAAGTGAGAAGGACTCTCCAATAAGCACGGTAGTAAAGGAAGCAGGTAGCCTTGTGCGTGTGATATTCGCTGTAAAACCAGTATGAGGTTCCGGCACTGATTCAGAGGCTGCCATGAAGATACTCCTGAAGTTCAGATAATTGAGGAAATCAATTATAGATCCTCCGCATTAGTGCTCCGCTGAGTGAACATGGAAAAAATAATTACCTCATTATGACAAAGAGTACGTAGCCCTGAATCATATATTCATCTACAGGAAGCAACCTACATACTAAAAAGCCCTTGAGGTGAACGAAGTTTTAGAAACTCCGCCGTATTCACCTCAAGAGCCTTTTATCATCCCCTAGCGAAAGGGAAGTTATGCAGGTTTAGAACTTACGCCTTTGGGATCGGCTGCAGGCGGCGCAGCTGAGTTACGTGCTTGGGTTCAAGCTCGGCAATGTTGTGCACCTGGAGCAGCTTCATGGTGCGGCGCACCTCGTCGGAAAGAATCTCGATAGTCCGGTCCACGCCGCGGCGGCCACCGGCCATAAGCCCGTACAGGTAGGTGCGACCGACCAGAGTGAACTTCGCACCCAGCGCCATAGAGGCGACAATATCGGCACCGTTCATAATGCCGGTATCAACCATCACCTCGGTATCCATCCCTACTTCACGCACTACCTCCGGGAGCAGGTGGAAGGGTACGGGCGCACGGTCCAGCTGACGACCGCCGTGGTTCGAGAGCAGAATGCCGTCTACGCCCAGATCGGCGAGTTTCTTAGAGTCTTCGAGGTTCTGTACGCCCTTAATCACGATCTTGCCGGGCCACATTTCGCGGATAATCTTCAGGTCTTCATAGTTGATGGAGGGATCCATCGCGTTATCCAGAAGCTCGCCCACGGTGCCGCCGGTCGAGGAGAGTGAGGCGAATTCCAGCTTGGGCGTGGTCAGGAAGTCGAACCACCACCAGGGGCGCGGAATCGCGTTCAGCAGGGTCTTCATCGTCAGGTGCGGAGGAATAGAGAAACCATTGCGCTTATCGCGCAGACGAGCGCCAGCAACAGGTGTATCCACGGTGAAGAAGAGCGTATCAAATCCTGCTTTGGCGGCACGCTCTACCAGTCCGTAGGAGATTTCGCGCTCGCGCATCACATACAGCTGGAACCAGAGGCGGCCGTTAGGGTCTGCGGCGCGCACGTCCTCAATGCTGGTGGTGCCTAGAGTAGACAGGGTGAAGGGGATGCCCGCGGCACCTGCTGCACCGGCGCCAGCGATCTCACCCTCGGTCTGCATGAGGCGGGTGAAGCCGGTGGGAGCGATACCGAAAGGCATGGCGGAGGTACCGCCTAAGACCTCGGTAGTGGTGTCTACGGTCGAAACATCTGTGAGCACGCCGGGGTGAAACTCGATATCCTCGAAGGCCTGGCGTGCACGATTCATGGAGAACTCACCTTCGGCAGCGCCATCGGTATAGTCAAAAGCGGCAGCTGGGGTGCGGCGTTTGGCGATCTTGCGCAGATCATAAATGGTGAGGGCTTTTTCGAGGCGGTTCCCGGCGAAGTCCAGGCTGGGCTTCTTGAACGTCATAAATTCTTTGAGTTCGCTGGGCTTGGGGAACTGACGTTGTACCATGGGGCGCCTTCTTTCTGCGGGGTTGCCGCTTCATTGCTATACGAGGTTCAAAGCGTCATATACCGCGATATAACGCAAAAGTATGGTGTGTGTTCATTCACAGTTATGGTCGGACCACACAATGCCCGTAATCTTAAGCTAACCCATACTAATAAATAAGGCAACCCTTGACTTATTAACCAGCGCCGAGTGCTACACACCGTTTTTGAGGCGGTTTTTCGGGGGAAGGACCCGCAAACCTTGCTCTCGCGACGCTGCGAGACGAGTGCATCTGCGACTTTTTGATCAGGTGACAAGAATTTTCATTCTTGTCTCACCCTGAGATACCCGGGCAAACTGCTATTTTTATTCCGCCTCGTAAAGACCTATTATCAGATATGAATATGCAATCACCGTGCAAGGAAACCAACCATGACCCAACCCAAAGCCCGCCGTGGACGTCCCCCAAGCCTAACCCGTGAGCAGATTGCCAAAACCGTTTTAGACGTAGGCTTTGCCAATCTCACGTTTGCCGCCGTTCGTGACCGTCTAGGGGTAGGGGAAACCACCCTATATCGCTACGCACCGGACCGCGACGAACTGGTACGTATGGGGCTCGAATATGCCTATTCCGGTATTGAGGTTCCTTCCTTTGAAGGTCCCTGGCGTGAGGTTCTGACTGCACACGCCCTCAATACCTGGCACAGCCTTGAGAAATACCCGGGCGCGGCAACCGAAGTGGCACGCGGCATCGTTCCCCCCATTGCTACATACTTTTTCGAAGAGCTTTGTGTGATTCTCATCAAACAAGGTTTTTCGGCAAAGAAGGCCGTTCTCACCTGCGATATGCTGCTGGATATGGTTATCGACAGCAGACGAAGCGTTGAACACAGCGATGCGTTTATTGCTGAAACCGGCGCTGGACGTGAAGAAATTCAGCATCAGATGCAGCGCAATTCAACCGACCTGCAGTCTTTCCAAGACCCAGGTGCTTCCGCCGAGCGTCAAGAGATTCGGACTATTCTGCGGGATTCGGTGACCTCGGATCCCTTAGAGTGGCTGCGGCATAAAATGACCATTCTGCTCGACGGCATCGAATACTCGCTCAAGTCATAACGAACGGCTTCATCTGCCGATACCCTGTCTTATGTGGCGTAGGGGCGCCCCTCTGGGGAACCCCTATGCCCTTTATTTTTACACCATGAGCATGTTCGGCAACGACCGGGTTCAAAGGCTTTGCTGCGGGTACGCCACACGCGGCCACGGTGACAAAGCTTAACTACGAAGGTAGCTTGACCGCGTTCGCGAGGGGCTTGGAAGAGCAAATGAATGAGAGCCGTTTAGGAGCCGTGGCGCGCGTCCTCTTCATGCAGGCGCTCAAACATCTCGTTGTAGGCGGTCAGCTCGGCATCCCCGTCGCGGTCGGCCTGCCGGTCAATGCGTGCGGCAAGTTTCTTATCTGCCATAGACCATTGGAAACCCACCGCGATCGCCACGATCATGGTCGGGATTTCGCCGATACCCCACATGAGCGCGCCGCCCATCTTTTGATCATCCAACGCCGACAGACCCCAGGTGCGCCCCAGATTGCCGAACCAAGAAGCTTCCAAGAGCGCCTTGGAGTTCATGATCGAAATACCTACGAAGGCGTGGTACCCCAGGGTGGCGATCAGCATAATCAGACGCATAGGGTACTGAGGGCGGTGTGGAATCGGGTCAATACCAATAAGCACCAGCATGAAGGCATAGCCCGTGAGCGTAAAGTGAATCATCATGAATTCGTGCCCGATATGGTACCGCAGCATCACCCCGAAAAGCGGCGTGAAATAAACGATAATAATCGACCCTGCAAAGTTGACAGCGGCAAAAATAGGGTGTGTAACAACTTTCGACCACCCCGAATGCACGATGCGCAAAATCCACTCACGAGGGCCTCGCGTACCGTCTTGGCGCGGCTCCAGCGCCTTAAGCAGCAGCGTTACGGGCGCGCCCAATACGAGCAGAATCGGCACGATCATGGTGAGCACCATATGCTCAAACATGTGCACCGAAAACAGCACACGCGAATATACGGCGGGCGGACCGGAAGTGATGTAGTTCAGCACGAGCAGCCCTAAAATCCAGGAGACAGCGCGCATCACGGGCCAAGAGTCACCCGCACGACGTACTTTCATGAACGCCCACAAATATACAATCGCCAGATACCCCAGCACAGCGACCCAGAACCAGTCCCAGCGCCACTCGGTGAACCAACGCTGAAAATGCGGTTCGGGCGGCATATCGTACCAGGTGATAATGCGCACCGGCGTGGCATCCGGCGCGAGAGTTTCCGGAACCGGTGGCGGTGTACGTGAGAGCGAAGCCCCTAGTCCGGAGGCCGCCCCCATGATCACGAGCTCAGCAGAGATGGCGCTCCACAGGGCACGGGTGCCGCTCATCTTACCGGCAGAGAGCGCGGGAATCAGATAAAGCCGATGCGCTGCCCCGATTACCCCGAGCAGAAGCGTTAACCCCAGTTTGAGCAGCACAATCTTGCCGTAGTCGGTACCTAAATCCCGCCACGACGACATGCGCACCCCGGCGTTCGTAATACCCGAGAGCAGCACGAGAATGAACCCGATGAGGGCAAGCAGCGAGTAGCGGCGCAGTACCGCCTGGGCCATCGGCACGCGACGAGACGCCGCCGTTTGTTCGCCACGGTGTGCCTCAACAATGGTGCCGGTGCCCGCATCCTTACCCGAAATACCGCGCGAGATAAACGCCAACGCGATCAGCCCACCGCACCAGATGCTCACCCCCAGCAGGTGCAGTCCCAGGGAGTTGACGGCGCCCATATGGTCCTGCCCGCCCGAGGAATGCCCCGAAAGCGCCATATCCGCGATACCGACGAGCGAGATCATGAAGATGAAAAACAGTCCCATAAGCGAGCGCACCCCGAAACAGGCGGTGGCGACCACGACGGCGACCACGACGGTCATACCTTTTTCTTTGCCCGCATCTAAGGTGGTGATATAACTGATGAGCTCACTAGCGTAATCGGTGCCAGAGCCAATGGGTCGCCCCGAAATATCGGCATAGGAAAGAATCAGAACGGCAAGCGCCGCGAGAGTCCACAGCACGGCGGAGGCAGCGGCAAGGTTCAGCACATCGGCAAATGGCTTGTACTCTTTTTCGACAGCATTTTTCGTGGTGCGTTTGCCTCGGTGTGTTCCGGCGGCATCGGCTGCATAGCGGGGAATAATACCCATTGCGAAGATCAGCGCGCCCATGGTCGTCGCCATCGAGAAATTATGAATAACCTCGGAAATAGGCAGCGCCCAGCGTACAAAACCGCCAGCATCGGCAAGCTCGGTCGCCGAGTTCGCTAGGGTTAGCCTTAACGAGACCAGCAGAGTCAGCAGACCGACCCCAACATAGGCGGTAATCCAGGGCGCGGACAGCCCGGGGCGCACGGCGGCGCGCTGAGGGTCAGCCTCGGTTTTCTGCGGTTGTGAAGACGTAGTAGCCATAGTTCTTTTTCATCTGTGGTGTGTGCGATGGTGCATGTTAGGTATGTACGTAAATTCTGGACGGCTAGGCGAAGAGGCTTTCGCCGATATACCCGCCTTCCTCACGTACCCCGGCAGGAATTGCGAACACGGCTGATCCCACCGGAACCGTCCATGTGTTAAGCATATCCAGTTGTTCAAGCCGTTTCTGGATAGGCACAAACTGCGCCACCGGGTCTGCCTGGTAGGCCACGAAAATCAGCCCCGCGTCCGAAATGCCGCCGCTGATCTGCCCGTGTTCTGAGAACCCGGAGGCGTTGAAGACCGGCTCGTCATAGTTATAGCCGCGCCGCAGGATGCGCTCCCACGGTTTCTTCTCAAGCTCTGTGCCGTGCGCCCGACGAATATGCGCATACGGGGCGATGACCTCAAAGCCCAGGTTATCGAGCTTATCAAAGTCGGGGTCATCAAATTCATCATTGCCGGTCAAGGGCGCGCCGTTAGAGAGTTTACGCCCGATAGCATCTTCGCGAGCGGGGGTATCGACCTCATCCCAAGTATCCAGATTCATGTGGATGCGCCTAATCACCACGGAGGTACCGCCCGGTTCCCAGGCCTGGGGGAAGTTCTGCTCAGCACTCCCCTCACCCCACACGATCTCGTGTGCCGACCCGCCGCCGCGCCCAGGTGTCTCGTGAGGGTCTTCGACCGGATTCACGGTGCCGTCTACCTGGCCGAAGAGATTACGCGGAGTGCCCTGACCGGTACCGAAGGCGCTCAGAAAGCCCTCTTGCACCCAGCGGATACGCCCGAAGGAGCGGGTGTCTTTGGTGAGCATCCGCTGGGCATGTGAGACCGTCAGCAGATTATCCCCACAAATCTGCAGGAGCAGATCACCACCGTTCCACTTCTGCTGCAGTTGGTCGATCTTCGGGAACGCTGGGAGAGGTTTAAGCCACGCCGGTTTTTTGGCGGGTGCCACAATATCAAAGATCTTTTCGCCGAACCCGAACGTGATAGTCAAATGTGCGGGAGCCTGCACAAGCTCAGGTTCCTGATCCGTCAGCGGAGTCACCCCCATAGTCAGGGCGGCCGCATCGGAGGTCAGAATCCTCAACAGACGCTGCACTCCGGAAGCATCCAGCCCATCGTTCAGATCAAGAGCGATAAAACGCGCATGAGCCTGCGCCGGGGTCATAATCCCGGCCTGCTTATCGCCATAAAAATTTACGGTTTGAGTCGTCAGCGCCTGCTGCGCGGGTACAGTCTCATGCGCACCCGTTTCATGCCCCGGCGCTATCAGGCCGCGCGCGCCAGCCCCAACGGCAACACCGGCACCCACCCCCAGGAAAGCACCGGCGAGCGCGGTACGGCGACGCACCCCTGGGGATTCCGCAGACCGGGTGTCATGATGTCGCAAAGAGTCCTCAGCTGCCGATCCTTCAGCCATCCCGGCGGTACCCTCCTGCGGCTCGTTGGCCTCCGTCGAAGAAGGCTCATGCGGAGGCTGCGGGGTACCCATCTTGTCATTCTCCGTCGTCATAATCTTTCATTCCTCTATGCCTGCGGCTATCTCTCATGCGCGCTATCGGCGCCTCAGTTGAGTGGGGCAGGATGCGCGGTGCCCAGTCCCCCAAATGTTGCGGTTTCGTGCGCCGCGCATCCTGCATAGGCTCGGTTGATGTGTTCAGAACACCCGTTGCCGAGCGCTGCGGCTACTTACACTGCGGTTTTGCGGATGCACTCCCCGAAGCTTCGCCACTCATATGGTCGTGGTCGCTGTGCTCACCGTGTTCGTGTGTGCCATGCTCGTGATCGGAGTGTTCACCATCCCCATGACTATGCTCATGATCAGAGTGCTCGCCATCCCCGTGACCATGCTCGTGACCATGCTCGTGTCCGTCATGGGAGTCACCCGAAGCTGATGCGGATGCGCCCGCCGAAGCCGAGCCGGTGGACTGCGCATCGCCCTGGTATTCTTCCTTAGCGCCAGAGTAGTCACGTGCCTCAGGCTTGAACTCCAGGGTTGCGCCGTCCTCAGTCTTGAGGGTTACCGTGGTGCTGGCACCCGCCGAGAGCGAGCAGTTCAGACCCATCAGCATAATGTGGTTGCCTCCGGGCTTCAGCTCCAGGGTCTCCCCCGCTTTCACCGTAAATTCCTGCACCTGCTGCATCTTGGTGCTTCCGTTGGAGTCCTTAACCGTGGTGTGCAGCTGCACTTCATCGGTCGCAGTCGAGGTTGCTGAGACGACCTTCACATCGTGATCGCTGGTATTGGTAATCTTGCCGAAAACGCCGGTCATACCACCGTCGGTTGCCTTAGCCCAGGTGTTCTCAATCTTGATCGGGCCTGAAGACGACTGTGCCGAACCGCTTGCCGCTGCGCTGGAAGAGCTCGTTGCGGATGCGCTCGAATCAGAGTTCGTGTTGGTAGAGCCACAAGCGTTCAGGGTAAGAATCCCGGCGAGAGCTACGGAGCTCAAAGCCATCAGCTTGTGGTGAGCCTGAAATTTTTTCATGATCTTTTACTCTTTTCTGGCGGTAAAACCCGCCTGTGTGTGCGAATAATTCTTCGGCAGGCACATGCGACAGTTCGCGGCGTTCGATTATTCTGCGACTTTTAATCGCACGTGCCGCAATCTGCGGGAAGATCCCGATGCGGCGCCTGCCAATGGGCGTGACGTCCGGAAGCTGCCCAGTACGTCACGAACGTACAAGGTATTATGCGGAACGTTTTTTGAGCAGGGCGAGAATCCCCACGGCCAGCACGACGAAGACACCTACACCGCCGCCAATCAACCACCAATTCACCCCGGAACCGGAATCTGACTTAGTGGAGTTCTGGGTATCAGCTGCAGCCTGCGAAGATTCGCCAGTGCCCGCATCCTGCGAGGGTGCTGCGGCTTTACCTGCGCCAACGCTGAACGTATAGGTTCCCTGAATAGGGTGCCCGTCCGAGGAGACTACGCGCCAGGTGACGGTATAAGTCTCGTCGGCGCTCGCATCCTTGATCTTGAGCGGCTGGGTGACGGTCGTTCCCTTCACCTGTGGCTCGCCTTCAGCTACGGATGCGCCGGTCGAATCGACCACGCGCACGCGGTTTCCGCCCTCAATATTCATGAGGTTCGCGCTGTAGGTCAGGTTCAGCTCGGCAGGTGCCTGCGTCAAAGTTGCGTTCGCGGCGGGGTCGGAAGAAACCAGTTCGTCATGCGCCTGCGCTGCGGCACCGCCGAAAAGCATCAGGCTGGCGAGCAAAACCGCTGTCAGGGTACGCATCATGGTGCGCATATGTGTAAATCCTTTATCTGCATCGATTGCCCATGCCGCATGCACCTTCACGCTCGGTTTTAGTCGAGGAAGGTGTATAACACTCACACAAGCCAGCCGGTGGGCAGACTCGTAGCACGGGCGATGGTTGGGGTTACGCGGGGTTTCCCAGGACTGCAGGCGGCCCTCTCTCCACGCGGGAGAACGCCAGCATCAGCCGACGAAGATAAACGGATATGACAAAACGCCCGTATATACGGGGGAAGACAGGAAGCGGTGCCAGCACCGGAATGCGCAGAGCGGACTGCAAACGTGTATTCAGATAACAGTGCAGAGCCCACAATGCCTGCGCGAGGGCACGTTCACCACGGTGCAAAAGTATAAGGCTTAGCAGGGCTGCAAGAGCGTGCACCCCGATCATAGTGCCGGTAGCGTGCTGGGCGACGGCGTGACTGAGCCCATTCCCGTGTTCAAGGGCGAGGGATGTTCCGGGCGCATGTGCATGACCGTGCGCGTGGTTTCCTTGCAGTACCGCCACACGATGCACCGCCTGAGCGGATCCGTGGGATAGGTTGAAAACACCGTGGAGCAGGGTTTGTACCGTGAGGGCACCTGCTGCGGTGCCCAGGTAGAGGGCTCGCTGCCGTGAGCGCGTTATACGTTCGAGAAGCGCTAGAAGTCCCAGAGCGGAGAGCGCCCCTAACGCGGTGCAAAGCGCAAGAATTATCGGATGCGCGGCACCGCCTCCGGCGAGAGTATGCCCTGCCGAGCCCAGCAGAACCGCAGATGCCGAAATAAGCCAGGCACGCATCACACGGGCACCTCGGGCGGCAGCGGTTGCTGACTGTACCTCACGCGGCGATGATTTCCGCTCGGCACAGTCTTTGACGGCGAGAAGGCGGGCATGATGGCGCGTCTTTGCGCGTGTGTGCATGTTCCGCCTCCTCGCTCGTAGTCGTCATATGCGGGTGTACCCGCAACCTGTCAATATCCCACATTCTACCGGTTTGTCAGCTGACCAGGTATTTCACGGCGAAGATGTGACATGTTCGGCTGGTTAACGTTTTGAACACCGTAATGGCGCGCATCCTCACGTTCAAGGATGCGCGCCATATACACAGATACGCCGAAACTCGCCTGTTTCGGCGGCAGCATACCGCCACAGAGGGGCGAATGCCTCAGGTTACTGCTTTTGCTGTTGCTGAGGCTGCTGCTGTCCCTGCTGGGGCTGCTGCCCTTGCTGGGGCTGTTGCTGCTGCTGTTCCTCCGGCGGGTTATCCATACGGGCTCCACCTTCGCTGCCGGGCTTCGTCTGCATCTGACCACCGGTACCGCTCTCACCGGTCTGCATGTTGCCGCCAGCTGAAGGCTCTGAACCAGTGCCGCCGCCGGATCCACCGCCATTCTCAGAGCCGCTGCCGTTCTCCATCTGTGAGCCGCCGCCAGAATTATTTTCTGCACCCGAGCCACCACCAGCGCCACCGCCTGAGCCGGAGTCGCCTGATGTTCCGCCGTTGTCCGTGGTCACGGATCCCTGTGAGGCCGAGGAACTTGACGATGTAGATGCTGAGGATGAGCTTGAGGAGGAGTCACCACCGGAGCTGCCTGAGCCACATGCACTCAGCGCCACCACACCAGCAACAGCCAGGGACACAAAAACAGAAGTCTTCTTGGCGATCATACGCCTATCCTTTCTGCCGGTAATTGTTGGTTCAAAACCCACCCTCTCACACACCTAAAGTATTTTTCAGGGATTTATCCCAGGTGCGGAGCGTTTTTATGCTATGAGCCGTAAATACATTGCATTTCCATAAATATTTTCGAAATGGCGTGCATAAAATTATGTAGTTTAATTGCATATCCAACGGTTAAATTCCCCATCATATTTATATCTTCCGTATTTTTAGCAAAAAATAAGGCGCACATCCTCAAAAACTAAGGATGCGCGCCAGATTACACAGCCGCCTCACGGCTGCCCGCAGGTACTAGCCCGCAGTGGTCGGGTTGAGAGGCGTTTTAGGAGTTGCCGCTCCCGGAGTATTGGGAACCACGGGAAGATCCGGCAGGTCGGTGGGTTTTTCGGACGTAGCCTGACCGTTAACCATCACATTGTAGGCGCCGTTGTACTGCACAGCCGTCACCGTATTGCCTTCGTTCTTAACCCAGGAGCCGTCGATGCCCACCAGATCGGTGTGACCATCGGAAGCGTCGGTCCTAGTCCAAGAGCCATCGTAGTAGACCGTAACCGTATCGCCGTCGGGTTCAGTAGCAGTCCAAGAGCCGTCTTCCGAGACCAGAACGTATCCCTCAGATCCGGGAGCGCCATTGGCGCCACCACCCTGTGCGCCGCTACCGTCAGCGCCAGCAGCACCGCCACCAGAGTTAGGAGCGGTGCCACCCTGGGCACCACCGCCACCCTCAGCGCCAGAACCGTTCGCTCCGCCGCCTGATCCATCACCGCTGCCCGATTGTGCGCCACCCTGAGCGCCGCCACCGCCTTCAGCACCCGAGCCTCCACCGGAGCCGCCCTCGTTGCCTGATTGTGAGCCAGAATCGGAACCAGATTTATCCTCCGACCCCGCGCCGTCGCTAGATCCGCTACCAGACCCCTTCTCTGAGTCTGCACCGCCGCTAGCATCAGAACCGGCACTGGAGTTTGCCGAAGCATCGCCGCTGGCGCCACCGCTAGCGTTCGAGGAGTCTGAGCCGCCGGAAGCGGAAGCTGAAGAGTTTGCCGATGCGGAACCGGACGCACCGCTTCCCGCGGAAGAGCTTGAGGAGGAGCCGTTAGAATTGTCCGAGCCACAGGCGCTCAGCGCCACCATGCCCGCAACAGCCAGAGATACAAAAGCGGAAGTCTTCTTGGCGATCATACGCCTATCCTTTCTGCCGGTGATTATTGACTGGTTTTCAACTCTCTCACACACTGACGGTATTTTTCAGGAATTTTCCCCTCCCTGTGGCTCTTTTTATGCTAAGAGCAATAAATAGACCCTTTAACGCATACTCATTTCTAACCCAAACAATTAACTGTATTTCCTTGTGTTATTAAAATTAATTAATATTTTAAAATATTTACCCTTCTCTTAGACCTCAGAAAACTTAGAACATACCTCGCACTTATACAAGCGTCTCTTATGGTTTCGGGGTTTTATTTTGCCACCCTTTATCCACACACCAAAGCGGTGCGCATCCTTATCATAAGGATGCGCACCGCTTGAATTATCGCGCCGTATACCGTGATGCTACGTCCGGGTGGAGCCTTCTAGACCAGTAGTTACCGTAGCGCGTCAGAGGCAACGCACGGCATATCGACTCTCTATCTAGAATAATCTAGCCGGCAGTGGTTGGCTGAACTGGGGACTTAGGAGTTACAGCTTTAGAGTCGCTTGGTTTATTGGGCAGATCCGGAAGGCTTGGCTTCTTCGTGGACGGCTTGCCATCTTCCTGAACGGTGTAGCTGCCATCAGCGCTTACAGCTGTTACATCACCACCATCTTTAACGGTCCATGAGCCATCGGAACTCACAGTGGTAATATCGCCATCAGTCTCGGTGCGAACCCATGAGCCGTCAGAAGCCACGGCGATATTATCACCATCAGCCTCAGTGTAAGTCCACGACCCATCAGATACAACAGTATGCGAACCGGCCCCGCCGCCATTATTGCTAGTAGATGCGGATGCGCTCGACCCCGAGCCGTTATCCGCTTGCATTCCGCCGTTAGTACCAGCAGATACCGTGGAATCGCCGTTCTTCATCTGCATATTACCGTCAGCCCCAGCGGTAACAGAGGTATCACCATTATTCACAGTGACCGAACCGTCAGAGGCGGAGACCTTGGGAGTCGCAGATGCAGAAGCGGATGCCGATGAAGAGTTCGAAGCGTTATTGGAGTTATTGGCACCGCATGCGCTGAGGGCTACAACGCCTGCTACAGCCAGAGAAAGAAGGGCGGAAGTTTTCTTGGTGATCATGTGCGTAGTCTTTCTGATGATGAATTACTGTTCAGTACCCGAAAATTTCGCGTCACAAGACTGAAATTACAGGAGCTATACCCTACCGGGAATACCTTTATTCTACTGGTTCTAGCTATGTTGAGCCTATGTAAACCTGTGTTTAACCTAAGAAACTTAAAAATTATCTTAAGGTTTTTTATACCTATTTCAGGCCTCCGAATTCCCGCGGAAGTAAAGGGGTGGGGTATACCCCCGTACCACAGGCTCTTATCGCAGGCAGATGAAAAGCCGAAGCGCCGCATCCTAGCCTTGTGGATGCGGCGCTTCGGTTCCTGAAAGTCCTCACGACAGAGGTCGCAGTCACAAACTATTGCAGAGCATACGAGGGCTCAACCGGGGTCTTAGGCGTTACCGCCTGAGGGTTTGCAGGTTTTTCAGGCATCTGAGGAACCGTAGGTTTCGTAGTTCCGGGCTGCCCGCCTTTCTTCACAGTCGTGTAGCCACCATCCGCCTGCACCTTAGCCTGGGAGCCTTGCACTGTTCCCTGCTCTGCAATCTCGATTCGAGCTTTATGGGTCCATGACCCATCTGCCGACACCGCAGTTTCCTCGCCCATAATCCCGGTTTTAGTCCAAGAACCGTCAGCATTGACTTTCACCTGCAAACCATCATTGGACACATAAGACCATGAACCATCCGAGGAAACCTGTGTGGTTTGTTCCTCCATACTGCGTACCGTTACGGACGGAAAAGGCTTAGGAGTTTTCGACACCGATGGAGAGGCGGCCGAACCGCTGGAGCTATGAGCAACGCAAGCGCTTAGCATCAGAGCAGAAGCAAATGCCAGAGCAAGACTTGCTATAATTTTTGAAGTTTTCACGTGTTTTCCCATCTCAGGGCAGAAAGTCAGCCGTTTTTATTACCCGCGCCCCTGCCAAACAGCGCGCTTAGGCTGTGCTGGACGAGCCGTCCCCCGTCCAGGATACGTGGGCGCTGGGGGCGTGTAGGACGAAATTCGCCACCCATTAGAGGAGTACCATTCGCCGTTATCGGTGACGCCGAATTCGCTTCCATTCGGATACTTTTGCACCCACGATCCGTCGTCGTACACACGAATTCGGGTTCCATCGGCATTCTTGCGTTTCCACGAGCCATCGGAATCAACTTTGATAGTGCTTCCATCCGCAGCGGTCTGAGACCACGAACCATCGCGGTTCACCTTGATACTAGAAGCACCGCCATTTCCCTTGTTGCCGGTAGATCCTTGCGAACCGCCATTTTTATTTGCGGATCCTGCTCCTCCCTGACCTCCAGAATTTCCCTGCTGTCCGGAGTTACTTCCACCAGAGCCGTCAGCCGGCTTCGCCGCTTCATCGACATCCTTATTCGCATCTGCACCACCAGCTGCTGCGCTTTCCTCAGGAGAATTAGCAGCCGGAGATTCGGGGGCTGTTGCCGCATCCGTGAGCGTGGGAGCATTCACGGCTTCACCTGTAGTATTACTTTCGGCGGTTGAAGAGGGAGTAGCATCCGCAGGTTCGGAGGTTGCGGTTTCAGTAGCCGTCGCGGAAGGGGATGAACTCGCCGAGGAACTGGGACTTGGAGACTTAGATTTCGTGGGAGAAGATTTTGAGCTTGAGGAGCTGCTGTTGGGCGATAATGTTACGGAGGAAGACGCCTCATTTGAGGAGCCGCAGGCGCTCAGGGCAAGAATACTCGCCACAGCCACCGATACAACGGCGTAGGTTCTCTTCATGCTCATTGCATTTCTTTCTATAAACCGGTGATGACGTCCCGTTGCGACCACCCA
>ERZ773050.922-NODE-922-length-16323-cov-9.162159_pt1 | contig 16323 bp, 14 predicted proteins | sample MGYA00580632_ERZ773050 | MGnify/ENA primary metagenome ERZ773050 (study PRJEB29015, sample SAMEA2738123) | human oral metagenome | biome: human oral; feature: human-associated habitat; material: saliva | place: China | collected 2166 ... | reverse complement strand
GAGGTTTCTGAGACTGGCATGAGGTGGAATCTTAATCACGAGAAATTCACACTGCTTGGAGACGATGGCATTTCAAATATTGTTGAAGCCAACGATGCTTGTGTGACGTGTAATAAGGGTTGCCTTTTGGTACAGCTCTGGAACTAAGTCGTTTGATGAATTGTGTTGGGGCTACGTTTGCATAACAAAGCCCCAACAAGCGGCTGTAAGTCCAGCAAGAAGTATTAGATGTTGCTGTCAGTTAATCGAGCTAAGAAAAAAGGTCGCCGAAGCGACCTTTTTAAATTTGAGGTAAGACGAGCTGAGTTGCTTAGTTGCGAGCAATCTTGCCGGACTTGAGGCAACGGGAGCAAACATTCATCTTCTTGCGCTGGCCATCGACAACGACAGTAACACGCTGGATGTTTGGCTTAAAGGTGCGGGCCACAGTACGGTGAGAGTGGGAGATGGAGCGACCGGCAACGGCGTGCTTACCGCAGAAATCACAGACCTTCGACATGAGTAAGACCTCCATAGGATAGGCGCCCTCTGCGCCTAAAATTTCCAAATAGCCGTATAAATATAGCACAATATATTGTGTTGTCAAAGCATGAATATAACATTCACAATTAGATGGCTTTTAGACAGCTTTTGAATGTTTTTCATTTATTACACCAAGATTAAATAACAAGAAAAAGATTTGTCAATTGCAAGGTTATCAACTTGTATATATAAGCCGCTTTAATAATAAATGTGCTCTGCGGTATACTAAATAACAATGACTAACCCTGGTTCTTGCGAGAGGAGTTATGTAATGACTACCGCTGTTCCCGGAACACTAAGAGTTTCTAATGATTGCCTTGCTGACCTGGCGGGCTATGCAGCTATGGAATGTTATGGCGTTGTTGGCATGGCAGAGATTGATGAGGCAGCAGGTGTTGCTCGTCTTCTTCCAACGTACCGACTTCGTAAGGGTATTGATGTGACCCCAACTCCTAAGGGAGTTCAGGTTGATCTTCACATTGTTGTTGAGCAGGGCGTTAACATGGCGTCTGTTGTCGATAATCTTGAGAGCTCAGTAAAGTTTTTGCTTAAGCAAATTGCAGAGCTTTCATGTGTTGATGTAACTGTACATATCGAGGCCATGCGTAATTCTCGCTAAGCTTTTTGCTTCAAATGAGTAGGAACTGAGGTCTAACGTGATTTCAAATGTCATTCGTACATGCTTCCCTGTAGCAGCCCTTGCCGTTGCAGACAAAGCAGAAGAGATCAACAAGCTCAACGTTTTCCCTGTACCAGATGGAGACACCGGCACTAACATGTCCCTTACCTTGGGTACCGTTGTTCGTGAGGTTCAAGATCTTCCTCAAGATGCAAACATGCAGGATATTGCAAAGGCAATCACTCACGGCTCTTTGATGGGAGCTCGTGGTAACTCTGGCGTTATTACGTCTCAGATTCTTCGTGGTATTGCTGAGGGTCTGTGTGACGCTAAAAATCCTGAGGCAGTAACTCCAAAGGATATTGCTCACGCATTCCGCCGCGGTAAGGAAGTTGCGTTTAAGGCTGTTAGAAAGCCAGTTGAGGGCACTATTCTTACCGTTTTGAAGGACGTCTCTGCTAAGGCAGACTCCCTTGAGAAGTCTCAGCTCACCCCAGTTGAGGTCTTGGACGCCCTGGTTGTTGAGGCATATGAGTCTGTTGCCCGCACTCCTGAGCTTCTTCCCGTTCTTAAAGAGAATGGTGTTGTTGACTCTGGTGCGTTTGGTTTTGCAACCTTCCTTGAGGGCTTTGTAAACGCTGTTACCGGCAAGACTGAAACAACTGACTTCCAGACTACCGTTTCTGTTTCTGATGCTAAGGCTGCTACCAGCGCAAAGGTTGAGATTGAGCTCAACGATGACTGGGAGGGTTCTGAGTATCGTTACTGCAACGAGTTCCTCTTCAAGGCAGATAGCCCAGACTTTGACGAGGAAGCAGCTCTGAACTTCCTGGCAACTATGGGTGATTGTGAGCTTCTTGTTGGCGCAAACCCAGACTACAAGATTCATGTTCACTCAAATACTCCTAACAAGGTTCTTGAGTACATGCTTCAGTACGGCCAGATTTTTGAGGTCTTCATTCACAACATGGACCTTGAGGCTAAGGAGCGTACCGAGAAGATCGCTGAAGATAAGAAGGCTGCAGCTGCACCTAGAAAAGAGCTTGGTTTTGTTGCAGTAACTGCTGGTTCTGGCGCTGAATCAATCTTGAAGTCTCTTGGTGTTGACGTTGTTGTTTCTGGCGGTCAGACCATGAACCCTTCAACTGCAGACATTCTTGCTGCAATTGAAGAGGCCAATGCAGACCAGGTTATTGTTATGCCAAACAACTCCAACATTCGTATGGCAGCAGAGGCTGCTGCAAGCGCATGTGAGGATGTTAAGGTTGCTGTTATTCCAACCAAGTCTGTTCTTCAGGCATTTGCTGCAATGTTTGTTGTTGCAGATGGCGTTCCATTTGAAGAGCTTGTAGAAGAGATGACTGACGCTATCTCTGGCGTTCGTTATGGTGAGGTCACTACCGCAGTCCGCGATTCTTCCGCAGCTGACGGCACTCCTATCCACGATGGTGATGTCATGGGTATCCAGGGCGGCTCCATTGATGTTGTCGGCTCTGATGTCATGAAGGTCACGCTTGACCTTATCGCTAAGATGCAAGAGGAGGAAGAGGGCGACAACCTCACCATTCTTGCAGGTGAGGACTTCTCTGACGAGCAGCTTGATCTTCTCGCCAGCAGAATTGAAGACGCCTATCCAGACCTTGAGGTTGACGCTCAGCGCGGCGAGCAGCCACTCTATCCAGTCATCTTCTCTATTGAGTAGGAAATGTCTGAGTCCAAGGTAAGCATCGCTCCCGCATCAGAGCGAGTGGCTCATACCTGCTCGCTTGTTGATAGCGTGACCAGGTTAAGGTATGTCAATGCAAATCGTGCCGAGGCGCTTGAGCGTCTCGGCATTCTGCGTGTTCGAGACCTTTTGCTCAACGTACCTCATCGCTACCTCGATTTTTCCCATCGTGTGCAGATTGCTTTTGCGCAGATAGGCGAGGATGCTACTATTACTGGCCGCGTTGCTTCGGTAAAGACAAAACACCCACGCCCCAAGATGGTCATTGTAGAGATTGAGGTTGTGGATGATACAGGCGTGCTTACGGCTTCGTTCTTTAGGCAGCCTTGGATAGCTGAGCAAATCCACGTTGATGACGAGGTGGCTCTGAGCGGCAAGGTGCTTTTTGCCTACGGTTACCGTCAGATGAAGTCACCGTTCTACGAAGTTCTGAGCACGGCAAAATCTGATGCAAGCGACGAGGCTCGCCCCAAAGAGACTCGCTCCAAAGAGGCTCCTTCAAAGGCAGCAATTCTTCCTGTTCACCCAGCTACCGAAGGCGTGAGTCCTGCATGGATGCGTCGCATTATGTCAGCGGCTTTGGCGGACACGGGAAGCGTGTGTGATTGGCTGCCTTCAGAGCTTGTCACCAAACACCACCTCATGTCGCTCTCATCGGCGCTTCGTGAGGTTCATTTTCCCTCCAGTTTAGATGCAGCCGAACAGGCCCGTCGCCGTCTTGCCTTTGATGAGCTCTTAAGTTTGCAGCTTGCTCTTTTGGCGAGAAGAAACTTGGAGCTTGCAGGTCATAGGCCTTTTGAGCATGTTATAGATGGACCTAAAGTTAAGGCTCTGATTGAGGCTTTGCCTTTTGCCCTAACTGACGAGCAAAATCACGCAGCTCAAGAGATTCTTTCTGATATGGCTGCACCACGCATTATGAATCGTCTGCTTTTAGGTGACGTTGGTACTGGTAAAACAGCCGTTGCTGCCGTTGCCTTGGCTGCAGCCGCAGACTCTTCATCTCAGGCTGCCGTGATGGCTCCTACCTCAGTTCTTGCTCAGCAGTACGCTCAAAAGATTGGGCCTTTGCTTTCACTTGCGGGAATTACGTGGGCGCTTATTACGGGTTCTACCTCAGAAGAGGAGAGGCAGCAAATTGAGCTTTGCCTAGCCGACGGTTCTTTGTCCGTTGTCTTTGGTACTACGGCGCTTCTCTCAGATCGCGTAGTATTTAAGCAGCTCACCCTTGCCGTTGTTGACGAGCAGCATCGTTTTGGCGTTGATCAAAGAACAGCACTGCGTAAAAAAGGGCAGGGCGTAGATCTTCTCGCCATGAGCGCAACGCCTATTCCGCGTACGCTGGCGCTTTCTTTGTACGGAGACGTTGATACGTCTCGCATTACCAAAAGACCAAAGGCAGGCGCTGGCGTTACCACCAAGTTGTGTGTGCCAGAAAACCTTGACCAAGCATATGCTGCTGTCGCCGAAGCTGTTCAAGCGGGTCATCAGGCATATTTGGTTTGTCCTTTGATTGATCCAAGCGATTCTGAAGAAGAGCTTGAAGATGTTCCTGAGACCGCTCGCACAAACGGTAAGCTCTACAGTGCAACTCGCGTATATGAGGAGCTCTCAAAGACCGTTTTCAAGGACTTTGCCTGTGATCTTTTGACCGGCAGACTGCCTGAGACACAAAAAGATCAGGTAATGGAAAAGTTCCGCGCAAATAAGACGCAGATTCTGGTCTCTACAACCGTCATTGAGGTTGGCGTTGACGTTCCTAACGCTACGGTCATGATTGTCTTTAATGCGGATCGTTTTGGACTGGCTACCTTGCACCAGCTCAGAGGCCGTGTTGGTCGAGGAGACTTCCCAGGAACTGTGTATCTTGCCAGCAACGCCAAGCGAGGCTCTACCGCAAGAAAGCGCTTAGCCGCCCTTGAGCAAACCTCCGACGGCGCGCGCCTGGCAGAGCTTGACCTTGAGCTCAGACACGAGGGAGAGACCCTGGGATACCGTCAGTCAGGCGGCACCACGCTCAAGATTTCTGATCTTTACGCGGATGCGGACCTGATTGAGGCGGCCCATATAGATGCCCTGACAATTACTGCACAGGACCCAAATCTTACCAGCGACACCTACGCTACGCTGGGAATTGAGGCAAAAGATCGCTTTGGTATCTACTTTGAAGAGCTTGGCTATAAGTAATAACCTGCAGGTAAACTGCAGTACAAGATAGGTTTGGTGGCGAGAAACCCATGAGGATTGTTGGCGGAAAATGGAAAGGTCGTGCAATTGAGGCCCCTGATGGCAAGGGGACTACGCGACCAACCACTGATCGTACGCGTGAGGCTATTGCAAGCTCCATCTTGGCTTCTCGCGGTCTTGACCTCAGTGAGTCCAGAGTGCTCGACGCTTTTGCAGGTTCAGGTGCTATGGGTTTTGAGCTTCTTTCTAGAGGAGCGCTATACGCTGCTTTTGTTGATAAAGATAGAAAGACGTGCGATCGCATTAAGCGTACGGCTAAATCTCTTGGCGTAAGCACCTCTGAGATGAGTGTTATCTGTGGTGATACGGCGCGCTTAGCTGAGTCATCCCAGCTGTTTGGAGGTCCTTTTGACGTGGTATTTTTGGACCCTCCTTATGCCGTTGAGGCAGAGGTAGTATCCAAGCTGCTCAAAGACTTGACTCAGTCGGGAAGTCTGACAAAAGATGCTGTAGTAGTCTATGAGCATAGCCATAAATCTGATTCAGTTTCTCTTGATAACTTTGAGCTTTCTAAGAGTAAGCGTTATGGTATTGCTCAAGTTGATTTACTTGTTCGTTGTGAGGGATAGGAGATACGTTGAACAGCATCACTCACGTAGTTGTACCAGGTACTTTTGATCCCGTCACAAACGGACACCTTGATGTAATCAAACGAGCTTCTCGCCTTTTTGAAAATGTTACGGTAGCTGTTGCAGCTTCCAAGCGCAAACACGGCACGGGAACTACGTTTTCTCTTGAAGAGCGTGTACAGATGCTCAAAGACGCTCTGGTAGATGAAGGACTTGTGGACGTTTCTGTAGAGCCCATGGAAGGTCTTCTGGTTGATTTCTGCAATGCTCGCGGCGCAGGTGGTGTTGTTAAGGGCCTAAGAGCTATGACAGACTTTGAGTATGAGCTGCAGCAGGCAGATCTTAACGCTCATATGGCTCCTGAGCTGGAGAGCGTCTTTGTTATGTCTAGTCCAGAGTACGGCTATATTTCTTCCTCAATTGTGAGAGAAATTTCAGCTATGGGCGCAGATGTATCATTTTTGGTACCAAAGAACGTCATTAAAAAGCTTGATGCTCTGCATAATTGCGGTAATTAAGTATATTTGCCCTGCATTTTCATTATATTCTGCTAACATTCTTAAAAAGGTGTTTTATGCGTCGTGCTCATAAGGGCTAAAACTGCATATAACACAGCTTATGTATTGGATTGAAAGGAGCCCTGGATGCAGCCAGGCGAGGAAATTGAGAGCCTTGTATCTGAGATTGAGCAGATGGTAACTGAGGCTAAGTCACCTTTTATGGATGGCGGTAACAAGAAGATTATTGATGCCCAGGACTTCTACGAGCTGCTTGACGAGATTCGTCGTGTCTTCCCAGAAGAGTTTGCAACCGCTCGTCGCATCATCAAGGAAGAGGATGAGACCCTTGAGCGCGCGCGTGCTCAGGCAGAATCCATCATTGCTGACGCACAGCAGCAGGCTATGATTCTTGCTGGTGACCAGGAGGTTGTCCGCCTTGCTCAGCAGCAGGCAGATGGCATTCGTGACCAGGCAGAGCAGTATGAGCGCGATACTCGCTACAACGCTGAGGAGTATGCAGATACCGTTCTTGCTCACCTTGAGGAGAACCTCAAGAGCCTGACAAATTCAGTCTCTCGTGTTCGTCAGACACTTGATGAGAACTCTGGTCCTCGTAACACCAGCAATAACGTTGCCTGGTAATTCCAATGCAACCAGTTCTTTATGCACTAGATGATCGCCTTGCAAATGCAGGCGATACCGTTTCTTATGCGGGTCATCTCAATGAAGATTCGTATGAGCTAGGGGAGCATGAATTTTCTCTTCCTATGGGAATTGATTTTGATCTAGTGCTTACCAACGCGGGTGAGGGCATTTTGGTTACCGGAATGCTTCGTGCTGACGCAGTTGGTACGTGTGACCGTTGTCTTGAGGACGCACATCTCTCTTTAAACGCAGAGGTAGATGAGTATTATCTCTTTGAAGAGCCTGTAATTTCTGCAGATGATGAAGATGAGGCAGATTACGTTTTAGTAAATGCCGATAAAACCATCGATCTTGCAGAGGCTCTTTTGCCTTCGCTTGTTATGGAGACGCCTTATGTTGTACTGTGCAAGTCCGACTGCAAGGGACTTTGCCCAGTATGCGGTTGCAATCTGAATGAAGAGGATTGCGGTCATGCAGCTCAGATTGAGCAGAAGCGAGAAGAAGAAAAGCTTGCTTCAAACCCGTTTGCGGCTCTCAAAAATCTTGTGATTGAGCCGGATTCGGAAGAGTAAAATAAAATTTCTTCTCCTAAATGGTGAAGAAATGCTGTATCTACGTACAAAATGTGTCAGTACGTGGTATAGTATCCAACGCATTATGTGAATGGGTCGCGCCCTCATGTGTTTTAGGGGCGCTAGCAAGAGCAAAAGAGGTTTAAGATGGCAGTACCTAAACAAAAGAAGGGCCGCGGCGCAACCCACACCCGTCGTTCGGCAAACAGCAAGCTTAACGCAGCAGCTCGCTCCGTATGCCCACAGTGTGGCGCTCCAAAGCTTCCTCACCACGTATGCCCTAACTGTGGCTTCTACAAGGACCGTGAGGTTGTTGTTACTGAGTAACACTCATACATCGTATGGCCAAGAAGGCTGGTTCTTTAGGGGCCAGCCTTCTTTTTTATAGCGCTAAGGAGTTATCATGCCCGTTATTTGTGTAGACGTTATGGGATCTGACCAAAGCCCTGAGGTTGTTCTTGAGGGAGTTCGTATGGCTCTTGAGAAGGACAAAGAGCTAGAGGTTCTTCTCGCCGGAGCTGATGAGTTTGTTACTCCTTTTGCAAGCAAGCATGAGCGCGCAAAGGCTTTGGTAACCACTGAAGTTATTGCAATGAGCGAACACCCCGCCAATGCGGTTAGGCAGAAGAAAGACGCCAGTATTGTAAGGGCTGCTCAGGCAGTCAAGGCAGGAGAAGCTGACGGTCTTTTCTCGGCAGGCTCTACAGGAGCAGTGCTTACTGCAGCTACCTTTGGTATTGGTCGCATCAAGGGCGTAAAGCGCCCTGCACTTACCCTGATTCTTCCTGGACTTGGTGGTCATAAAACAGTCTTTTTGGATACCGGTGCTAACGCTGATGTACGTCCAGAAGTATTGGTGCAATTTGCACAAATGGGCAAGGCTTTTGCCAATGCATCACTTGGAATTGAAAACCCAACCATAGGACTTCTCTGCAACGGTTCTGAAGAGACCAAAGGTTCTGAGCTTGCTCTTTCATATCACGCAGCTCTTGCAGAAGCGGCTATTAATTTTGGTGGAAATGCTGAGGGAACTGATATTTTAGGAAGCCGCTTTGATGTTATTGTGACAGACGGCTTTACAGGAAATGTGGCCTTAAAATCCATTGAGAGCACGGGCAAATTTATTATGTCTAGCCTCAAAAACGCAATTAATTCCTCCAAGAAGGCTGCGTTTGGTGCACTTCTTTTGAAGGATGCTCTGAAGGCTACAGCAGCGGAACTTTCAGGAGATTCTGTTGGCGGCGCCTTCTTGCTAGGTGTTTCTGCACCTGTACTTAAAGGACATGGCGCTACCAGCTCTTCTGCTGTGTGCGCAGGAACACTTTCTGCAGCAAATGCAGTACGTGCCAACCTTATCGAGAAAATTTCCTCGTCAATTCAGCTGTAGTAAAAGCGTCTGTACATAAAAGTTTTATAACTATGGTGGAGCCCATGGACAATTCTGTGGGCTTTACTTTTTTAAGATTGTTTGTTTCAGCTTTAGTAATGTCATCATACAGACACCCATCACGGGGTAAAATTAATAGCGTCATTGTTGTGTGCAAGGAGGATGTATGGATCGCACAGAAACACTTGAAAAGGTAATTGACGTTGTTAGAGAGACACTGGACCTTGACGATTCCGTTGAGCTCACAGAGGGTACCTCATTTAAAGATCTTGGTGCAGACTCATTTGATCTTTTGCAGCTTGTCACAGACCTTGAGCAAGAGTTTGATATGACCTTTGATGCAGAAAACATCGATGAGATTGCTACCGTTGGTGACGCAGTAGATGCTATTCTTGCTGCTTAAGTAGGTTTTATACGTGAAATTGCACGAACGAGTAGCTGCTGCAGAAGCTATTTGCGGTCACACATTTACCAATAAAGAACTTATCGAGGCTGCCCTCACACACCCTTCGGCGGTGGAGGGCAAGCCTGTTTCTGCTTCGTATGAGCGCCTGGAGTTTCTGGGTGACTCAATTCTTGGTGCCATTATTGCAACGGAGCTGTTTGAACGTTATCCAGATATGGATGAAGGCCAGCTTACTAGGTTAAAAATCTCTCTAGTATCCGGCCATACGCTCTCCATTGTCTCTGATGCTCTAGGAATTTCTCCCTTAATTGTTATGGGAATTTCCGAGAAGGGCACGGGAAAGCGTGGCATGAAGTCTGCTCTGGAGAACGTCTACGAGTCCATTGTTGGCGCGCTCTACCTTGATGCGGGTTTTGATCCAACGCACGATTTTGTTATTCGTACGCTCGGACCTCACATTTCTCCAGCGCTGGCAGTTCGTTCGGTAAGCCCTAAATCTCGTTTGCAAGAAGCGGTGCAGGCTAAAGGCAAGGCTACCCCTGAATATAAGCTTATTGGCGAGAGTGGACCTGCTCACACACCAACGTTTACCGCTGTGGTATTTGTCGACGGCCTTAAGGTGGGTCGTGGACAGGGACCATCAAAGAAAGCCGCAGAGTCAGAAGCCGCTCAAGACGCACTGGTACGTCTTGGTGTGGATGACGCTCCGCTTGATGCTGATGCAGAAATGCACCTAAGGTAGAAAGGTACCCTGTACCCGTGTATCTAAAATCGCTGACACTTAAGGGTTTTAAGTCATTCGCTGATAAAACTCAGATGGTTTTTGACCCCGGTCTTACCGTTGTCGTTGGTCCTAACGGCTCGGGTAAGTCCAATGTCTCTGACGCAATTCTCTGGGTATTAGGCGAGCAGAGCGCAAAGATGCTCCGTGGCCAGGCTATGGAAGACGTCATCTTCTCTGGCTCATCAGCAAGGGGAGCGGTGGGCGTTGCTGAGGTAACGCTGGTTCTGGATAACTCCGACCACACCATTCCTATTGATTTCTCTGAAATTGGCATCACCAGACGTATGTATCGCTCTGGAGAGTCTGAGTACCTGATTAACGGTGCTCCTTCAAGACTCATGGATATCCAGGACATTTTGCATGACTCTGGTCTGGGTAAAGATACCCATTCCATCATTTCCCAGGGCAAGCTCGATTCCATTTTGTCTAGCCGTCCCGAGCAGCGTCGTGAGCTTATTGAAGAGGCAGCAGATATCTCTAAGCATCGCCGCCGCAAAGAGCGTGCGGAGCGCAAGATTTCTTCCATGGATGAGAATCTCACGCGAGCCAAAGTGGTTTCTCGCGAGATAACCCGTCAGCTTAAACCGCTTGAGAGGCAGGTAGACAAGGCTTCTCGCGCTAAAGATCTGTCTGCTCAGCTCAAAGATTTGACGGTTCAGCTTGCGGTTGATGACCTTCGTCAGCTGCAGTTTACGCATGGAAAGTTGGAGGCTCGCGCTAAAGAGGCTGAGGCTGCTATTGAGCTTGCACAATATCGCGCGGGCGAGAAAAACCGTGAGCTTGAAAAGCTTCAGTCGCTTCTTGAGCAAAAGGGCCTCTTTGTTGGAGACTTAGGCGAGCAGCGCCGTCGCATGCAAGAGATTCTTGGTCGTATGGGATCTGACATGCGTCTTTTGGAGGAGAAGGGCAAGAACATGGTTTCTCGCCTTTCTGACACGCGTATGCAGCTTTCTGTGATGGATAAACAGAAGGCAGACGCCGCAAAAGAGAACGAAGAGCTTTCTGGTCAGCTGGCAACAATTCGTGCAAAGGTTGCGGATCTGACGGAGAGCGTGAACGTGCTCCAAGAGGCGGCTAACCAGGCAATTGCCGAGCGTCGTTCTCTTGATGTAAAGATTTCTGACTGCACTGCGTCTGAGCGAAGTGCGCGTAATACCGCTGATAAAGAAACGCTTGCGTATGTAAAGCTTGAAGAGCAGATTGCTCATGCGCAGGTAGAAGATAAGATGTTTGAGTCTAGGTTGACTCAGATTACGGAAGCGCTTGAGATTGCTCGTGCTGCTCTAGAAGATAGTGGCGCTAAAGAAGCAGAGCTCACTGCAGCTCTTGAGAAAGCTCGACAGGAGTCCGAGGCGTTTGTCGCTGAGATTTCTGAGCGTGCTTCTGCACTTGAGGCGGCTCGCGAGGCAGAGCGCACTGCTCGCCAGGAGCTCTCAAGCAGTGAAGCTACGCTTGAGGCACTTCGTGCGCTTGATGTGGAAGTCCAAAAGGGAAGTCCTCTGGCAGAAAAACTTGTTGCGGATGCAGCAATCGCTTCTCTTGTTTCTGGCAGACTTGCTGATTATCTTGAGGTCCAGCCAGAGTTTGAGGCCCTTGTTGAGCAGCTTTTGGGAGAAGATCTTTCCGCGCTTGTTGTAGACAAGCAGCAAAATATTCAGACGCTCTTTGAGCGCGTTCAGACGCTTTCTGAGGATGGTAAGGCTACGTTGGTTGCTCTTTCTGACGCAACTCCAGCTCTTGCTGTGCCTGTACATACAACGCCTCTGCTTGAGCACGTATCTGCGCAGAAGGGTGCCGAAGCTCTTGTGCAGGCGCTTTTTGGTCACGTTTTTGTTGCTCAGAGTCTTGATGACGCCTACGCTGCTCGCAAAGTTGAGCCTCGCGGGCTTTATGCGCTCCCTGACGGCACGTTGCTCTATCCAGACGGTCGTCTGGTCCTGGGACACGCATCTCAGGCTGAGGACGGCTCTCTTGAGCGTAAGCGTCGTATTCGCGAACTTGAGGGTGCGCTTCCTTCCCTCAAACGCCACCTTGAGGCCGCGCGCTCTGCAGTTACCAACTGCGAGAATGAGCTGGCTTCAGTTCGCGAGAAAAGCGCGCAGTCCAAGGGTGAGGTTGCTCGCCTCAACGGTGAGCTTACCTCTATTGCTGCGGAGCGAGGCCGTCTTGAGGGACAGGTTGCGTCTTCTCAGGCTGAGCTAAAGCAGGTTAGCACTTCTCGAGAGCAGGCCAAAGAGCGCGCTCAAGAGGCTCGTGCGCACATTGATGAGCACAAGCGTGCGGCTGAAGAGGCTAAGGCTCGCATGGAGTCGCTAGCTTTGGAGCTCAAAGAGCTACAGGACCAGCATGAGGATGCCATTCGCGCTCAGGGTAGGGCCAACCGAGAGCTTTCGGATGCAAAGACGGACCTCACTGTTGCAAAAGAGCGCTCAACGAGCATGGCTTCTCGCCAGGCAGAGCTTGAGAGGCGTCTGTCTCAGCTGGATGAGCAGCTTGCTGCTGCTAAACAGGCAACGCACGCGCTTGAGGTAATCAGGCTTCGCGTAGACCCGCTGTACAAGCGCTACGATGCTCTACACCAGAAGGCGCTTGAGTGGGCGTCTAGGCTCAAGGATCGCGCGTCGTTGGCGGAGGCAGACTCTGAGACGCTACGAGAGACCATCTCTGAGGCAAAAGACGCTGCTTCTGAAGCTGCGCTTGCGGTAGAAAAAGAGAAAGACGCCGCTAACCAGATTAGCGTTGAGATTGGCAAGCTTGAGGTTCAGGTTCAAAACGCCATCGAGGCCATTCTTGCTACGGGCGCCTCATTGGACGAGGCATTGACGCTTCCTGAGCCAGAAGATAGAGAGCAGGCAGAACGCATTGCTGCGTCGCTCAAGAGTCAACTTGAGGCACTTGGTCCTGTCAACGCCGTTGCCATGGATGAGTACGAGCGCCTCAAAGAGCGTGCTGACTACATTAACGAGCAGGTAGCTGACTTAGAGGCTGCTCGAACCTCGCTGAAGAAAATCATCTCGGCGATTGACCGCAAGATGCGTAGTCGATTCCTTGTTGTTTTTGACCGCGTCAACCAGAACTTCTCCGAGATCTTCTCGATGCTGTTCCCTGGTGGTCATGCTCATATTGAGCTCACTGATCCAGACCATCTCTCCGAGACAGGCATTGAGATTGTGGCTCAGCCGCGCGGTAAGCGCATTACCAAGATGATGCTCATGTCAGGTGGCGAGAAGAGCCTCACCGCCCTGGCATTGCTCTTTGCTGTATACAGAACGCGTACTGTTCCGTTCTACGTTTTTGATGAGGTTGAGGCTGCGCTCGACGACGCCAACCTCTCCAAGTTGCTTGATGCCATTGAGCAGCTCAAAGAGACTACTCAGCTGATTGTAATTTCTCACCAAAGGCGCACCATGGAGCAGGCAGATGTACTGTATGGTGTATCTATGCAGGCAGATGGCGTCAGCCATGTTGTCTCTCAGAGGCTTGATAAGACAACCGGAAAGGTAGTTGATATCTAATGGGCTTTATGGACAATCTTCGCCGCGGTCTTGAGCGTTCTCGTGAGACTTTAAGCGAAATCTTTTATATGGGCGGAGAGGTCACTGAAGACTTTTGGGATGACCTTGAGGACACGCTGGTTATGGGAGACATGGGTGCTGAGGTGGCAATGCGTGTCACCGATGACCTACGTGAACGTGCTGCGCGGGAAAATCTTATGCGCTCCGATCAGCTTCGCCGCGCCCTTGTAGAGCGCCTTACGGCAGAGTTTCCTGTTGCAGAAAGAGATCCTTTTACGGATACGCCCTCTATTGTTTTGTTCGTAGGTATTAACGGTGCTGGTAAAACTACCACTGTTGGTAAGATTGCTGGTCGCGCACATGCTAATGGCGTAAAGACTTTAATTGGCGGTGCTGACACCTTCCGCGCGGCTGCAATTGAGCAGCTGCAGGTATGGGGAGAGCGCTCTGGTATTGAGGTAGTAACCAAAGAGCGTGGCGCTGACCCTGCAAGCGTTTGTTTTGAGGTTGTTGAAACGGCAGAAAAACAAGGCACTGAACTGGTGCTTATTGATACTGCAGGACGTCTGCATACCTCATCGGATCTGATGCGTGAGCTTGCTAAGGTTGTCTCGGTAACTAGAAAGCGCGCAGGAGATATTCCCGTAAGTGTTGTCTTGGTTATTGATGCAACTACTGGCCAAAACGGCCTTAATCAGGCAAAAGAGTTTAACGACGCATTGTCTTTGGACGGTCTTATTGTTACCAAGCTTGATGGCACCGCAAAGGGAGGAATTGCTCTGGCAATTTCAAACCAGCTTAACCTGCCTATTTATCGTATTGGTGTGGGCGAGTCAATTGATGATCTTCAGACGTTTGACGCTCGATCATTCTGTGAAGCACTTGTTGGTGAGGGAGTTCAGTAATGTTTAACAGCCTGCAAGATAGACTGCAAAATACATTTTCCGCTCTGCGCGGAAAGGGCCGTCTCACTGAGGACGATATCAATTCAGCCATGCGAGAAATTCGCATGGCTCTTCTCGAGGCTGACGTTAACTACAAGGTAGTTAAAGAGTTTATCGGCCGCTGCAAAGAGCAGTGCATGACCGCTGACGTGCTGGAATCTCTGTCTCCAGCTCAGAACGTTGTCCGCATTGTTTTGGACGAGCTCACGGCGCTGCTTGGTTCAACCGAGTCCAAGCTTACGCTGGCACAGAACCGCATTCCAAACGTCATTATGCTCGTTGGTCTTCAGGGCTCTGGTAAGACAACCGCAGCTGCAAAGCTTGCCTACTTGCTTAAGTCTCAGGGAAAGAATCCTCTGCTTGCCGCCTGCGACGTTCACCGTCCCGCAGCAGCAGATCAGCTTGAAACACTTGGTTCAGAGATTGGCGTGCCAGTCTATCGTGGTGATGGCAAAGACGCAGTTGCTATTGCGTCTCAGGCTATCCAGGAGGCTGTTGATCACCTCAACGACCTGGTAATTGTCGATACCGCTGGCCGTCTTCAAATTGACGAAGAAATGATGGAAGAGGCCGTTGCTATCAAGCGCGCCGTCAAGCCAGATCAGATTCTTATGGTTGTTGACGCCATGACCGGCCAGGATATTGTCAATGTTGTTAGCACCTTCGCCGAGCGCGTAGACTTTGACGGCGTTATCATGTCCAAGCTTGATGGCGATGCTCGTGGTGGTGGCGCACTTTCCGTACGTGAGGTTACCGGCAAGCCTATCAAGTTTGTTTCCATGGGCGAGAAACCCGATTCACTTGAGGTTTTCCATCCAGATCGTATGGCCAAGCGCATCCTTGGCATGGGCGATGTTATCTCAATTGTCGAGAAGGCCCAACAGGCAGCAGATGAGAAGCAGGTTGAAGATGCTGAGCGCATGTTGCGTGAAGGCTTTACTATGGACGACCTGCTTAATCAGATGAACCAAATCCGTAAGATGGGTGGTCTTGCAAAGCTTATTGGTGCTCTACCTGGTGGCGACCGTATGATGGCCCAGCAGGGTGGTGTGGATGATAGCTCTATGGGAAAGATTGAAGCCATCATTCATTCAATGACCAAGGAAGAGCGTGCACGTCCTAAGATTATTAATGGTCAACGCCGTCGTCGTATTTCTATGGGTTCTGGTCGTAGTGTTCAGGAAGTCAATCAGCTTATTCGCCAGTGGGGAGAGATGAATAAGATGATGGGTAAAATGAAGGCTATGACTCAGGGTGGTAATGCAAAGAAGGGCCGCCGTGCTATGGAGTCTATGATGAAGAACATGGGCTTCGGCGGAGGTCAAATGCCACGCTTCTAGGCTTTACCATTAAATATTTTTATATAAGAAATACTTTGGTTTGATTACTATCCCTACTGCTTTTTGTTAAACATGGTAAACTTTCTCAAAAAGCAGTGGGGAGTAATTATGTCAATTAAGCGTATTACCTTTGTTGTATTAGGCTGTGTAAGTTTGGTGCTTGCCGTAATTGGCGTAGTGCTTCCTATTTTGCCTACTGTTCCATTTTTAGCGCTCGCAGCATTTTGCTTTGCAAACTCATCCGACCGACTTAATAATTTGCTTATTAACACGAAGTTTTATCAAAATAATCTTGATGATTTTAAAGCTGGAAAAGGGATGACTGTTAAGACTAAAGTACGCATTCTTGCCACAGTAACTTTGGTCATGGCTATAGGTCTGATTGCCATGCTTATGAAAGGTGTTATTGTTGGCAGTATTATCCTTAGTGTTGTTTGGTTAGGTCACATTTACTATTTTGGTTTTAAAGTTAAAACGCTTGAAGAGTAAACAATTGTTACAATAGCTTTTAGTTAGTTTCATTATTATTCGGTAATGATGAGGTGAC
>ERZ773050.913-NODE-913-length-16368-cov-8.867284_pt1 | contig 16368 bp, 13 predicted proteins | sample MGYA00580632_ERZ773050 | MGnify/ENA primary metagenome ERZ773050 (study PRJEB29015, sample SAMEA2738123) | human oral metagenome | biome: human oral; feature: human-associated habitat; material: saliva | place: China | collected 2166 ... | reverse complement strand
CCTCGTCGTCGAAGGTGAGGGCCTCCCAGCACAGCAGCCGGATGAGCTCGGGGCGCTGCCGGTGGTAGTCGTAGAGGCGCCCGGCGTAGTCCCCCGCATCCTCGCCGTCATCGAAGGCGGGCGGAACGGCCTCGGCAGCCCTGGTCAGCTCGTCGCGCAGAACGGCGGAGAACAAGCGGTCCTTGGAGCCGAAGTAGTTGTAGACGCGCTCCTTGTTGACCCCGGCCCGCTTGGCGATCCGCTCGACGGTGGTCCCAGCAGGCCCACGGAGAGTGAACTCGGCGGTGGCGGCGTCCTTGATCTTGCGCTTGGTCCCCTCAGTGTCCCAGGCCATGACACTCCGTCTCCCGTGTCCGCGAGCGCCGGCGGCAAACTCCAACGCTACCGTTGCAACTACTCCTCCAGTCTACTAGGGTCATTTCCAACGCTTACGTTGGAAAGGGGTTCTCATGTCTCCCGTGCACCGGCCCGATCAGCATCCCGCCGTCACCCACTCCCCCGAGTCCTCGACCCGGTCGACGACTCGTTCGACCTCTCCCGCCTACCCCGCCGGCAGCGGCGCGACCGCCGCCCTCGTGGTCACCGCGCTGCTCGTCCTCACCCAGCTGTACGCCGCCATCCCCCTGCTCGCCCCAATCTCGACCGACCTCCATGGCAATGCCACTGTCGCCCTGTCGACGGCCTTCAGCCTCACTTACGCCGCAGGCTTCCTCATCTGGGGGCCGGTCTCCGACCACTACGGCAGGAGGAGGACCATGGCGCTCGCGCTGGGGACCCTTACCGTCTCCACCGTCTGCTGCGCCCTGGCTCCGTCCCTCCCAGTCCTCGCGGTCCTGCGCGCGATCCAGGGCCTGAGCGCCTCCGGTTTCGCACCCGTGGCCCTGGCCTACCTGTCCGAGGCGCTGGCACCACCGAGGCGGGCCGGGGCGATCGGGGCGATGTCGACGTCGTTCCTCGTGGCAGGCATCTTTGGCCAGGTGCTGGCCTCGCTGGTCGCGCTGCACCTGGGGTGGCGGTGGTTCTTCCCTCTGTGCGGCGGACTGCTGGCCGTGGCCCTGGCGGTCGTCCTCGCCGCCGTGCACGACGCCGCCTCCAGCCCTTCGGGCTCCTCGCTTCGGGGGCAGTTCGCATCGCTGGGCCGGCTCGCAGTCAGGCCGGCGGTTCTGGCGCTCAGCCTGGCGCACGTCACGCTGCTCATGGTGTTCGTCGCCATGTACACGGGGATCGGCGGCCATCTGGAGTCGCTGGGCATGCGGCCGTCGACGATCATTCTCGTTCGCCTGATGGCCCTGCCGGCCATGTTCCTCAGCCTCGTGGCGGGCCGGCTCACGGCCAGGTGGTCCTGGGCGCAGATAGCCCGGCTGGGCTTCGGGGTGTCGGCATTGGGCATGCTCGGTGAGGCACTGCTGGCGCAGAGCCTAGTGGGCCTGGTGGCCGGCAGCATCGTGTACGTCGCCGGGGTAGCGCTGGCTGCGCCGGCAATGATTAGCCTCTATGGACTGGTCTCCGCACCCAACCGCGGCAGTGGCATGGCGCTCAACGGGTTCATCCTGTTCGTCGGCACGAGCGTCGGCCCGCTCCTGGCGACGTCGTCGCCCACCTTCCGGACGCTGGCTCTCATCCTGGCCGGTATCCTGGCCATGGCACTGGTCGCGATCGCCGGTTTCAAGGCACTGGCCGACGCCGACCGCTGACTGCCACCCACACGGCGGGAGCGGCCGTCCCCATCGAGGACGTACTTTTGCAACGAGGACTGCGTTCTCCCCCAGATGGCGACGGGGAGATCCCAGTGGCCTGGAGGAAAGCACAGTCCTCGATCGGAAAGTACGTCCCGGGCGCGGACCGCAGCCACCCCTGCGGCCCGCCGGCCCGCCTCACCCCGTCCTCAGCTGAAGAGCGAGGCGGCCACCATGGTGTCGCCCTCCTTGATGCCCGGGGGGATCGCGAACAGCGCCGAGGCCTCGTGCTTGAGGTACTCCTGGAGGGCGTCACTCTTGGTCATGCGGTCCAGGATCGGGTAGAAGTTCGTGCGCGGGTCACGCACGAAGGCGATGAAGAACAGGCCGGTCTGCAGCTGCCCCAGGGAGTCGGAGCCGTCGGTGTAGTTGTAGCCGCGGCGCAGCATCCGGCGCCCCTGGTTCTGCTCCGGTGAGACGACGGCGATGTGCGCGTCGGCCGGCACGAGCGTCTCGCCCTTGTCGTCCTTGGCCTTGTAGTCCACGGCTGTGAACTCCTCGGAGGCCTTCGTGGGGTTGGCGATGCTCAGCGGCGCCCCGTAGCGCTTGTCGCGCCCCATGGTCTGTTCCTGCTCGATGAGCCGCAGCCGGTCCCAGATCTCGGCGAGCATGCGGATGCGCCGGGCCACGTAGTAGGTGCCGCCCGTCATCCACTCGGCTGCGGCGTCGTCGCCCTTCTGGACCCACAGGTGCTTGTTGAGCTGGTCGGAGGAGTCCTCGGCCTTGATGTTGTTGGTGCCGTCCTTGAAGCCGAAGAGGTTGCGCGGCGTCTCCTGGTCCACGGAGGTCGACGACGTGCGCCCGTAGCCGACCTGGCTCCACCGCAGTGTGGCGGTCCCGAAGGCGATGCGGGTGAGGTTGCGGATCGCGTGGACGCACACCTGGGCGTCGTTGGAGCAGGCCTGGATGAGCAGGTCGCCGTCGGACTGGGCGGCGTGGAGCTGGTCGCCGGCGAAGGAGGGCATGCCCTCCTTGAGGACGGCGGGCATCTTGGCGGCCAGGCCGAAGCGGTCCTTGCCGTCGGCGTCGACGAACAGGCCCTTACCCACACCGAAGGTGATGGTCAGGCCGTTGGGCTTGTAGCCCCAGGCCTCGCCGGTGTCCTTGGGCGGCAGCTGCTTGTTGGAGCTGGGCTGGCCGCCGATGAGCTCACCGGCGGTCATCTGCTCGGCGGCCACGGCCCATTCGGACAAGAGGGTTTTCAGGTCCTCGACGTCGGTGGTGGAGACGTCGAAGGCCGCGGTGAACATGTTGTCCTGGGCGGGGGTGGTGATCCCCGCCTGGTGGTCACCCCGGAAGGGGTAGGTCGTGAGGATGGCCTCCTCGGGGCGGCGGGAGGCCTCCCAGGCGCGGCCGCCGGCCACACCGGCCAGGCCCGCGAGCGCGGCGCCCAGGCCCGCACCGGTGAACATGGCACGGCGGCTGGTGCCCTTGGCACTGGGCTTCCCGGCCTGTCCGGGCCTCCCCGTCGCATCCGGCTTCTCCGGCTGGTCAGCCGCGTCGGATGCGCTCACCTCATCGGGCTGCTCCGCCGCGTCGGGGGCCGAGTCGCTGTTACCCGGGCCCTCCGACGTCGGGGCCTGCGACTCCTGCTGCGCCTGCGCGGTCTCGTCCTGGGGCTCATCCAGGGTCTCGTCCTGAGCCGCGTCGTCGGCGACCGGGGAGGTGTCCGACTCGTGGGCCGGCTTGCCACTCACTGCTGTCTCCTTCCGGGGTGTCCGGGTTGCTCTGGCGTCGCGGACTCAGAGGACGGTTCCGGCGACCTTGGACAGCGACTCGCTCAGGGCGTTGACGGCGTCGGAGAACTTGCGCTGCTTGTCGGTGTAGGCGTTCTTGTCGGGGGTCTCGCCGGCGTCCTTCTGGACCGCGGCGATGGTGGAGTAGTCCACGTAGGTGGGCTGGCCGTTGGAGGCCTTTCCGGAGACCTGGGCCTCGACGAGCTTCTCAACCGCCGCGAACTGGGTGGTGATCTTCTCGGCGAGCTTGGCGTCCTTCTTCTTCACGAGCTCCTCGACGTTGCCGTAGGCGACCTTGGCGCCCTCGACATTGGCCTGGAAGTCGTAGAGGTCGGTGTGGGAGAAGGTCTCCTCCTCGCCGACGATCTTGGAGCTGGCGACCTCCTCGAGGAGGCCGGAGGCGCCGTTGGCGACGTCCTCGAGCTCGAGCTCGAACTTCTTCCCGCCGGCGCCGGTGATGTTCCCGTAGACGAGGTCGTAGAGCGACTTGGTGTCGGCGTTGAGCTGGTCGGCGACCTTCTTGCGGGCGGCGTCGTCGGCGAACTTGAAGGGACTGGAGGAGTCCTGGGCCCACAGGTCGGCCTCGATGCGGTGCCATCCGGTCCATCCGGCGAGGACGTCCTTGTCCGTGACGGCCTTGCCTGCGCCGGAGGCGAGGTCCTGGACGCGGGTGTCCAGGGCGGCGTCGAGGTCGCCGGCCTCCTTGAGGCCGAAGGACTCGGCGGTGGGCTCGATGCGCTCGTAGAACTGACGCGCCAGCGGGTAGAGGCTCTTGGCGGTGGCGGTGTCGCCGGAGGTGTAGGCGGTGACGAAGCCCTGGGTGGCGGTGAGGAGCTGGCCGGTCTGGTCGCGCACGTAGGCGGTGTAGTTGGTGACGGCGGCCTCGCGCGCCTTGGTCTCGTCGGCACTGATGTCGACGGCGGCGCCCTTGGTGATCTTCAGCTCGGTGACGCCCTTGAGCTCGCCGACCATGTTGGGCTTGCAGGCGGCGTAGTAGGTGCCCTCCTTGAGGGAGGTGGTGAGCTTCGTGGTGGTGCCGGGGCCGATGTTCTCCTGCTCGGAGACGATCTGGAGCTTGTCCTCGGTGAGGATCTCCAGCTCGTTGGGGGCCGAGCCGGAGTTGGTGATGGTGAAGGTGACCACGCCCGAGGGGAAGGAGGTGGAGGAGAGCTTGCAGGCGTCGTCGGTGAGGGTCACCGTGATCTCCTGGGACGCCCCGGAGCCGGAGGCGCCGCCCTTGGCGTTCTTGGGGTTGTCGGCGCAGGCGGCCAGGCCCAGGCCCATGGCGGTCAGGGGGAGCAGGGTGAGGACGTTGCGTCGCTTGATGGTGGGCATGGTCTTTCCTTTGTGAGGAGTGGCGTGGACAGGGGTGGGGAGAGTGGTCGGGGGTGGTCAGGAGGTCGCGACGGCGTCGGCGGACTCGTCGGCATCGGCGGACTCGTCAGCGCTCACGGCGGCCGGGGCGGCCTCGACTGCGCGCGCGGGCGAGGGCCATCGACCCGTGATCTGGAGGGTGAGGAGCACCAGGGTCGGGACGATGTAGACCCACCAGCCCACGACCTGCAGGACAGTGGGCTGGAGGTTGAACTGGAACATGGCCTGGAGCAGCACGTAGAGCCAGTGGAAGGGCGAGGCGCCGTCGGGCAGGTAGAGGGACAGGTCCCAGGCGTGGTTCGTGTAGCCGGGAAGAACATTCGCCTCCTGCAGGTCACCGACGCCGTAGGCGACGATGCCGGCGGCGACGACGACGAGGAAGTAGCCGGTCACGGCGAAGAAGACGCGCAGGTTGATGCGCACCGCGCCCTGGTAGATGAGGACACCCAGCACGATGGCCAGGACGAGGCCGGTGATGACGCCCGCCGTCGTCTGCATGGTGGAGCTCTCAATACTGGAGCGCACGGTGGCCCACACGAACAGGGCGGTCTCCACTCCCTCGCGCCCGACGGCGACGACGGCGATCCAGACGACGCCCCAGCCGGAGCTGCCTGCGGACAGGGACTTGGACAGTGATCCCTCCAGCTCGCCCTTGAGCTCACGGGCGTTCTTCCCCATCCAGAAGATCATCCAGGTCACCATGCCGACGGCGACGAAGGACAGGGTGCCGCCGAGGATCTCCTGGGCCTGGAAGGTGAGGGTCTTGGGGCCCCAGGTCATGATGGCGCCGGCGACCAGCGGGATCAGCGCCGCCAGGCCGACCCCCAGCCACAGCTTGGGCAGGGCATCGCGGCGGTCGGCCTTGACGAGGTAGGCGACGATGATGCTGACAACGAGCGCCGCCTCCAGGCCTTCCCTCAGGGCGATGAGCAGGTTGGCGAACACTCGACCTCCAGGTCACGAAATTTGTCTCGGATCACTACAAGCAAGGTAAGCCTAGCCTGTGGTGATCTGATCACCAAGACCTCGCGATCGTCCTATCCATATTGGCTGCACCCAGGTTCCACCGATCGCAGCGGTCAGCGCCTCCTATGGTGGCTCTGTCAACTTCGATTGGCCCCATGGTGACGGTCTGTTCTGGCCCCATGTCTACCCGGAGACCGGCTTGACCGAATCTTCACATTCCCTTGCCCCGACCTCGGTGTGGGGCTTCGAGGCTTGTGGCCATGACCTCGAACGAGAACTCTTCCCGTACCGTGCCGCTGGTTGCCCTGGGTGTCGGCACCATCGCAGCTGCCGCCCTGGCCCTGGCCGCCCCTGACCTGACCTCCGGGTCGGGGATGGAGGGCATGCCGATGACCCACTACATGGGGCTGTTGGCCGTGCGTCAGCCGTGGAACCTGCTGTTGTTCATGGCGCTTCCGGTCGTGCTGGCCGAGACGCTCGCGATCACCGAGTTGGTGATGCTGTTGGCTCGTCGGGGTGAGCGTCCGGCGCCGGGATGGGTGACGAAGGTGGGCCACTGGGCCGGGTTGCTGGCCGGGCCGGTGTGGGTGTTCATCGGCCTGCACCTGCTTATCACTGCCGTGGTTCCGCTGACGGTCAATGGTGGCTGGCGTGGCCCCGCGGACGTGATCGCTGTCCTGTCGTACCTGGCCGGTGGCGTGCCGATGCTGGTGATCAGCCTGCTGGAGGCCGAGCTCTTGGGCCGCGACGAGACCGGGCGCCTGCGCCTGCACGTGGCGATGGTGGCCGTGTTCCTGGTGGTGGCCCACGTCGCGATGATCTTCGGCATGCTCGACCCTGCCGTCATGGGCTATTCGCCGAAGGCGCCGGCCTCGGTGCAGCACGACATGGGCAGCATGTCCGGCATGAACCACGACATGGGTGGCATGACGGACATGGACCACTCGACGATGATGCCCAGCTCCGCCCCGTCGAATTGATCCCCGGCCGGGTCCGTGGTGAGGTGGTGTCATGAACAGCGCTTCTGTTGCGGTTGTACCGAGTGTCCTGGTCGTCGACGACGAGCCGGTGCTGTCGGGCACGGTGAAGAACTACCTCGAGCGGGCCGGCATGTCGGCCCAGACCTGCGGGGACGGGCTGGCCGCGCTTGACCTTGTCCGGGCCACGGCCCCCGACGTGGTGGTGCTGGACCTGGGCCTGCCGGGCATGGACGGGGTGGAGGTGTGCCGCCAGCTGCGCACCTTCAGCGACTGCTACGTGTTGATGCTCACGGCCCGCGCCGACGAGGTCGACAAGCTGATCGGGTTGTCGGTCGGCGCGGACGACTACATGACCAAACCGTTCAGCCCGCGTGAGCTGGTGGCTCGCATCCAGGTGCTGCTGAGACGCCCCCGCGCCGGAAGTACGGGCGCCACGGCCGCGGTGGTGCACCGCATCGGCGCCCTCACCCTGGACCCGTCGTCGCGTCGGGTGGAGCTCGACGCGTCACCGGTGGAGCTGACCCGTACCGAGTTCGACCTGTTGCAGGCCCTGGCGGAACACCCCGGCTGGGTGCTGAACCGCCGCCAGCTCACCGACGCCGTGTGGGGCGAGGACTGGGTCGGCGACGACCACCTGGTCGACGTGCACATCGCGCACCTGCGCAAGAAGCTCGGTGACGACCCCTCCCAGCCCCGGTTCGTGCAGACGGTGCGCGGCGTCGGCTACCGGATGGGCCAAGGGCAGTGATGCCGCGCAACCCGCGCGGCAGTTGGGGACGCCGACTGCTGTGGACCCAGATGGCCGTGGTGGCGGCGATGGCCGCCACCACGGTGCTGACGGCACTGCTGGTCGGCCCGGCATGGTTCCGGATGCACATGCTCGAAGCCGGCCACGCCCAGCCCGATGTCGTCGAGCACGCTCAGCAGGCCTTCCACGACGCGGGCCTGGTGTCACTGGCCGTGGGTCTGGGCACCGCGATGCTCGCCGCCCTCGGGGTCGCCACCGTCCTCAACCGGAACCTGTCGCGCGGGGTCGAAGCCCTCGTGGACGGCGCCCAACATGTCGCCGCCGGACACTACGACCAACCCGTCATGATGACCTCGGCCAGCCCCGAGCTGGCCCAGGTCGCCGACGCCTTTAACCACATGGCCAGCCAGATCGCCTCCACGGAGCAGACCCGACGACGCATGCTCACCGACCTGGGCCATGAGCTGCGCACCCCGCTGGCCGCCACCCAGGTCACCCTCGAAGGACTGCAGGACGGTGTGGTCGACTTCACCCCCGCAAACGTCGAGATCCTGCTACGGCAGAACCAGCGGCTGGCCGCCCTGGCCGCCGACATCTCTGAGGTCTCCCGCGCCGAGGAAGGCCGCATCCCACTGTCGCTGAGCCACCAGGACCTCGACCAGATCGTGACGGCCAGCGTCGCCGCAGCCCGGCACGCCTACGACGCCGCCGGGGTGACGCTGCACGCCCAGACCGTTCCCGGCCTGCGCGTCGACGTGGATGCCGCTCGCATCGGGCAAGTCCTGGACAACCTGCTGCGCAACGCCCTGCAACACACGGTGGGCGGCAACCGGGTCGAGGTCGCGATGAGACACGAGCACGACCGGGCCGTGGTCCGCGTCACCGACAACGGCGTCGGCATCCCCACCGAGGCCCTCACCCACGTCTTCGAACGCTTCTACCGCGTCGAGGACACCCGCACTCGCGACGTCGACGGTGGAACCGGTGTCGGCCTGGCGATCTCCAGGGCCATTGCCCGCGCCCACGGCGGTGACCTGACGGCCCACAGCGACGGCCCCGGCCACGGCGCAACCTTCGCGCTGACCCTGCCCACCGTGACTTCTTGACCAGATCTTGACCAACCCCTGCCGGGGGCTTCATCCGGGCCCGACAGGCTCAAGGACGTGAACACACTTTCCCGCCGCCACGTCCTGTTCACCGGTCTCGGCCTGGCCTCGGCAGGGGCCTTGAGCGCCTGCGGCGCCAAGAACACCCCGGCCGCAGCACCCGCCGCGCCGAACTCCCCATTGACGATCCCCAGCCAGACCCCGCTGGTCGCAGCCCCCGGCACGAAGACCGTCAACCACGTCCTCACGCCCCGGCCGGTCACCCTCGATCTGGGCGGCGTCACGGCCAGGACTTGGGCCTACGACGAGACCCTCGACGCCCCCGTCCTGCGGGCCCGCGCCGGAGACCTGCTGCAGGTCCGCGTCGAGAACAAGCTTCCCACCAGCACCTCCGTCCACTGGCACGGCATCGCGCTGCGCCAGCCAAGCGACGGCGTGCCCGGCGTCACCCAGCAACCCATCGAGGCCGGCAGCAGCTTCACCTACCAGTTCGTCGCCCCCGACCCCGGCACCTACTTCTTCCACCCCCACACCGGGGTGCAGATCGACCGCGGCCTGTACCGGCCGCTGGTCATCGACGACCCCGCTGAACCCGGCCGCTACGACCACGAGTGGATCATCACCCTCGACGACTGGGCCGATGGCGTGGGCACCTCACCCGATGACATCCTCGCCGCGTTCAAGGCCCAGAACGGCACCGTGTCCAGCGGCATGAACCACGACATGGGCGGCATGGACCACGGCATGTCACCCTTGGGTGACGCCGGGGACGTCACCTACCCCCACTACCTCGTCAACGGCCGCGTCCCCGCCGCGCCCCGCACCCTGACCGCCAAGCCCGGGCAGAAGGTACGACTGCGCGTCGTCAACGCCTCCTCCGACACCATCTTCAAGCTCGCCCTGCAGGGCCATCGACTCACCGTCACCCACACCGACGGGTTCCCTGTGACCCCCACCCAGGCCAGCGCCGTCTACCTCGCGATGGGAGAACGACTGGATGCGACCATCACCCTCGGCGACGGCGTGTTCGTGCTGCAGGCCGCGCCCGAGGGCAAGAAGGGCACCCCGGCCCGCGCCATCGTGCGCACCGGCTCCGGCAACGTCCCGGCCCCGGACACCCGCATCGCAGAACTCGACGGCAAGGCCCTGCTGACCACCCAGCTCAAGCCCGCCGACAGCGCCCGACTGCCCGACCGCAAGCCCGACACCACCCTCGACGTGGCACTCAACGGCCAGATGAAGCCCTACGCGTGGGGCCTCAACGGCAAACGCTTCGGCGAGGACACCCCACTGGCGCTCAGCCGCGGCCAGCGCGTGCGGCTGCGGATGACGAACATGACGATGATGGCCCACCCCATGCACATCCACGGCCACACTTGGGCCCTGCCCGGCAGCGACGGGCTGCGCAAGGACACCGTCCTGATCCGCCCCATGGAGACCGTCGAGGCCGACCTGCAGGCCGACAACCCCGGCACCTGGATGCTGCACTGCCACAACATCTACCACGCCGAACTCGGCATGATGACGACCCTGCGCTACTGACATCTCCCGGCCGATGTCGGCCACCCACGCCTGCCCTGATGGCGCGGCTGCCCCCTTGCGGCAGCCTCACCATCGCCGTCTGCAGAGCTTGACCAGACCTTCACCAAACCTCGCGAGCTCATTGACCTCGCCCCGTCACCGTGGAAGTGGAAGGAAAACCCCTTCCCCGAGCAGACAAGGACACGCCATGTACACGAGCCCCGACCAGGCCCCCCGCTCCTTCGGCGAGGCCCCCAGCCAGCCCCTTACCGGCCCCATGACCGACCAGGACCCCACCAGCACCACCCACCAGCACGGCAAGTCCCACCAGCACGGCAACTCCCACCAGCACGGCAAGTCCCACCACTGGATGCACCTGCTGATGTGCGCACCGATGCTGCTCGTGGTCGCCGGCTACCTGTGGGCCGGACGTGCCAGCCTCGCCGCCGGCGGTGTCCTGGCCGCCCTCGTGCCCGCCATCAGCTGCATGCTCATGATGTGGCTGATGATGCGCATGATGGACCACGGATCCCAGCACTGACCACCGCCCGCCATCCACCGGCAGCACCGTCTCGAGGAGCAACCCATGAACCACCCGGCAGCCACCGCCACCCACGACCACACCACCCGCTACACGTGCCCGATGCACCCCGAGGTGACCAGCGACCAGCCCGGCCGCTGCCCCGAGTGCGGCATGTTCCTCGTCGATGCCGACGCTGCACCCGCCACCCACCAGCACGGACACGGCCGCCAGAACGGACATGCCCAGCAGCACGACACCCACGACAAGGGCACGTGGCTCTGCCCGATGCACCCCGAGGTGACCAGCGACCACCCGGGACGCTGCCCCAAGTGCGGGATGTTCCTGCAACCCGCCGACGGTGGGGACGCGCCGGCCGCACAGCACCACGACCACCAGCACCCCACCGGCGAGCCGGCGGTGGTGGCCGGTGCGGTCGCTGCAGGGGACTGGACCTGCCCGATGCACCCCGAGGTCCGCAGCGACGGCCCCGGTGACTGCCCGATCTGTGGCATGGCGCTGGAGCGGGTCTCGGCCGGGCTCGACGACGGCCCGAACCAGGAGCTCGTCGACATGCGTCGCCGGTTCCGGGTGGCGGCGGTGCTGAGCGTGCCGCTGGTGGCGATGGTGATGGTTCCCATGGTGCTGGGGCGTGCGCTGCCCGGCAGCGTCGCGCCGTGGCTCGAGCTGGCCCTGTCGACGCCGGTGGTGTGGTGGGCTGGGTGGCCGTTCTTCGTGCGCGGCGCGAAGTCGGTGGTCAGCCGTCACCTGAACATGTTCACCCTGGTGTCGTTGGGTGTCGGTGCCGCGTGGCTGTACAGCGTGGTCGCGGTGCTGGCGCCGGGGTTGTTCCCGTCCGGGATGCGGGCGATGGACGGCCGGGTCGGCACCTACTTCGAGGCCGCGGCAGTCATCATCACCCTGGTGCTGCTCGGCCAGGTCCTCGAGCTGCGGGCCCGCGACCAGACCTCCGGTGCGATCCGCACCCTGCTCGACCTGTCACCGGCCACCGCGCACCGCATCGGGGCCGACGGCACCGAGACCGACGTGCCGGCCGCCGAGCTGCAGCTGGGCGATCGGTGCCGGGTGCGGCCGGGCGAGAAGGTGCCGGCCGACGGCACCGTGGTCGATGGTCACGCGTATGTGGACGAGTCGATGATCACCGGCGAGCCGGTTCCGGTCGACAAGAGCCCCGGTGACCGGGTCATCGGCGGCACGATCATCCAGGGCGGCAGCCTGGTGGTGGAGGCCACTGGCCTGGGCGCCGACTCGACCCTGGCCCGGATCGTCGACCTGGTCTCCCAGGCGCAGCGGTCCCGTGCTCCGATCCAGGGACTGGTCGACAAGATCTCGGCGGTGTTCGTGCCGGTCGTGATCGCCGTCGCCCTGGCCACCTTCGGGTTGTGGCTGGCGATCGGGCCGCAGCCGCGGCTGCCGTTCGCGATCGTGGCCGCCGTCAGCGTGCTGATCATCGCCTGCCCGTGTGCGCTGGGTCTGGCCACGCCAATGTCGATCATGGTCGGGGTCGGGCGCGGCGCCAGCGAGGGCGTGCTGGTCAAGAACGCCGAGGCCCTCGAACGACTGCAGAAGGTCGACACCCTCGTCGTCGACAAGACCGGTACCCTCACCCAGGGCCGCCCCAGCCTGGTCGACCAGCAGGGCGTCGACGGCCACGAGGATGCCCGGACACTGCTGCTCGCCGCGGCTGTGGAGGCCGGCTCCGAACACCCCCTCGCCAGGGCGGTGGTCGATGCTGCCCGCCAGACGGGACGCACGGTGCCGGCGGCCAGCGATTTCGCCGCCCACCCGGGTGGCGGTGTCAGCGCCACCGTCGACGGTCAGCACGTGCTCGTCGGCAGCCCCGCCTTCCTGGGCAGCCAGCACGTCGACACCCATGCCCTGGACGCCGTGGTGGAGGCCTACCGTCGCCGTGGCGCGACCGCGATCGTCGTGGCCGTCGACGGCAGGCCCGCCAGTGTGCTGGCCATCGCCGACCCGCTCAAGGCGACCACCGCCGGCGCGATCGAGGACCTGCGTCGGCGCGGGATGAAGGTCGTCATGCTCACCGGCGACAATGCCACCACCGCCCGGGCCATCGCCGACGAGCTGCGCATCGACCAGGTCGTCGCCGACGTCCTGCCCGACCAGAAGCACGGCCACGTGCAGGCCCTGCAGGCCCAGGGCCACACGGTCGTTATGGCCGGCGACGGCGTCAACGACGCCCCCGCCCTCGCCGTGGCCGACGTGGGTGTGGCCATGGGCACCGGCACCGACGTGGCCATCGAGAGCGCCGACGTGACCCTGCTCGGCGGTGACCTGGCCGCCCTGGTCAAGGCCCGCGACCTGTCGGTCGACACGATGCGCAACATCCGCCAGAACCTGGTCTTCGCGTTCGTGTACAACGTGGTCGGTATCCCGCTGGCCGCCGGCGCCCTCTACCCGGCCTTTGGCTGGCTGCTGTCGCCCGTCATCGCGGCCGCCGCCATGGCCCTCAGCTCGGTCAGCGTGATCACCAACTCGCTGCGGTTGCGCCGTCACCGCTGACCCCAAGAGCCCAGCCGGTCGTTGTTCACCCCATCACAGATGCCCGGGCTCGGGTGTGGGCGAGGCGGTAGGAGTTTGTGCCGGTTTCGATGATGGTGGCGTTGTAGGTGAGGCGGTCGACGATTGCTGCGCACAGGCGGGGGTCGGTGAAGGTGTCGGTCCAGGCGGAGAAGGACTGGTTGGAGGCGATCGCGATGGCGTTCTTCTCCTCTCGTTCGGTGAGGACCTGGAACAGCAGTTCGGCGCCTCGCCGGTCGAGTTCCAGGTAGCCGAGCTCGTCAATCACGAGGAGGTCGACGCGGCCGTAGCGGTTGATGGTCTTGGTGAGTTGTTTCTCGTCGGCGGCTTCGACGAGCTCGTTCACGAGCCGGGTGGCGAGGGTGTATCGGACGCGGTAGCCCTGCTCGGCGGCGGCGGTGCCGAGCGCGATGAGCAGGTGGGACTTGCCGGTGCCGGAGTCCCCGATCAGGCACAGCGGGTCGCCGCGGCGGATCCAGTCGCCGGTGGCGAGCTCGTTGATGGTGGCGGGGTTGATGTTGGGGTTCGCGGTGAAGTCGAAGTCGGCGAGCCATTTCTCGCGGGGGAAGCCGGCGCTCTTGATGCGACGCAGGGTGGAGCGGCGGTCGCGGTCGTCGACCTCGGCCAGGAGGAGTTCGGCGAGGAAGCCCTGGTAGGTGAGTTGTTCCTTGGTGGCGGCCGTCACGGCGTCGTCGACGACGGCGCGGATCGTGGGCAGCCGAAGCCGGCGGCAGGCTTGGTCGATCGCGGCCTGCGCGGCTTGCTCGGTGAGGCCCTGACGACGGCGAAGGCTCTCGGGACGGCTGGTGCTGGTGGTGGTCATGGGGTTCCTGTCGGGGTGTGGTGGTGAGTCTCGGCGGGGGCCGGGGCGGGATCGGGTTGGCGTCGGCACAGGAGTTCGTCGTAGGCGGTGACGGTGGGCAGGGGCCGGGTGTCTTCGGGCAGGTGCGCGATGACCTGGTGCGGGTTGGTGGGGCGTCGGGGTGGCAGGTTCACGACCGTCCCGCCCCTGGTCTGGCTGGCTGGGGCGGGTGTGTGGGTGGTGGCATGGCGGCGGGCTTCGACGGCGACGACGTCGGGGCTGATCGCGCCCACCGACAGGGCCGAGGTGATGCCGGCGATCACCGCGTCGGACGGGAGGGATCGGTGGAGCAGGAGCACGTCGATCAACGCTTGGGTCCCGGCCACGTCGCCGCTGGTCTTGCGGGCCGCGGCCCAGAACGCGTCGTGGGCCGCGGTGAATGCTCCGGCGGCGCGGGCCTGCGCGAGGGCGGTGGAGCCGGGGAACGCGCCGGGCTTGTGCCGCAGCACTTCGAGGTAGTGGTCCAGCTCGACCCGGGTCACGCCACGGGTGCCGAGGCGAGGGTGGGTGGCGAGGACGGTGCGGCCCTCGAACACGACCACGCACGAGGCCCGCAGGGACACGCGGACGCGTTGGCCGATGAGGTGCGCGGGGACGGAGTACTTGACCATGCGGACGGTGATCAGGGCGGAGCGGTCGACGCGGGGGTGGAGGATCAGGCCGGGGTCGAAGTCGTCGGCCGGCAACGGTGCCAGGTGGGGCAGCTCGGCGTGGTGGTCCTGCCCGATCGTGTTGGCGTGGCCGGTGATGCGGCGGGTGTTGTCGTCGTGCTCCCAGGCGCGGATCTTGTCGTTGAGTTCGTCCAGGGTGGCGACTTCGGGCATGGGGGTGAGGTGGTTGCGGCGGAACCATCCGACCTCGCCCTCGACGCCGCCTTTCTCGTGGGCGCCGTCGATGCCGGGCTGGCAGTAGAACGCGTCGAAGCCGCAGTGGGAGCGGAACAGCACCCAGCGTTCGTTCTCGTCGCGTAGCCGGTCGCCGCCGTGGATGACCTGGACGACGGCGGAGGTGAGGTTGTCGTAGCGGATGTGGCGGGTGGGGATGCCGCCCAGGGCGTGGAAGGCCTCGATGTGTCCTTCGAGGAAGGCCTCCTGTCCGCCGGTCGGGTAGACGCGGTGGATGGCCTTGCCGGAGTGGGACAGGCGGTAGACGAACATGTGGCACTTGGTCTTGACGCCGTCCAGGATGACGTAGACCTCGCCGAAGTCGACCTTGGCCTCCGCGCCGGGGGCGTGGTCCTGCGGCACCATCGCCTCCACCCGGCGCCCGGCCTCCAGATCGATCTGCGCGCGCCTGACCCGGACGTAGTCCCGCACCGTGGAGTAGGACAGGTCGGTGGCGCCGTGCTCGTCGCGCAGCCGGGCCAGGATCCTGGTCGCGGTATGGCGCTGCTTGCGCGGCGCGGTCAGGTCATAGGTGAGCATCTCGTCGATCGCCGGCTTGTACGGGTCCAGGCGCGGTGCTGTGCGGACCGGTTTCTTGCGGGGTGGGGGTTCGGCTGCGGCGAGTGCCTGGCGGACGGTGCGGCGGTGGACTCCGTGTTTGCGGGCGAGCTCGCGGATGGACAGGCCATCGACTCGCGCGTCGTGGCGGATGTCGGCGTACAGCTGCACTCGTGATCCCATCTTGGCTCCCTTGCCCTCGCGACTGGTTCCCAGTGATGGGGACCAGCGTGAAGGGGTGGGGCCAGTTCAGACCGTCAACACCCCGGCAAGTCGCACGCGGGGCCAGATCAGGCCGTCACAACGGGGCCGAACCAAGCTGTCACAACCACCCCCTCATGAAGCGCATGTTCGCCAGGAGTCCGCTCACGTGCAGGATCATGACCCTGCACGGCAACCCCGACGACCTGCTGTTCGTGTGCACGGCCGTTTACGAGCACGGCCGGGCTCATGGGATCCCCGCGCCCGTCTTCTACGAGAGCTACGAGGCGGCCCGGGCCAAGGCGGCTCGTCATGAATCCGACGACGTCGATGCCGACCGTCGTTGAGGAGCCGGCGGAGGACGCGCCGCCCCGTGCCGGGCCCGTCCGGCAGCGGCCCCGACCGACCGGGTGCCGGGTCGCTACTCGTCGACCGGTACCACCTCGTGGCGGATGAGTGCGCCCACGGCCTTGGCGTAACGCCGCACCGTGGACAGGTGGGCGTCCGAGTGGCCCAACTCGAACCGGGAGACGGAGGCCTGGTCGGTGCCCATGGCACGCGCGACGTCGGCCTGAGTCATTCCGCCGCGCTCGCGCACGGCGACCAGGTCGCGG
>ERZ773050.912-NODE-912-length-16374-cov-8.061891_pt1 | contig 16374 bp, 10 predicted proteins | sample MGYA00580632_ERZ773050 | MGnify/ENA primary metagenome ERZ773050 (study PRJEB29015, sample SAMEA2738123) | human oral metagenome | biome: human oral; feature: human-associated habitat; material: saliva | place: China | collected 2166 ... | reverse complement strand
TCAAAATACTTTAATAAATTTTCTAACTACTCTGAACCAGGAGCAGTTCAGCAGGCTGGCTCGCCCTATGATGAGTGGTTTACGTTCCGTGAGGATGGAACGTATGAGAGCTGGTGGGGTGTAGACGCACTTCCAACTATTGTCTCCGATAACCCCGATTATCAGGAGTTTATTTGTGGCAAGGATGGCGTTATTAGAACGTGGCTGCGTCGTGGTGCCCGTGGTTGGCGCTTAGACGTTGCAGATGAGATTTCTGATTCGTTTATACAGAAGATTCGTGCGGCTGCACTTGCAGAGCGTAGCGACGCAGTTATTATCGGAGAGGTCTGGGAGGACGCAAGCAATAAGCGTGCGTACGGAAAACTCAGGCATTATCTGGAAGGCTCTGAGCTCGACGGACCTATGAATTATCCTCTACGCAAGTCCATTCTTTCATTTTTGATGAATGAGGCTGGTGCTGAGTCAACTGCTTTAGCTCTTGAGGAGCTGTGGGAAAACTATCCTCACGAGGCGTTTTATTCTTGCCTGAATGTGTTTGGAACACATGACAAAGAGCGACTGATTAACGTAGTTGCTGGAGCTCCTGCTCCTGATGCTCTTTCTGCTCATGAACAGGTAACGTACAGACTTTCTGCTGATCAGCGCGGTCTTTCTAAGGCTCGTATGTGGCAGACAGCTGTGCTGCAGATGACACTTTCCGGCGTTCCATCAATTTACTACGGCGATGAGATGGGCGTTGAGGGATTTGTTGACCCAACAAATCGCGCAACTATGCCATGGCCAGGAAGCAGTCCTCGTGCTGACTTGGACTACTTGCACATATATCGTAATGCTATTGCGTTAAGAAAGACCCTCCCACTACTGGTAGATGGCTCGTTTGAACCATTTGTCCCAGAATGTGGATCTGATGACGTTCTGGCATTTTGGCGTAAGCCTCTTCAAAAAGATAAGCAGCAAGAGCAGCAGGGCAAAGCCGCTTCTGGCATTTGTGTTCTAGTAAACAAGAGTCGCTCAGATGCTAAAACAGTATATGTTTCTGTACCTCAAAACATGCAGGTTATTGATGTTATTAGTGGCCAAGCAGTCCCCGTTAAGGACGGCAAAGCAGAGGTCTTTTTGTGGCAGCTCGGATGCACTGTCCTAAACGTGCAGCCAGCTCACAGGCTGCAAAAGCCCCTTGAGCCCGGCATGGGAGTGCTTGCTCATATAACTTCTCTACCTGCCGATGAGGACTCCGCAATTACGCCAGGACAGAAGCCTGGTGTCATTGGTCGCGAGACTTCCGAGTTCATCGATTTTCTCGCCAAATCTGGCCAGAAGTATTGGCAGATTTTGCCTGTCAGTCCAACCGATGAATACGGTTCTCCTTACGCGGGAATTTCCGCTTTTGCAGGAAACATCAATCTGCTTGATCCAGCGGCAATGGAGAGAGTCATTTCTGAGTGCGATGATCCTCAGAGCACGCGAGCCGCTGAATACCAGGAATTCTGCGCGAGAAACTCGTATTGGCTTGATTCGTATGCGGCGTTCCGCGCTATTAAAGACCTACTGGGAGAGGAAGTATGGCAGGATTGGCCTGAGCAGTATCGCAGCTGGTCGCAAGAGCTTCTTGAGCGTCCTGAGCTTGCTCAGGCAATCGAACTTCACCGAAAGCAGCAATTTGCTTTTGACGTAATTTGGAGTCAGACATTAGCGGAGGCTCGTGCTAAAGGCATTCAGATTATTGGCGACATGCCCATGTTTGTTTCAGAGGATTCCGCTGATGTTTGGGCACATCCAGAGCTTTTTGCCCTTGATGCTACTGGACATACAGAGCTTCAGGCCGGCGCTCCTGCTGACGCGTTTTCTCAAGATGGCCAACTGTGGGGCAATCCAACGTATACCTGGCAGACTCATAAAGACGAGGGATACCGTTGGTGGATTGAGCGATTCCGCAGGTCTTTCTATCTGTATGACTATACCAGGCTGGACCATTTTATTGGCTTTACGTCTTACTATGCTATTGAGCAGGGAAAGACTGCTGCCGAGGGCTCATTCAAGTTTGGTCCCGGCCTGGAGCTGTTTGATGTTGCTTATAAGCAGCTTGGACCACTACCTTTTATTGCAGAAGATTTAGGAGCAGTTACTCCTGCTGTCCGAGCATTGCTTTCTCAGACAGGTTTCCCTGGTATGAGTGTTATCCAGTTTGCCGATGGAGATTGTAGATATTCCTTTACACCAGCTCAGGAGTCTATTGTGTACAGCGGTACCCATGATACGCAAACGCTTATGGGTTTTGTAGAAGCTCGTTTTACCGGCGGCCAGGCAACTGATGAATCGCACCAGATTTTCGACCACCTTATGGAGCAAGTAGTTAGCACTTCTAATGCAGTGGTTATTTTGCCGCTACAGGACGTCTTAGGTCTTTCTGACGATGCTCGTATGAACATTCCTGGTAAAGCTGAAGGCAATTGGTCTTGGCAGGTTAAAAAGGATATGCTCACGCCACAGGTTGTTCAAAAGCTGCAAAGGTTTGTTGAACTGCACCAGAGCAAGCTCGGCGCTTAGAAGTTAGGCTTCTTTCATACTTCAGTTACAACAAAAGGTCCTTCTCGACTGGCGAGAAGGACCTTTTACTTGCAGATGCTTTGACAAGTCTACTATGACATGGTGATGTCTTTACTTCCTGAGACTTTCATGAACAGAATCAGAGAAAGAACAGTGAATAGAATCAAGATAGTAGAAAGTGCGGCTGCAGTACCGTAGTTTCCACGAAGGACCTCGGTATAGATTGCAACGGTCATTGTTTTAGTCTTGACGGTGTAAAGCAGAATTGAAGTAGAAAGCTCGGTAATCATAGTAATCCAGGTAAGGATTGCTCCTGAAACAATTCCTGAAGCCATCATTGGGACAGTTATTTTTAGGAAGGTATTGAACCTTGATGAACCTAGACTTTCGGCGGCCTCTTCAATGGTAATAGGAATTTGGCGCAAAATTGCTTCTGAAGATCTAACAGTAAAGGGAAGCCTTCGCATAGCGAATGAAACTGCCATGATAGTCACCGTTCCAGTGATCGCCAAAAAACCACTTCCACCAATACCAGAATTAAATGCGGTAATAAAGGCAATACCCAAAACAGTACCAGGAATGATATAAGGCATCATGCCTAAGGTATCCGTGAGCTTAGTTAGGACATTGCGATGTCTAACTGCAACATAAGCGAGGGTAACACCAATAAACAAAACAATAACAAGTGCAATCAGAGGAATGCGCAGAGTATTAAAAATGGCTGTGGTGAAGCCCGGTCGTGTAAAGACCTGAATATAGCTGTTGAAGGAATATCCTGGAACAAAAATCATGCCGCTTGTCTTGAGGAATGAAGTGTAAACAAGATAGCCTTGAGGCAAAATTGCCATAGCGATAATGAAATAAACAAAACCCAGTAGTGGAATTTTTTTCCAGCCATGAACAGGGGATGGTTCAATTGGATGCAGTGAGTTCATGGTAAAGCTGAATTTATTTGCTATTGCTTGCTGAATAAAGAAGAGCAGCATGGCAATAACAATTGCGATAATTGCAAGAGCTGCCGCAAAGGTATCATTGCCACCAACTTCGGAAATAAATTCTTGATAGATGGTAACAGGGAAGGTTCTATAACCTTCACCAATAAGCATTGGTGTGCCAAAGTCTGCAAATGATTTCATGAATACCAAAAGTGCAGATGCAATAATGGTCGGTGTCATTAGGGGCAAGAGGACGCTAAAGAAACGTTTTACACCCGTGCATCCCATTGACGCGGCTGCTTCAAGAACAGAGCTATCAACTTTTTTAAGAGCACCCGAGACATACATGAATACTAATGGGAAAAGCTGAAGCGTAAAAACCAGAACAATTCCTGGAATTCCGTAAATGTTGATTTGTGGAAGATGTAAGACATTTACGAAAAATGTTGTAATAACACCGCTTCTACCAAGAAGAAGGATCCAAGAATATGCACCGACAAAAGGTGGGGACATAGAAGCGACAACAATTAAGATTTGAAGAAGAGGCTTACCTCTAAAGTCAAACATGGCAAAGAGGTAGCCCATAACAGAACCAAGAAGAAGCGATAGAAGTGTTCCAAGACTGGAAACTACAACACTGTTCAGAAGTGTTTGACTGTAGTATTCGTTGGTAAAAAACTCGGTAAATGAGCTCAAAGTAAATGAACCATCTACGAATACTGCTTTACTTAAAACTGTCAAGATAGGGTAAACCAAAAAGGTAAGGTAAATCACAAAGACTACCATGGTAATTGTGGTCCACATATTCCAATTAAGGGAAGAAGAGCCTTTTACCTTTGCGGTTTTTTCTATTGCTACACCCGCCATACTACTTCACCTGCTCTAAAAGGTTTTGAGTACCGTCTGCGGTGAAGATGTTAATCTTTGATGTGTTAACAGCCAGATGAATAACGTCGCCAGGTTTTAGATTTTCCTCAAATGTGGACTCTTCAGTTACCTCAATGCGTTCAGCAAAGTTTGTGTTCAGCAGATAATTAACACTTGAGCCAAGGTAAACACTATTATCAACAGTTGCTTCTATAACACCTGACTCGTCTTTAATGAATTCCTCAGGCCTAATAGAAACACGAACGTCCTGTGGTTCTACATGGTCATATTCCTGAAGCTCAAGCTTATACTCGCCAATCTGGAGGAAAGTCTTATTGTTTTCTTTAATTATCTTTGCATCAATGAGATTAGTTTTACCAATAAAGTTTGCAACAAACTCATTGTGTGGTTTGTGATAAAGCTCCTTTGGAGAACCTACTTGTTGAATCTCACCCAGGTTCATAACAGCAATGTGGTCAGAAATTGTCATTGCTTCTTCCTGGTCATGAGTAACGTATACCGTTGTAATACCAATACTACGCTGAATATCACGGATAGCCTGACGCATATCAACGCGAAGCTTTGCATCTAGATTTGAAAGAGGCTCATCCATTAGAAGGACGTCTGGATTAATAACAAGTGCCCTAGCAAGAGCGACGCGCTGTTGCTGACCACCAGAAAGCTGATCAGGTTTACGATCTGCAAATTGATCAATCTGCATCAGCTTAAGATACTCATCTGTTCTGGTCTCGAGTTCTTCTTTAGCAACCTTGCGTTGTTTAAGACCAAAAGCAACATTATCCCTAACTGTTAGATGAGGGAAAATTGCATAGTTTTGGAAAACCATACCAATATTACGCTTGCTAGGCTCCATGTCGTTAATACGGGTTTCGCCAAAGAAGAAATCTCCGCCTTCAATAGAGTTAAATCCAGCAATCATGCGCAAAAGAGTGGTCTTGCCGCAGCCAGAAGGGCCGAGGAGTGTGAATAACTCACCGTTTTCAATAGTGAGATTAAGGTCATCAATTACAACAGTTTTTCCGTTGTAGACTTTGCGGGCATGCTCAATACGAATTTCGCTCATTAGAACCGCCTTGCTCAAACAGTGTTTACATGCAAGGCGAGAAAACCTTAGAGCTCTAAGATTTTCTCGCCATAAACTAATACAAACAGTACTTACTTGTTGTTCTGAATATCAGTAAAAATCTTGGTATAGCGAGAAATGATTTCGTCCTTGTGGCTAGCGACGTACTTCATATCCTCTTCTTTGATGTTGATCTTATCGATTGGCTTCATGTTAGGGTTCATCTCAACATCAGTACGAACTGGACGAGCGGTTGTCTCGCGAGCAATGATGTTCTGAGCCGGCTGAGAGACGATAAAGTCAATCCAAGCCTTTGCTTGCTCCATATTGTTGGCACCCTTAATGATGCCCGTATTTGCAGGTAGGAAGACTGTTCCTTCGGTTGGGTAAACAACGTCAACATTTGCGCCATCAATAAGAAGGCGGACGCATGGATCCTCATAAGAGAGGCCAACGGCGTTTTCGCCGTCAGCGACAGTCTTGTAAACGTTGGAAGAACCAGTTGCAATCTTTCCGTTTACGAGGGTAAATACCTGCTTAACATAATCCCAAGCCTGATCAGACTCATAGCCGCCCATGTCAATAAGCATGTTGGTGAGCTGTGCAAATGCAGAAGAGGAGTTAGAAGGGTCTGCAGAGATGATTTTGTCTTTTAGGTCATCGCGGAGAAGATCTGCATATCCAGTGATGTTCATGCCCTTGGTAAGGTCCTTATTCAGAAGAAGAACAGAGCCATCAAGGCAGTAATAAGTGCAGAAACCATTGGTGTTGCGATACTGCTCAATTACGTTGTCGTTCTCGGTAGAAGTATATTTTTCAAAGAGATCTTCATTTGAAAGGTAAATATTGTAAGCACCGCCCCAGACGACGTCAGCAATTGGCTTTGAAGCCTCAGACTGGAGTTTCTTGAAGAGCTCACCAGTACCAGCCTGAATGAGGTCAACCTTAATACCAGTTGCCTCCTCAAATGCTGGAATTACAGTATTTACAAGAGTTTCGGAGTTTGGAGTATACATGGTCATGCTTCCGCCAACCTGCTTTGTACCCTCTCCCTCTTCTTTCTTGGTAGTTCCCGAATCACAGCCAGCAAGACCAAGCCCAGCTGCAGCTACACATGCACCAGAAACAAAGCCACGACGAGTCATTGAGGTTTTCATAGGAACTCCTTTTCAAAAACCGGATAATTATTTACTTTGCAAAGAATGCAAAGTCCAGTTTAAATACTACAGATAACATGAAACTTTTAATCAACGTTTATGTGAGCGGTAGCAAATATATTCCTAAGCGTTATATAATGAATAAACGTTCAAATTGTTCAACGTCTAGTTTTATAGCCATAAAGTATGTAATTTTTTGTATGTATTATTCTAGGAAGTGTGTGGTAAAACAATGGTAAAACGTGTGCCTACACCTTCGCGTGAAAGCACCTCAATAGAGCCGTCATGATTATCGACAATCCATTTTGCGATGGATAGTCCAAGTCCAGAACCTTCGTTGCTTTCAATACGAGCGTTGTCGGCTCTCCAGAATCTCTCAAAAATATGACCGGCTGCTGCCTCGGGCATACCCATACCTTCATCTTCGATTGAAACTTGAACGGTTTTTTCGTCATACGCGACATTAAAAGAAATGGTGGTCTGAGCAGCAGAATATCGAGCAGCATTTTGCACGATGATACGGATAGACTGTTTAATCATGGCGGTATCAGCAAGCACCTGATAGCGGTCATCCTTCAATACGCCTTGATCAAATTTCAGCGCATAGTGGTGATCTGGATCAATCATTTCCGACTCTTCACAGACCTCAGAAGTTATCCGTGCAAGATTGAGCTTAGTCTTTGTGAGGGTATTTCTTCCTGCGTCTCCGCGTGCTAAGAAGAGGAGCTGCTCAACAAGGTCATGCATGTGTTCGCTCTCGGATTTGAGTGCAGCGATAGACTCATCTAGTACAGCCTCGTCTGTCTTACCCCAGCGATCCAGCATGTCAGTATAACCTCGGATAACAGCTATAGGCGTTCGAAGCTCGTGGCTAGCATCATTGACAAAGCGCATCTGTTGCAATTTTGCTTCTTGCATACGTTGAAGCAGTTTATTCAAGGCAATCTCAATACTTGCCAGGTCTTGGTCACCTGTTTGAATCTTTGGCGCGTTGATATTGGCTTCTTCAATCGCCTGTTCAAGACTCCTGATTTTCTCACTTTTGACCAGGACTTCATTTGTTGTAGCTTCGGTAGAAAGAACATCACTATTTACCAGTTGGTCGGCTTTAAGTGCAAGTGTATTGAGGGGCTGAAGAGCTCTTCTGACACGACGCATATCACCGAAGAATGACAACAGATCAATGATTTCCCAGATAAGAATTGCAATATACATGGGCCAGAAGCGTGCTAACTCTACGCCTAAATCAAATATTTTTGCGCCAAAAGTAGGGCCATGAACAATGTATTTTAGGCTTGAGAGTCCGTGTAAGAAAGTGAATCCAGTAAGAGAAATAGAGTGAGACTCAGTAGGGAAAAAACCCAGGTAAAAAGTACCTTGCGGAACATGCTGGTTATACATATAAATAAAAATCAGAGCAATAGTTACCAGTAAAAAGAGATTAAAGCCGACGTAATTCATCAGCTTACGCCACCAAAATCCCCAGGTAATTACTCCAGCTGTCGACGAATCAGAGGGAGTAAAGAAAGGCTTTTTATGCTCTTGTATGGTGGGCTGGTTATGCTTCTCTGATGACATATCCGACTCCACGAACAGTAGTAATTAGCTTGATGTTATAGCGGTCGTCTATTTTTGCACGTAGATGGGCAATATGTACATCCACGTTATTAGTCTCTCCGGCAAACTCATAACCCAAGGCTTCAGCAGCAATACGCTCACGACTCATAACAACACCAGCGTGTTCCATAAGCATACGGAGGACTTCAAATTCCTTAGTAGTAAGTTCGATTGAATCGTTCTTGACACAGACTTCTCTTCGATCAACATCAAGCGAGACACCTTTAAGCGTAAAAGTGTTAGCAGCCACTGCTTGTGGAACTGCTTGAGAGTTTGTGTTATCTGCTTCATGATGCTTAAGGGCCACTCGAATGCGGGCGAGAAGTTCCTCTATCGCAAAAGGTTTGGTGAGGTAGTCATCTGCACCCGCATCGAGACCAGCTACTTTATCCATAACCGAATCACGAGCAGTAAGCATGATGGTAGGCGTGTTTTTCTCGCGACGAATCCTTCTAAGAACTTCTAGACCATTAAGCTGGGGGAGAAGTACATCAAGCAAGATAAGGTCGTAGTCATTTGACAGTGCTTTTTCAGCTCCGGTTCTTCCGTCAAGAGCTTTGTCTACTTCATAGCCCTCATGTTTAAGCTCGAGTTCTACAAAGCGTGCAATTTTTTCTTCATCTTCAACGATAAGAACCTTAATCATTTTCTCGCCTAAATATCGAAGTTTTCTATTTTAGGTTTGGAACCAATTTCATTTTATTTTTTGTCGATAACATCTTTTTTGATGGAACCCGCTGCATCTGCAGCCTTATCCATTGCCTCATTTACATCAACAACAATAGGATAAGCTCCCTGAATGTGATAACGCATCTCAAAGAACAAGCCAATGATGAGCAGCCAGAATGTAGCACCCCAGAGGAATAGACCAACAATCGGAATAATTACTGGCATGGCCATGAACTGCTCGCCACGACGAGTAACAATAAATTTTGCTTCTACACTCTTATGGAAGAGTTCCTTGCACTTTTCCCAAAGAGAAGACATATTCTCTGAGAAATCAGACTTCTTGCTTGATTCTTGGTAGGCAATTTGAGCTGCTTCCATTTCTGGAGAAACGTCTGACTGTGCAGCTGACTCAGTAGTATAGTTTGCAGTCTGCTTAGTGGACTTGCCCTGCTTCTCGAGCCAAATAATTGCATCAAGAACATTATCATCACAAGCGTCAAGTGCTGCCTTTGCGTCCTCATAGCTTACGCCGCACTTCTCGCGAATTACTTCAACCTTTTCTAGCTTTTCCATGATCAGCTTCCTTTCGAGATGTTAAAGACGCCTCTCGTCTTCGTGATACATGGTCTCTTATAAAGATTAACCAATTATTGAGACTAGATTAAGCTTTCATAAGTATTTTAATGGGATTGTTTACACGTCTCAATTACAGGTAGCGCGCTTACCACTTACCGATTACTTATAAAACTAGCTTGTTTTAGCTATTCAGCAGTTTGAAACTATTAAATAGTTATATATAGCTAACTTATGGCAGTTTAAGCCTTGCTTTCTCTGTCAAAGCCAGCCTGAATAACAGACACTACATTGTGAGTTTGTGGCAGGAGGCGGTGTGGGTATGGCAAATCGTCAGAACCAAAGTATTCAAGCTACTGAGTGCAACCAAAATACAAAACAGGATCCTCAGCAATCTGAAGTAAATCCTGTTGCAGTATTGCTCGAGTGGTCAGACAGAAAAGGTATGTACGCGCTCTCTGTCATCCTTGCCATTATTGGCGTTTTGGGAGGAATGGTTCCCTACGTTGCCGCAGGCAACATGGTGGTTGGTATCTTTAATGGAATTCAAGAATGGCCGTTTTACCTGTATTGGGGACTTATAGCGGGTCTTAGCTATTTAGTAAAAATAGTTTTTCACCATCTTTCAACTATCGTTTCTCATAAGGCAACGTTTGCGACTATTGCAAACATGCGCACCCGAGTGGCAAAGAAGCTGACAACTATCCCCATGGGATATGTGCTTGATACGCCTTCCGGCTCTCTCAAACGCTTGTTAGTCGAGAAGATCGATAGTATTGAAACCACGCTTGCTCATGCAGTTCCTGAGCTCACTTCAAACCTTACGGCTGCTTTTGCGGTTTTTGTGTACCTCATTGTTTTAGACTGGCGACTTGCTCTTGCTGCTTTGCTCACTATTATTGTGGGACTTGCCTGCTTATCAGGCATGATGAAAGACTATGAGTATTGGTATCAGAATACTATCGTAACTGGTAAAGAGATGAATAATGCCTCAGTTGAGTATGTGTCAGGAATTGAGGTAATTAAGGCTTTTGGACAGTCTGCAAGTTCTTACGAGAAATTTTCAAAGGCTGTTTACGCTTCTGCCCATGCTTTTATTGATTGGATGAGCCACTGCCAAATCTGGCAGGATGCCATGCTATCAATTGCTCCTGCAACGTTAGTAACGGTATTGCCTCTGGGATGCTTGTTTGTGCTTCAGGGAACTCTTTCTCCTTCTACGTTTGTTATGTGTGCCGTGCTTTCTTTAGGAATTTTTCAGCCGCTCTTTGAAGCAATGAGCTTTATGGATTCTCTTGCGCAGGTAGGCTCTGTTGTCAAAGAAATCTCTGAGGTTTTGAATTACCCAGATCAGATGAGAGCCACGGCTCCCTGCACACTTGAAGGGACTGAAATTAAGTTAAGCGATGTTCGTTTCTCGTACGGAAGCAATGAAGTAATCCATGGGATTACTTTAGATATTGAGCCAGGACAAGTTACGGCACTTGTTGGTCCAAGTGGATCAGGTAAGTCTACTGTTGCACGGCTTATCGCAGGTTTCTGGGATCCAAATGAAGGGTCTGTTTCTATTGGAGGGCAAGATATTCGTTCCTGCACTCCAACTCAACTCGCAGATCTTGTAGCTTACGTTGATCAAGATAGTTACCTTTTTGACGAGACCATTATGAAAAACATCAGGATGGGCAAAAAAGATGCCACCGATGATGAGGTAATTGCTTGTGCAAAAGCTTCTGGATGCCACAACTTCATCCAATCACTTCCTCACGGCTATCAAACGGTTGTAGGAGGTTCAGGTGGGCATCTTTCTGGCGGAGAGCGCCAGCGTGTAGCAATTGCTCGAGCAATGCTCAAAAACGCTTCGATTATTATATTGGATGAGGCAACAGCTTATGCGGATCCAGAATCTGAAGCAGAGGTTGAATCTGCAGTTGCAAAGCTGGTAGCTGGTAAAACGCTAGTGGTTATCGCGCACCGTCTTTCTACCGTACAAAATGCCGACAAAATTGTTGTTGTAAACGATGGCTCTATTGAAGCTGAGGGTACGCATAATCAGCTTATGGAGACATGCCCGCTCTATGCAACCATGTACCGTGCTCACATTGGCGCACTCGACGAGGCTTAAGGGGGAGTAAAAATGCTGTCTGTTCTAAAAATGTACTTTCAATTTGGAAGTTTTTATCGCCAGAAACTCCACAAGGGCCTTTTCTTTACCGTTCTTGGTTGTCTCTTTGAAGGAGTGCAAATAACAGCGCTTTGGATAGTTTTTACTGCTCTTACTACGGATACACTTTCAACTCAGACGATAGTTTCTGCACTGGGAGTTATGCTTCTGAGCATTATAGGAACGTTTGTCTGCGCTCATTTTAAGAGTGAGAATTTCTGTGACGCTAATTTCAGTATGGCTGGCGCTAAGCGTGCGGAAATTGGAGATACACTGCGCCGCTTGCCCATGGGTTATTTTAACGAGAATAGCCTTGGAGAAGTAACAGCTGTTATGACCAACCAGCTAGATGTAATGCAAAATCTTGGTGGCTTGCTCTATATGATGGTTTTTGGTGGTTTGGCCTTAACAGCAATTATTGTTGCATTCCTGTTTGTATTTTGTTGGCAGTTAGGCCTTATAACTGCAGCTACGTTTGCACTTTTCTGCATAACAATGGAGGTCTTGCAGGCCTACGTGCGTAATACATCAGATGATTATGTGGCCGCAAATACTACTTTGATTAGCTCCGTCCTTGAGTATGTTCGCGGCATTAGCGTGGTAAGGGCATTTTCCCTTATTGATGATGCTGAGGGAAAGTACGCCAAAGCAGTTGATGATTGCCGTGTCCAAGCGCTCAAACTTGAGTTTAAGGCGCTTCGTTTCTCTGTTCTGCAGATGGTTATCTCCAAGGCTACAAGCATTATTATGTGCCTGGTATCAGTTGGACTATGGCTATCTGGAACACTTGATACAGCTACGTGCTTAACCGTAGTGGTTATGTCGTTTATGTTGTTTAGCCGTCTTGAATCCGCTGGTCGTTTCTCAACTATTCTGCGTAACATTGAAATTGCAATGGAGCAAACAAACGCTATTCTCGCCACTCCTGCAATGGAAGAGGGAGAAGGTTTGGAGAAAGCGGATTCTTGCGACATAGAGCTTTCTCATGTCTCGTTTGGCTACGACGACAGGCAAATTCTTGACGATGTGAGTCTCTCGATTCCTGCAGGTACTTCTTGTGCCATTGTAGGTCCAAGTGGTTCGGGCAAGACAACGCTTGTCCGTTTGATTGAACGCTTCTGGGATGTGAATACAGGCCAGGTTACGCTTGGTGGACGCGATGTACGTGACTATAAGGTTGACGCTCTGCTCCAAAATTTCTCCACCGTATTTCAGGGAGTATTCCTTTTTGATGACACTATTGAGAACAACATCAAGTTTGGTAATCCAAGTGCAACTCATGAGCAAGTAGTTGACGCAGCTAAGCGTGCCTGCTGTGAAGAGTTTATCCAGGCGTTACCTGACGGATATGAAACACGCTTAGGAGAAGGCGGCTCAATGCTTTCTGGTGGCGAGCGCCAGCGTCTTTCTATTGCGCGCGCTATCTTAAAAGATGCGCCGATTGTGGTGCTTGATGAGGCAACGGCTAATGTTGATCCAGAAAACGAGCTTGAACTTCAGCGTGCAATCGCCGAGCTAACAAAGTCTAAGACCGTTATTATGATTGCCCATCGCCTAAAGACGGTGCGTAAAGCAAATCAGATACTTGTCCTGGATAAGGGCCGTATTGTGCAAAGAGGCACTCACGAATCACTGATGGCAGAAGGCGGCATCTACGCTGATTTTGTTAACATGCGCGAGAAAACCGTCGGCTGGAAAATTGCCTAACTGCTGGTAAGCACTGAGAAATATCACACGTAAAAAATATGCACCCAAGCTTGTGCTTGGGTGCATATAACGTTAAAGCTGAAATGCGGTTTACTGAACCTGGCAAATCATAGCAACATTAGTTGAAGTGGTGTAGTCACCAAGACGTGGGCTGGTATGAGGATCGCCAGCAGTCAGAACAACAATATCGCCAGTCTCTACAACGCCAACTTCTTTTGCAACGTTCAGAGCGTTGTACATGGTGTTAGAAAGTGTGCCCTGCTCAGAGGTCTTGAATGCATAGACGCCCCAATAGAAGCAAGTGCGACGAACTGCCTCATCGGATGGAGACATTGCATACAGAGGACGCTTTGGACGGAAGTTAGAAACAAGGCGAGCGGTACGGCCAGAGTGTGTTGGGCAGATGATGCACTTTGCGTCAACACGGATTGCCATATCAACTGCAGCAAAGCCAGTAGCGCCGTTGACGTTCTTAAGGCCCTCACGCTGGTGATAGACATCCTTGACTGGCAGGTACTTCTCGGTCTCCTTGCAGATGGAAGCCATAGTCTTTACAGCCTCAACAGGATACTTACCAGCTGCGGACTCACCGGAAAGCATGACGCAGTCAGTGCCGTCATAGATTGCGTTAGCAACGTCGGTAACCTCTGCACGGGTTGGGCGAGGGTTACGAATCATAGAGTCAAGCATCTGAGTTGCGGTGATGACAGGCTTGTAAGCATCGTTGCACTTCTTTATGACGGTCTTCTGGATGTGAGGAACCTCAGCTGCAGGAACCTCAACGCCAAGGTCACCACGGGCAACCATGATGCCGTTAGAAGCTGCAAGAATCTCGTCAAAGTTCTTTACGCCAAGAGCGGACTCAATCTTAGGGAAGATCTGTACGTTAGGAGTGCCCATCTCACGGCAGATGTTACGAATCTCCTCGACTGCAGCACCATCACGGATGAAGGAAGCAGCAATTGCATCAATACCAAGCTCGCAACCAAACATGATGTCTGCGCGGTCCTGCTCAGTGACGGAAGGAAGGCCAATGTTGACGTTAGGAACGTTTACGCCCTTCTTCTCGCCAAGCTCACCACCGTTGATGATCTTGCAGTGCATGTCGGTGCCCTCAACGTGATCAACCTCAAGACCAATGAGGCCGTCATCAATAAGGATGATAGAGCCCTTCTTGACCTCTTTTGGAAGATTCTTGTAGTCAAGCGAGAAGCGCTGAGCATTACCAATGACATCATCATCGGTGGTTACAATGACGGACTCACCAGTAGTAAGGGTGACCTTCTTGCCATCCTCGAGAAGACCGGTGCGAACCTCAGGACCCTTTGTATCAAGCATGATAGCAATAGGAATACCAAGCTCATCAGAGATAGAACGAACGCGACCAATCATAGTGCGGTGATACTCATGGCTACCGTGCGAGAAGTTAAAACGTGCGACGTTCATGCCAGCAAGAATGAGCTCACGAAGGACCTCATCACTTTCTGTAGCAGGACCCATAGTACAAACAATCTTGGTCTTTTTGCGAGCCATATCTCTCCTTTTCGTAGGAATTGAAATCACATTCAGATATCAATAGTAACCGTTTTTGAAGCGATTGTTTCTCTGGCGCTTAGCAAACCACACTTTTATCAACGTAGTCAGTGCCCTCAGCAAAAGCAGTTGCGTTATCAAGCGTAACCTGAGCAATTTGTGAGAGAGCCTCATGAGTAAAGAATGCCTGGTGGCTTGTCATGACTACGTTAGGGAAGGAGCAAAGGGTAGAAGTAACTGAGTCAAAGACCTCAGCACCACGGTCCTTATAAACGTTTGGATTTTCTTCTTCATAAACGTCAAGGCCACAAGCACCAATCTTGCCAGAAAGAATGCCGCGAATAAGAGCATTGGTATCAATAAGTCCACCGCGACCAGTATTAACGAGGATGACGCCATCTTTCATGTGGATGGTACGGTCGGTGAGGCGTGCGAGGTCTTCATCGTGGGTGACGATGACAAAGGTTTGGCCAAAGCGGTCGCGCAGGTCGAAGAAGAGTTGATGGAGTTCGTTTTTGTTTTTCGTGTCTAAGCTGCCCGATGGTTCGTCGGCAAAGATGACGGCAGGCTGGTTGATGAGTGCGCGTGCCACAGCCACCCGTTGCTTTTCGCCGCCCGAGAGTTCGGCCGGTTTGTGGCTGGCACGGTCGGCTAAGCCCATGAATGTGAGCAAGTCGACGGCATTTTTTTGGGCTTCGCTATAGCTTTTCCCGGCGATGAAGGCCGGAATCATGACATTCTCCATGGCCGTAAATTCGGGCAACAGCTGATGGAACTGAAACACGAAACCAATGTGTTGGTTGCGAAAGTTGCTGAGCTTTTTCTTCGAGAGGCTGCTCACGTCGACGCCATTGATGCGGATGGTACCTTGGTCGGGCTTGTCTAAGGTACCCATGATTTGCAGCAAGGTGGTTTTTCCGGCGCCCGAAGGTCCTACGATGCTTACCACTTCGCGTGCGTTGATGTGCAGGTCGATGCCTTTAAGCACCTGCAATGGTCCGAAACTCTTGGTGATGTTTTTAATATCAATCATGCTTGTTTTTTCTTGTTTGTTTAACAATCCATAGCCACCAGCGTGCTCCCATGCGCAAGAGCGACTCCCATGCACTGTGCTCTTCGGTGTGTTGCGGTTGTGCAATGGTCATTTCTTCCTGGTTGCCATATTGGTCGGGGAAGATGATGAGCAGGTTGCGGCCCGAGAAATAGTGTTGTATCTCGTCGGGAAGATATTCTAAAGCGTTTTTATAGGAGACGGTTCCTTTGCGCGCGGTGACGATGACAAAGAGGTGGTCGTTGGCTACCTGGGTGGCTAATTGGGGCAATTCGTTCCAATGCCCCATGGCAATGTAGTTGGCACGCACCTGTGGATGGCGGTTGTTAATGTATTCGGTGATGAGGCTTAGCGTCTCGGTTCGGCCGTGAAACAGGATGCGACACTCCAATGTTTCGGCCACACGGGCGAGGCGTTCCAGCCAACGATAGAAGCCGGGTTCAAACTCTGCACGCGAAGGCACGGCTACTTGT
>ERZ773050.910-NODE-910-length-16387-cov-4.761634_pt1 | contig 16387 bp, 8 predicted proteins | sample MGYA00580632_ERZ773050 | MGnify/ENA primary metagenome ERZ773050 (study PRJEB29015, sample SAMEA2738123) | human oral metagenome | biome: human oral; feature: human-associated habitat; material: saliva | place: China | collected 2166 ... | reverse complement strand
CTCATTTATCAGTTGCAAAACGTGGATATATTTGCCAAAGCTGCCTGTCAGAGGTAATTCAATGCATTCTTTATAAGCTTAAGACTGGTTGCCAATGGTATATGCTTCCAGTTTCATCGTTCTTCACAGCAAAGGTTCTTCATTGCAAAACCGTATACGGACATTTTCGCAAATGGTGTAAGAAAGGAGAATGGCAAAAAGTGTGGACAACACTTCTAAACCGTTATAAATCTTTCTTGGATATGTCAAGTATAGATTTGGATGGCAGCCATACTACAGCATTACGTGGTGGAGATTGTCAGAGCTATCAGAGACGCAAGAAGCAAAAGACTACAAATACCATTTATGTAACTGACCGCCAGGGAATACCACTCGCCATTTCCTCTCCAGTTGCAGGTTCTCACAATGATTTGTACAATATTTCAGAAGTGGTTAAAGAAGTGTTCTCACAACTCACAAAGTCTGATATTTCTACTGATGGATTATTTCTCAATGCTGATGCGGGATTCGATGCAAAAGAGTTCAGGCACATGTGCCTAAGACTGGGTGTGTTTGCAAATGTAGCATTTAATTATAGAGCAGGGGGTGGGGAAGATTGCTATTTGTTTGACGATATACTGTATAAAGAAAGGTACAGCATAGAAAGAACAAATGCGTGGTTGGATTCATACAGAAGTCTGTTGAACAGATTTGATGTTACTTTGACAAGTTGGCAAGCATGGAATTATATAGCATTTATTGTTATTCTGATGAAGAAAGTGAAAAAGAAACAAAAGTCAAGATAAGTTCAATATGAGCAATATATTTCTCTACCCCATATTCACCAAAGATTTTCCCAAAATCCATTCCTAACAAGAATACATAGAATATTCTTGCAGGAATGGATCCCAATCTTTATATATGCTTATCTATTGGCTGTCTGCCACAGATAAGTATCTGCACAATGAACAGAGGCAGTTTGGTCGGCAATCATCAACTTGAAGTCGCCTTCCTCCAATCTCCATTTGCCATCCCAACCTACAAAAGCCAAGTCGTCTGCCTTTAATTCGAAGGTCACAGTCTTGGTCTCACCTGGCTGAAGTTCCACCTTATCGAAGGCACGGAGACGACGACCATCTGGTACCATGCTGGCAACGAGGTCGCTGCTGAACAGGAGAATGCTCTCCTTGCCTGCCACCTTGCCCGTGTTCTTCACATCCACGCTCACCTTGATAATGTCTCCGTGGCGGAAGTCAGACTTGGAAACCTTCAGGTTGCTATATTGATAAGAGGTGTAACTCAAACCATATCCGAAGCCCCACTGCTGGGTAATCTTCGCATTGTAGTCGTAAGCCCCTTCCATCGTACCCACCTCCTCACTCTTCTTGAAGTCGTAGTTAGCGAGCGAATTGATTTCCTTAGGATAGGTGTAAGGCATCTTGCCACTGAAGTTTGACTTGCCCGATACCAAGTTTACCAAGGCATCGCCGCCCATGTTGCCAGGGATAAGGATATCGATGATACCCTGTGCCAATGGTTCGATGTCGGCGATGAGACGTGGACGTCCTTCATTCAGTACCAAGATGACAGGCTTGCCTGTCTGAGCCAAAGCCTTGACCAGATTGCGCTGGTTTTCAGAAAGCCAGAGGTCTGTCAGGTTGCCCGGAGTCTCGGTATAGGAGTTCTCGCCAATGCAAGCCACAATGACGTCGGCATCCTTCGCTGCAGCCACTGCCCCCAGAATCTGAGGTTCGTTCTCCTCCCAATACTTGCCCTTTTCATTATAGGTAACACCCTGGTTCAAAATAACATTCTCCTTGCCATACTCATTGCAGAATGCCTCATAGATGGTATTATACTTGCCGGCAAACTCATCGGTACGATGGCCCTGCCAGGTATAGCTCCATCCACCGTCCAGACAGCGCATCTGATTGGCATTAGGCCCCGTGAGGAGAATCTTCTTGCCATGCTGCAAAGGAAGGATATTACGCTCGTTCTTCAAGAGTACCATACTCTCGGTAGCTCCCTCCAAGGCGAGCTTGGCAAACTCCTCGCCACCAAACTTAGGATAATTCTTCAGTTTCTGGGTTGGGTTCTTGAAGAGATCGAGACGGTACTTCATACGAAGCACACGGCGACAGGCATCATCGATGCGACTCATCGGAATCTTGCCTTCCTTCACCAATTCAATAAGGTAGCCACAAGCATCGCAAGAATAAGGTTCCATTATCATGTCGATACCAGCATTGATGGCGATGCGGAGTGCATCCTTCTTGTCCTTTGCCACCATCTCACGAGTATAGAGATTGTTGATGTCTGCCCAGTCGGTGATAAGCACACCATCCCATCCTGTCTCTTCCTTCAGCCATCCTGTCAGGATTTCCTTGTTGGCGTGCATCGGCATACCGTTGACGGAAGCGGAATTCACCATCACGGTCAAGGCTCCAGCTTGCAGACCCGCCAGGAAAGGAGCAAAGTGCTTCTCTCGCAAGTTGGCAGGAGAGATATAGGCTGGTGTACGGTCTTTACCAGTCCAAGGCACGCCATAGCCCATGAAGTGCTTCATTGAAGTGGCGATGTGATACTGGTCGATGTTATTTGGGTCCTCACCCTGGAAACCATAGACCATCGCCTTGCCCATTTCTGAACTGAGGTAGCAATCCTCGCCAAAGTTCTCCCAGATGCGAGGCCAACGGGCATCACGACCGAGATCAACGGTAGGACTGAAAGTCCAAGGCACACTCACCGCACGAGTCTCATAAGCAGTAGCCTCAGCCGAATGGCGAGCAATCTCACGATTGAAGGTGGCAGCTACATTGATGTTCTGCGGGAAGAGGGTACCGTCTTGTGTATAAGTAGAACCGTGGTTCTGATCGAGACCGAAGACGCAAGGGATGCCGATGCGCTTCATCGAAATCTTCTGGATTTGCTCGATGTACTTCTCCCACTGCTTGGCGGTTGGCGCGCAAGTGTTAGGAGCGTTGAGGATAGAGCCAATCTTATAGCGAGAAAAGATAGAATCGGTCTTGTGCTCGTCGATATAGAACACACCGTTCTTGTCGTTGGCACCAAAGAGGTCGGTCACCAATTCCATCATCTGACCTATCTTTTCCTCCAAGGTGAGTTTCTTCAGGGTTTGTTCTACTTGAGCCTCTATCTTAGGGTTGCTTTTGATAACTGGAACATTGGCACTGGTTGTATAAGCAAATGCCAACATTGAAATAGATAATAATAATTTCTTCATAAGTTCAAAGGTTTGACGTTTTATGATAAAACGGAAATCTTTCTAATATTTTATTCGATAGTTACTTTCTTTACGGTGTAACCGTCACCCACGAGGAGGAAACCATCCTGCTCTGTCAAAAGTTGGATAGATAAGTCGGTCAGTTTAAACTCCCATTTAGCAGGTCCATCCACCATGATGTCGCCACGCTCTGGGTCGCCCTTACCAGTAAGGATGTTGTTCCACCAAGCAGTGGCAGCAGTACCCTGACCATTTCCATTCACATAGACACGGAGGATGGTGCCAGCCTTCACCTTTGAGAGGAAGGTATCCTTCAAGGCATTGAATGGTGTACCCCATGTCACGGCAAACTCACCTTCCCAGATGGTGTTCTCCATAGATGGGCGAGCCTCGGTGGTTACCTTGATGGTACCGCCAGCAAACTGTACACCATTGCCATCTACCAATGTAATGTCGTAATCGCCATTGGCGAGGTCGGAAGGAGCAGTAACTTTCAATGTTGTACCCTCATCGAGAACTTCGAAGGCAACCTCCTTATCAGCGATGAGAACTTTCTGAACGAGACCCAGGTTCTTGCACTCGTGGATGGTTGTAGTTTCTCCTGGAGCTACCCTAAGCTCGATGGCATTGGTACCCAAGGCTGGGTCATCGGCAGCAGGAGTCACGGTAACGTTCAAGGTGCGGGATGTGGTCTTGCCCTTGGTGGTGGTTGCCACAATCTTCAGTTCATGATTACCTAAAGGCAAAGTTTGGTCGATGGTAGTACCTTCGGCAATCTGAGTGCCGTCGAGCAACCATGTCACTGTGGTGTAGTGAACAGGAGTCACCTTGATTTCCAACTTATAATTTGTCTTGCGGTCTATCTTGGAATCAGCCAAGTCGGTGTTCAAGATACGTGGATCGTCATTTTCGCTGACAGTGAAGTATGGATCATCGTCAGAAGAGCAAGAAGACAAAGTAGATGTACCAGCCAGTGCGAAACTCATGGCGAAGAGCATCATCATAGCCTTCAAGACTTTTCCCTTATATTGTTTCATTGTCTTATTCATAATTAATTATTCTATCTATTGTCCTATAAAACTTAACATTTAATACTTAACATTAAACGCTTAACACTACTTGCTGTATCCCTTTCCGAATGGAGGATTGAAGTCTGGCTGAAGGTTTACATCAGCCTTGTCCCACCAGAGGCGCTTGTGCCAGTCGTCTGTACCACGCATGCGGTCGATGGCAGCCTTGTAGTTAGCACTGTTGTACTGACCTTCCAACTCAGGATACTGCAAACGGACAGGCATTGACCAGTTAGAATCTGTGTAAGTAAAACCATTCTTGGTCAAGAGATCACGATTCAAGATGGCAGGATAGTCAGAGCGGCGCATGTTTGCCCAACCCTCAGAAGGGTTCATCATGTGGAGAATCCAAGCCTGGGTGTTGATGGTCTCCTTAGGATTGTCACCCAACGGATTATTGGCAATGAACGCATCTATCTCTTCCTTGGAAATCTTGTTGGATGTAAGATAGTAGTTGTTGAGCAACTCCATGCTGGCACGAACACCAGCCTCGTAGTGGCTCTCTGCATCACCACCCCCAACATTCCAACCCTTGGTTGCAGCCTCAGCCTTGAGGAACTCCACCTCGGCATAGCTCATCAAGTCGCCAGGACAAGAAGGCATCTCGAAGTCGATGTTCAGGCAAGGACGACCTGCTCGGGCTATATAATCAGAGTTGGCATAAGTGTTCTTGTCTATCTCCGCATACTTCTTCAAAGTGGGAAGGTCATCAACCGTAGCTGGATTCATCCAGTCTGTGTACCAGGTAGCACCAGGGTTGCAAGGCTCTTCACCGAGATTCTTGCTCCGGAAGTAAGCCAGGAAATCATCGGTCAAGTCGATGTTCTGCTCTTTGTCTGGCTTCACCTGACTACGTTTGATATTGTAGTAGTGACGGCAGATGCGATAGAGACGAGGGTCGTTGGTATTCTGCAACTGATAGAACAAGGTAGAGCATACCATGGTAGGCGATGTGGCATCCTGACCATAGAGAATCTCTCCTAAAGCATTGGTGCGGAAATCGTAGTCGTTGGCTCCATCATAATAAGTATAAGGAGTATCGGCATATCTGATGTAAGCATCATCTGCTGCACTGGCGATAGCACCGGCAGCAACAGCCTTCTCAAACTCTTCCTTTGCCTTCTGTGGATTAACATCTGAAATGCGCATGGCATAGCGCATACGGAGCGCATTGGCATACTTCTTCCACTTGGCTACATCACCACCCATGCTGGTGACATCACCAGAAATGCGGTCGGTACCGGTGCCAAGTTGCTTCTCGCAAGCGTCAAGCTCCTCAAAGAACCAGCTGTAGAGTTCCTCTACGGTATCATACTTAGGGGTGGAGATACCTGAGATGTAACCCAGACCTGCCTCCAAACAAGGCACGTCACCGTAGGTATCTGCCAAGACTGCCGTGAGATAGACACGATGGATACGAAGTGCCGCATTCAAGTTTGCCTTGTCTGCTGAATTGTGGATGGCATCCACAAGGTTCTTGATGCTGACCTCATAGTAGCGGTCCCAGACACGACGAGCGATATCGTCCTCACGGAAGTTGGAACCTGCATAGTTGGTTACGTTCCAACCACCAGCGAAATACTGTGGAAAACCTGAGATATAGTTACGGTAGGTATCCATCAAACTGAAGTCACCATAAGTCTGCAACAAAGCAGTAGTCAACTGTGCGTTAGGGTCGAGCTCGCTCACCTTGGTCTTGTCAGTATTGATGTTGCTCAAGGTTTCATCTGAGCAAGAATTCATCGCAGTGCCGGTTGTCATCAGGGCGAAAGCCATCATCAGGCTGCTCTTACCTATATATTTCTTGATTATATTGTTCATTTTCATACATTATTATATATTAGAACTCTTCTAAAGAAATTGATTTATTTTTTCGAGATTAGAACTTCACGTTCACGTTTAAACCATAGCTCTTGCGAGATGGTAGAGAGCCATATTCCAGACCGAGACCAGAGGTATTGTAACTGGAGTCTGGGTCGATGTTAGGAATATTCTTCCAAATAATGAATGGGTTACGAGCCACGAAGGATACGGTCAAGCCCTTGACATACTTGCCCAGGATGCTCTCTGGGAAGGTATAGCCGAAAGTAATCTCACGACACTTCACGTAAGAGTTGTCGTAAACGAAGGCACTCTGCACGCCATTTGCCACATGCTTCCAGTAATCCTCAGGGTTCACGGCGATGTCGTTCTTACGATAAGTACCATCGCCATTGTCGATGACACCCTCTACGACAAATCCCTTGCAGTTACCTGTTTCACGCCATGCGGCAAGGTCCATACCCGAAGCCTTGCGAGCCTCCTCAGAAGTGTACCACTCCTCACGGCCTGCCAATGTTCCCTTTGCCTTACCTGTCTGGTATGCGGAACGCATGGACATAGAGTAGATGTCGGCACCTACCTTAACATCGAATGCAGCAGAGAGGCGGAAGTTCTTGTAGCTGAAGGTTGAGTAGAAACCACCTGTCCAGTCCCAAGTAGAGTTGCCGATGGTCTTGATTTTCTGGTCAACCTTTGGAAGACCAGTAGCTGCATCGACAACCACCTGACCCTTGTCGTTGTAGAGGAAGTCGTGTCCACGGATGGCTCCATAATTCTCTCCTACCTTGGCACCAACAGAAACACCGCACCAGTATGCCTTCGCCAACTCGAAGTAGTCCATGCCATTGGTGAGCGACTTCACCTTGTTGGTATTCTTCGAGAAGTTGACACCCAAGTCCCAAGCGAAGTCCTTGATCTGCAAGGCACGGGCATTGAGGGCAATCTCGATACCCTGGTTCTGAATCTCACCGGCATTGATGAGGCGGTAAGCATAGCCAGAGGTGGTGGTTGAAGCCAAGCTCAAAATCTGGTCCTTGGAGTTCTGGTTGTAATAGGTGGCATCCAAACCCAAGCGTCCGTTGAAGAACTTCATCTCCAAACCTACCTCGTAAGAATCTGTCATAGTAGGCTTCAAATCCTTGTTTGGCTGTGTTGAGTTGGCTATCATACCGATGGTATAACCCGAGTAGCTGTACTTGCCCGTGGTATAGTTGAGTGCCAACAGGTATGGATCGGTATCGCTACCTACCTTTGCCCAAGATGCGCGAATCTTACCGTAATTGATGAACTTCTTGTTCTTGATAAACTCGGAGAAAACCAAGCTACCAGATACAGAAGGATATATATATGTATTATTGCCCGAAGGGAGCGTAGAAGACTTATCTCCACGGATGGTTCCCTCTAGAAAGTAAGTATGCTTGTAGCCGAGGCTTGCGCTGGCATAGAGAGAACTGATCTGTTTCTTGTACATGCTCTCACGAGTATTCTGCTCCTGATAGTTCATGATGTTCTGTATTCCATTCATCTGCTGGTTGAGACCGACGTTGGTAGTGGTCTTGTTGTTCACCTTGAAGATGTTACCACCAGCGGTAGCATTGACATCGAAGTCTCCCCATGAGTTGTTGTAGAGGGCGAGTATCTCGGCGTTGAGTGTGCGGTTGTTGAAGATTTGGTCGGTAAGCTTTCCGGCAGGAGTACCTGGAGTTGTCTTGGCGATGAAGTCCTCGAAGTTCATGTTGTTGATGTCGGTACCGATGGTACCCTGCAACTTGAGGTGGTTGTCAATGTTCCAGATGGCCTTACCCGTAAAACGGAACACGTCCTTGTCGGATGTATTGCTGTTCTTATAGAGATCCCAGTATGGGTTCTTGTTATACTGGTCGTTACCATTCCAGTTGGAATAGTTGCCGTCGGCATCCTCATAGTGCTTCAACCAAGCCTGGTCGTAGGTACCCGCCAGAGTCATGAGGTTCTTACCCACGTTGCTCTGGGAGTCACCAAGGGCAGGACGGTTCTTCACCTTCTCACGAGTATAGTTGGCGGTGAAGTCGAAGTCAACAGGACCTGCAGAGGTATTAACACGGAGGTTGAAGTTGTCACGACTCATATTGGTGTTAGGCAGGATGTCCTTGTTGCGCATATCGGTAACAGAGAAACGCATACCCGTCTTACTGGAATTAACAGAGAGGATGGCAGAGTTTTGGGTGGTGAAACCTGTGCGGAAGAAATCGGAGGCGTTGTTAGGGTGCATCAAGAATGGACGCTCCTCACCATCGAAATACTTGAACATGAAATCATCGGCCTTAGGTCCCCAACTGGTATTGGTACCAGAGGTGCTGGATGCAGGCAGCTCGCCATTGTAACCAGCGCCATATATCTCCTGGATGTCGTCCCACTTAGCCAACTGGGTATCGACAGTATAAGAACCATTGTACTCCACGGAAATCTTATCCTTCTCCGCCTTCTTGGTCGTAATCAAGATAACACCGTGGGAAGCACGGCTACCATAGAGGGCAGAGGCTGCAGGACCTTTCAATACGGTCATCGTCTCGATATCATCAGGGTTGATGGCAGAGATGCCATCACCGAGGTCATAACCTCCACCTTCGCTGGCACTGCCAAAGTTTGTATTATCCAAAGGCACACCATCCACCACGTAAAGAGGTTGGTTATTGCCTGCCATTTCTGTATTACCACGAAGGAGCACGCGGGTAGAACCAGAAGCACCGCCAGCCGTATTCTGCACGACGAGACCAGCCACCTTACCTGAAAGAGAGTTGATGACGTTGGTTTCCTTCGCCTTGCTGAGTTCCTCACCCTTCACTTCCTCCAAGCCATAGCCCAGGGCCTTGCGGTCTCGCTTGATACCAAGGGCGGTGACAACTACCTCATTCAAGACCTTACCATCCTCTTGCATCTGTATTTTCATGCCATTAGCAGCTTTCACGGTCATCGTCTTGTAACCGATGTAGCTCACTTCGAGCGTTACTCCAGGCTTGCAATTCAGCGTAAAGTTACCATCCAGATCGGTAACGGCACCGTTGGTTGTACCAGCCACCTTCACGCTTGCACCAATCAAGGTTTCGCCAGTAGCATCCACCACTGTACCCTTGATACCTTGGTTCTGCTGAACGCTCATAGCAGCATTGTTCATCTGGGCAGCGAGGATGGCAGAAGTAGGCATCCACATCAAACCTGCACCGAGCATGCCGAGAAACATGGTTTTCTTTCTCATAATAGATATTTTGTTTTTAGTTTAACATTATTCTTTCCCAAAGATTCCTTCGAGAATCCAAGGAGCATTCACCTTCATACTCTTGAAACGGTCGAAGATGCCATACTTCTCAGAGCCGTTGCCGAAGTGGTTGTTGTCCCAAACGAAAGTAGAGAAGCCTCGTTTGCGAGCCTCCGTAGTCAAGAACTTACAGTAGTAGGTCATGTTTTCATGCACTTTCACTGAGTTTGACTTATAGTGGTCGGTTACTCCCCATTCTCCTATTACGACACCCAGTCCTTTGTTGCTCCAGGTATTCATTGCCTTATCGAAGAAATCCGTCATCGTCTTCTCATTTTCAGCAGGTATCTTGCCAACATCCTTGTAGACATCACCCCAGTAATCGTAGGCGCAATCGCCGGCATAGCTCCATGGCTGATAGTAGTGGAATTCCACACTCATATAGTTGTTGCCATTGCCTTCGGCATCCTTCGGAATGATGAATCCTCCATTCTCGATGCCAAACCAAGGGTTGCAAACGTAAGTCTGCAAGATGAGGTGGCGCTTGGCATTGTTGCCGCCTGTGGCACGAACCATATCCACGAATATCTGATTGTAAGCATTCTGCACTTCGAGGTTCTCGGCAGTAGGCTTGCTCCAGTTGTCCCTGACGTGAACCTCATTGGTACCGGCGAAAGCCAAGCGGCTGTCATAATTGGCAAACTCAGAGGCGATATTCATCCAGAGGAGCGCAAGCTTTTGGCAGTTTTCATCCTTATATTGATAGGTAGGACGACCTTCGAGCCATTTTTCATGATGCGCATTGATGATAACCTTGAGGTCATTATCCAGACACCAACCCACTACCTCCTTGATACGAGCAATCCAAGCCTTGTCGATGCTCATCGCCTGAGCATTGGTAATGTGGCACTGCCAACGGATTGGAATACGGATGGCATTGAAACCTGCCTTCTTCACGGCTTGTATCATCTTTTTGGTGACAACGGGATTGCCCCAAGCTGTCTCTGCATGGATGGAACCGTCAGGGTTGCCAATCTGCATCGACTCTCCATCCTGTCCAGGAGCTGAGCACTCGAATTCATTGCCGAGATTCCAACCTACTACATCCTTGTTCCATTGCTTGGCGGTAGGAATCGATTCGCTTGTATCAGGCGTATCCACCACCGAAGGACTAGCACTGCAAGAAAATACAGTAAACATACTTACAAATAGCAAGCAGGTTTTCAAAAGGTTCATTTTCATTATTAAGTTTATTGTTGTTTATGCTTAATTGTTTATTCATTGCGAGTTATTGTTTAGACTTGGCTGCAAAAGTATAGAAAAGAGGAAAAAACTAGGTTAGAATGCAAACAAAAAAGGTTTCAAATCTGACTTATCGCCAGGTCTGAAACCTTACATTTATATATAACTAACTGAATATCAGATAGTAGTAATTTTACTTTCTTTACCAGCAATTTACACTGCTCATTTTATTCATACTTACTCGGTGACACCCCGAAATGCTTCTTGAAGACTGTACTGAAGTACTTTACGTTTACAAATCCTGTCTTCACAGAGACATCCAAGACGCTATCGCCTTGCTTCAGATACTGGGCTGCCTGCTCCAAACGGATGAGTCGTATGAAGTCTTGCGGTCCTTGCCCCGTCAGAGTCTTCAACTTGCCATAGAAGAGGGTGCGGCTCATCGCCATCTCCCGGCAAAGGCGGTCGATGGTGAAGTCGGTGTCGCTCAGGTTATCGAGGACGAGACGGGTTGCTTTCTCAACGAAAGCTTGGTCCATCGGATCCAATTCCGGTTCTTTTTCATCGGAAGATTTATTCTTTCCATCGGAAGCGGATGGCACGGAAGGTTCGCTTGGCAACAGGCTCTTTTGAGACGATTGCCCAGAGTCCTCTCCTCTGACGATGGCGAGACTTCGCTCCATATAGTATTGACTCAGACGACAACGGTTCTTCAACATGCTCGCTATCTTGCTGGCAAGAATGGCAGAGTCGAATGGCTTGGCAATGTAATCGTCTGCTCCAAGGTCTAAACCTTCTATCATGAAGTCGCGACCAGCCTTCGCCGTCAGGAGAATGACAGGCAGCCAACTGGTCTCCTTGTTTTCCTTGATGCTACGGCAGAGTTCGTCGCCCTGCATACCCGGCATCATCACATCCGATACTACGATGTCACACTCACCATTCTCTGACAGATACTTCAAGGCAGCCTCACCACTCTCCACATCCACCACATGGTATTGGTCGGCGAAAGCCATACGGATGTATTGACGGAGGTCTTCGTTATCATCGACAAAAAGGAGCGTGTCCTTAAGTGATTCTTCTGATTTTATTTTTTCATCAGTAGACATGGAGTTATCGGAAGTTTCTGGCAAACTTGATGGCTTGGAAGAAACGGAAACATCAACATATCCGTTATCAGGCAATACAACCAAGAAAGCAGTTCCCTTGCCTTCCTCGCTCTCGAACGTTAACTTTCCTCCCAGTTTCTGCACAAGCTGGCGAGTGAGCATCAAGCCCAAGCCACTGCCCATCTCCTGAGAGTTGACAGCATTGGAGGCACGAAAGAAACTCTGGAAGATATGCTTGGCCTCGGTTTTCGGGATACCAATGCCGGTATCGCTTACCTGGATGCTGACTTGCTTACCAACCTTATCAATCGAAGCTGAGATGGTGATAGTTCCACCCACCTTCGTATATTTTATAGCATTGGAGAGCAGATTCTCAAATATCAGATCCATCATAGAAAGGTCGGTAGAGAAGGTATGCTGTCCACAGGTTGCCAACCGAAGATTGAGACGTTTCTCCTGGGCAGACATCTGGAACTTATCCACCTGCTGACGCAAGAGAACAGACAGCTCCACTTTCTGCATGTGGACTTGTGTCTTCACTACGGCCATTTTCTGGAAATCAAGCAACTCCGACACCATCCTCAGAAGCTTGTCGCCATTACACAGTGCCATCTCCAAGAACTTTCGGCTCTTATCGCCCAGTGTAGTATCTTTCGCCAAGTCGGCAAGAGGAGCCAGCACAAGACTCAAAGGGGTACGGATGTTATGGGCGGTATTCACAAAGAAGTTGATCTTGTCATCGTAGTACTTGCGATGCAAACGCTCTCTGTAGTAATCCCAGCCGAAATAGACTATAACACCTAAGATACAGAGATAGGCAATCCATGCCCACCAAGAGTTCCACCATGGTTGGGCGATATGAATGCGCAAGGTGGATTCTCCCAATATGCGTCCGTTACTCCTACCTATTGCCTTGACATGCAGGGTGTAACTGCCAGGAGGTAAATTGGCGAAACGAGCCTGCTGGTAGGCAGAAGGCACACTCCACTGATGGTCATACCCCGCCAGGTAATACTGGTATTGGATGTCGTGCTGATACGGATAGTTGATGCTCTCGAAATGCACGATGAGGGTTTTCTCATCATGAGAGAAACTCATCTTTCCTTCTTGCAACATCTCGAAGAGTTCTGCATGCCAATCTTCCAGTTGGTCAGCCTCATCGAAAGTCTTTCCTTCCACCTCAACACCCGTGATATGAAGAGGAGCCTTGTAGTTCAATCCCCTGGCAAACTTGGATGCCAAGACCACAGCTCCTTCACTGCTTCCGAATATCATTCGCCCGTCTTGCGTTCGGACCACAGCCATACGCTTGTACTCCCGCTCCAATCCCTTGAAGAAGTTGAGATTGGTCACCTTTCCATGATCGATGAAAGCCAGTCCCTTGTCGGTACTCATCCACACCTTGCCAATGGGAGTCTTGACCAAGGCATAGACGGTGTTGGAAGGCAAAGACTGCGAGATGGTATAGTTCTTAACCTGGTGCTTCTGCCAATCGTAGAGGTACAAGCCTCCTCCATCGGTGGCTATCCAGATATGCCGTGCATCCTGAAAATCCATCGCATTGACAAAGAAATTATAATCGACTGACGGAAATTCCGACGGATAGAAGAATCGACTGACACGAAGGCTTCGCTTGTCGATACGATAACATCCATGGGTCGTTCCCACCGCAATAATCTTCTTATCAGGAGACTCCACGATACTCTGAACTTCATTGATTGGCAAGTAGTTAACGGAGTTATCCACTTTTCCATTCTTTTCTAATGATGATGGGATATGTACCAAGTCTCCATCCAAACAACCTATCCACAAGCCTCCTTCGCTATCCTTGAAAATGCTATACACATAGTCGGTCTTTAACTTGCCATTCGACACAGAGTAAGCCCGACTACTGCTTCCATCGGCATGAACCTGAAAGATGCCATCACCATAGGTTCCCACCAAGACCTTGCCATCGGCAGTCTGACAAAGGGTAAGCGCCACCTTGTTATATAGGGAATGATGCCACAGATGAGTTTGCTCGTCATAGATGCTCACCCCCTTGTCGGTAGCATACCATATTTTGCTATTGCGGCCCTGTGCATCCACGCTCTGCATAACATCGTTCACACCATTATTGATAAGCGACTGGCTGTTGAGATACTCATGGCGCACAAACTCCAAGGTATGCTCCATTGGAATAGCCATATCCACACCTCCTGAATAGGAGCCCATCCAAAGGTCGCCAAGATGGTCCTTGCAAAGGGCATAGACGCCATTGCCATGCAATACATTTTCCGGTCTGCCATCCGTATTCAAAAGTAGATTCGTCTTACAAGTCTTCTTGTCGTAGGCATAGACACCTGCTCCATCCACCGCCATCAAGATGGTGGCTGCATCGTAGGGGATAATGGAACGAACAGGGATGAGCGGAATATCTGATAAGGATGAGAATTGTGTGAGAGAAGACAATGGCTTCCATGTTCTGTCATCGAGCAAGAGAATGCCACGATGGAAAGTTCCCAACCATATCTGATGAGCCTTCACGTCGTGATAAGACGAAAGCACGGAATACCCTCGCAAGAGCAATCGAGGCTGGGCTGCATTTTGTGAATAGGCGAAGACTCCCGAAGGAGAACCTATCAATAATTGTTTGCCGAAGAATCGGATATGATTGACATATATGTTCTTCAGAATGTATTTTCCTTTGTTCGGCGAACTATACGCTGTTTTGTCTTTGCTACCAGCAATAGATAGAGGAGCCATCATATACACGCCCCTATCTAACGCCATCCAAAAGCATCCCTTGTCATCAACCAACAAGTCATTGAGCACCACACTTCCTCCAAGTACATTCATCAGATTGACCTGGAGTTGGAATGTGTCTTTCACCTTATTATATATATAGATCTTTCCTTTATTATCATAGGCATAGATATGCTGTTGGCTATCCTTAGTCAACTTGATGTTTCTACCACTGGCATCACTAAACTGCATATCCGTAGCCAAGGTATAGTTTCGTACCTGTTGACCATTGTACCTGTCAACGCCTCGCTTGGTACTGATCCACATAGCACCATCCTCAGCCTCAACTATCGAATACACACGGGCACTGGAGAGCCCATTGTCCGTATTGAGATTCGACAACATCAGCATATTGCGGGTCAAATGTTCCTGAGCATGGAGCTGCGAACACAGCACCATGCACAAGAGCCACAGGAAATCAACCTGTAATCTTAGGAAATATGATAAGCCTTTATTTTTCATTTATCGGTCCAATGTATTAATTTCTTCCAGTCCCTTGGTTTGCTTCTTCGGCGTTATGCCGAGTCCCTTCAAACTCTCCAACCTGCGCATCACGTTGCCGCTTCCATCGTAAAGCTGCTACCTTGTCTTATCGAAGGTCCTGGGAAGACGGGTTATCAGATCGTCGATACCCAGGAAGAAGCCGATGACAAGCCCTATAACGATTTCTATTACTTTTTATATTGAAGTTGTCTTGACTTTTTATTTTGTTAAAATTGAGAGGATTTCTTATCTTTGTATTAGCAAACCAAGCCTCAAAATCCTCTCATGTACAAAGTACTATACAAAGATACAATAAAAATGAAATTCTACCTCATTTATCAGTTGCAAAACGTGGATATATTTGCCAAAGTAGACTGTAAGAAGTAATTCCATACATTCTTTATAAGCTTAAGACTGGTTGTCAATAGTATATGCTTCCATTTTTATCGTTTTTCACAGCAAAGGTTCTTCATTGCAAAACCGTATACGGACATTTTCGTATGCACTTTTGTTTGACAACGTACAGTTTTTGGGTGAGGAGTTCTCGGAACGCTTCTTCTTTTACTCCTTGATGAAAAGATGTTTTGGTTTGAATTATGTGAATTATAGTGGAGAAGAACTGGAAAAGGCTCTGGGAAAGGGAATGCCAGACTATTATCTGAGACATCGAAATAGGATATTCGTATTTGAATGTAAGGATGTTCAGATGGCTGCAAAAATAAAATTAAGCGGTGATTATGAGACGATAAAAAAAACAATTTTTGAGAAGTATGTCACAAATTCCAAGGGGCATGCGAAAGGGGTTGGGCAGTTGGCAAATGTGATTGTCGAAAAGTTACCAAGTATATTGAGAGAAGTTGATAAGTCGGCTCCCAATAGTGTGATATTTGTCTACCCCGTAATAGTATACTTCGATGATTGTTTTGATGTGGAAGGCCCGAACTATTTGCTAAATAAAGAGTTTCAACGAATCATTAGTGAAAAGAGAGTTACAGCAGATTACGAAGTGAAGGATGTAGTGATGGTGAATATTGAGCAGTTGATGAGACTAGAAAATTTCTTTGCTGCCGAGAAGTTGGATTTGGCTTATCTAATAAATAGCTATATTGAGTATAAGGAAGAGTTTGAATTAAATCAAGTGTTTCCTTTCAATAAATACATATTTCAAGAAGCGAGAAAGGTTGGGTATGAGTTGAAAAAGACACGTTGGTTTGATGAAGTCTTTGAGAATTTGAAGATAATGGATAGGAAAGGGCTGTGATGAGTGGGCTCGCACAGAGAAGGAATATGATCCACCACTCTTTTTTACAATTTAAGCTATACTTGTGACTAGTCAAATAGAAAACACTCAATCTTACTTTTTTGTGGGTGTAATAAAGGGTGTAAATCGCATAACTTGCTGATTTACACCCTTGTTTGC
>ERZ773050.907-NODE-907-length-16415-cov-15.998655_pt1 | contig 16415 bp, 9 predicted proteins | sample MGYA00580632_ERZ773050 | MGnify/ENA primary metagenome ERZ773050 (study PRJEB29015, sample SAMEA2738123) | human oral metagenome | biome: human oral; feature: human-associated habitat; material: saliva | place: China | collected 2166 ... | reverse complement strand
AATGGATTAAATTGTACTTCGTAGCTGAAGGTACTCAATTGCCTTACGAAGTTGGTGAATTATCTTTCAACGTACATGGTGACGGTGCAACAGCAAACGAAGGTCCTGTACATGCAGTTTCCGCAGGTACATTGGCAGTATCCTTGAATAAATCTGGTAAATTGATTGCTGTATCTTACTGCAACATCCATGGTTTATGGGAATCTGAAAAAGCTATCGTAGTTGAATAATAGATTGTATTTGACTGTAAAAGGCCAGCCTTTGGGCTGGCCTTTTTTGTATGGAGCGTATGACAAGTTACGAACATTAACGATTGATTATAAATATAATGTATGTCCGCTATAAAAAGAATTTTGTTCTTTTATGGTGGAAAAATACCTGTATATCCCTTTACAGTGCGGTTTGTTTTGTGGTAAAGTATATGCATGTTATTTTTTAGTACAATGATAAATGAGGGATAATAGTGGCATTAATCGTCAAAAAGTTTGGTGGCAGTTCTGTTGCAACACCTGAAAAAATATTTAATATCGTTGATCGTGTCCTTCATGAAAAGAAAGAGGACGATCGCATTGTAATAGTTGTATCTGCTATGGGGGATACAACAGATGACTTGGTAGCTTTGGCAAAACAAGTAACATCTAAACCATATGGTCGTGAAATGGACCGTTTGTTGTCTACTGGCGAACAAGTGACGATTGCATTGATGGCTATGGCGTTTAATGAACGTGGTCAAAAGGCTGTCTCTTTAACTGGTGATCAAGCAGGTATTACAAGTAGTGATAACTTTAATAAGGGTCGTATTTTAGGTGTGGATCCTAATCGTGTATTCGAAGCATTGGATGCAGGCAATATCGTTGTTGTTGCTGGTTTCCAAGGGATTACAGAATACGGTGATATGGTAACATTGGGCCGTGGTGGTTCCGATACAACGGCTGTTGCGTTAGCAGGTGCTATGAAAGCCGATGTATGTGAAATCTTTACAGATGTAGAAGGTGTATACTCTACTGACCCTCGCGTAGCAAAGGAAGCTTTCAAACTAGAAGAAGTTACGTATGGTGAAATGCTTGAAATGGCACGTTTAGGTGCAGGCGTAATGCAACCGCGTGCTGTTGAAATGGGTTTCCGTTATGGTGTACCAATTCATGTTCGCTCTACATTCAGTAATAATACAGGCACAATTATTCGGGAGGATTATACCGTGGAATCTAATAAACACGTAATTACAGGCGTAGCCGATGATACAAATACCGCAAAAGTAGCTCTTGTGGGCGTTGAAAATAAACCTGGTATTGCAGCAAAAGTATTTAAAGCATTAGCAGAAAAAAATGTTGACGTGGATATGATCGTTCAATCTATTCGTTCTGTAGGTGAACCTAAAACTGACCTTATCTTCACAATTGCTCTTGATGATGTGGTATTGGCACGTGAAGTGTTGAAAGAATTACAACAAACTGTTGATATCGAAGCTGTTAATATTGATGAAAATATGGCAAAAGTATCCATCATTGGTGCTGGTATGTTGGGTCAACCTGGCGTAGCTGCTCAAATGTTTGATATCCTTAGTAAAGAAGGCATCAATATTGAAATCATCAGTACTTCTGAAATCAGTATTTCTTGCTTGGTTGCACAAAACCGCGTAAAAGATGCAGTTCGTGTTATTCATAATGGTCTTTTGTTAAACGAACGAGGCTAAATACATGATGGATAGTCTACGTACATTTATGGACGAAATGCTCGATGATCAAGGGCGTAAGGAAGGTTTTATTAGCGATTTATTAGCGAATTTAAAAACACAACCTATCCCTACATTGGAGCAAGCACAGACAGGCTATACAACAGTGAGCAATTTACATGGTATATTTTATAATTATGATGCGTCAGAGGTGACCATATCTTATAAGGTAGTACCAGATATGTATGCTCCCTATACATTGAGTTTTCGCCAATTTGAGGTTGTTCTCGAAGGTCTTTTGACAAGTCGACGCAATCAAAAGTGGCAAATCAAACAAGATAAATAATAAAATCAGGACACTCCTACAAGGGTGTCCTGATTTATTTTGTTGTTATTATATGCGACATTTATATCTCATTGATAAGAATAAGTTATAGATAATCTTTGTAATTTGATAATAATTCTTGAAAATTCGTGTAAATCTACGTAATGTGGTATAATAAATAGTCAATGATAGATTAAGATTTTACATATATATACATTATAAATAATTTAGAAAGAAGGGTATCTATGGAACTGAATAAAATATATTCTGGTTTTCGCCTTGATCGCATAGAACGCATTGATGAAATCAATGGTACAGCCTATGAAATGAAACATGAAAAATCTGGTGCTCGTCTTATTTATATTGACTCACCAGACACTAATAAAGTATTTAATATTGCCTTTAGAACGACTCCTCAAGATAGTACAGGCGTCGCTCATATCATGGAACACTCCGTACTTTGTGGTTCTCGTAAATTTCCATTAAAAGAGCCATTTGTAGAACTTGTAAAAGGTTCTTTGAATACATTCTTAAATGCTATGACCTATCCGGATAAAACGATGTATCCTGTGGCAAGTAAGAATGACAAAGATTTCCATAATTTGATGGATGTATACCTCGATGCTGTTTTCTATCCACGGGCAGCAAAGGATCCAGAAATTATGATGCAAGAAGGTTGGCATTATGAGCTTGATTCTGTTGATGATGAGTTAACGTATAAGGGTGTTGTATTTAACGAAATGAAAGGGGTTTACTCCTCTCCAGATTCCGTACTAGAACGCGAATTGATGCATTCCTTGTTTCCTGATACAACATATGGTGTTGACTCCGGTGGTAATCCAGATAATATTACGGACTTGACCTATGAAAAATTCAAGAAATTCTACGATGTGTATTATCACCCATCCAACAGCTATATTTTCCTATATGGTACAATGGATATCGGAGAACAATTGCGCTTTATCAACGATGAATATTTGAGCCATTTCGATGTTATTGAAATCGATACTGAGGTGACTGAGCAGGTTCCGTTTAAGGAAGGTAAAGAGATTACATATCCTTATAGTGTAGGCTCTGATGAAAGTACGGATAATCGTACGTTACATGCATTCTCCTATGTATTGCCCGATGTAACACCAGAACAAAGCCTTGCTTTTGAGGTGTTAACACATGCTTTGTTAACATCTCCTGCAGCACCTTTAAAACAAGCATTGGTGAAAGCCGGCATTGGTTCTGATGTATCTGGTTACTACCTAGATAGCATCCGTCAACCAATTTGGGTTGTTCAAGCCAGCGGTTCTAACATGGATAAACAAGGCCAATTACAAGAGATTGTTGAATCCACATTGCAACAATTATGTAACGATGGCATCGATAAGGAACTATTAGAAGCTTCTCTTAATAGCATTGAGTTTACCCTTCGTGAAAGCGATTTTGGGGGCCGTCCAATCGGTTTAGCTTATGTTATCCGCATGATGGATAATTGGCTATACGGCAAGGATCCGATTGAGCTATTGCATTACGAAGAAGCATTAGTTAATATTCGTAAAGGCCTTCAAAGTTCTTACTTTGAGGATTTGATTCGTCATTCCCTATTGGATAATCATCATAAGTCACTCGTATCCTTATATCCTGAACAAGGCTTGCAAGATAAAAAGGATGCAGACGTTAAGGAACAATTGGCAGCTATCAAAGCTTCTATGTCACAAGATGAGTTAGAATCTATCGTAGAACAAACAAAACGCCTTAAACTTCGCCAAGAGACACCGGATAGTGAAGAAGCGTTAGCTACTATTCCACTTTTAGAATTATCTGATTTAAGTCCAGAAGTGGAAGATGTAGAACGTCGTGGAAGTACGATTGGTCATACAAAACTTCATTTTGTTCCTACTTTCACAAAGGGCATCAACTATGTGGCTTACTATTTTAAGCTAGATTGCCTCACTGAGGACGAATTATTCTATGCAGATATCTTAAGTGATATCATCGGTCGCGTAGATACATCCAAACGTTCTTATGAAGATTTGGCAAAATTAATCAATCTAAATCTTGGTGGTTTGAGTGCTGATATTACAGGCATTAGTAAAGCCGGCAAACGGGATGAGTTCATACCTCTCATGGTTGTACGTAGTAAAGCATTGCATGCTAAGTTACCTGAATTGTGCAATATCATCAATGAAGTTATTCACGATGCGCAATACACCGATGTAACGCGTTTAACAGAGCTTGTACAAGAAGGCAAAGCAATTTGGGATAATGAGGCGTTCCGTAGAGGAAATACCATTGTTAGTCAACGTGTAATGGCTAAGGTATCAAAGGTTGGCAAATTCCGTGATGATGGTAATTTAGGTTATTATCAAAAAATTAGTGAATTAGCTACCAATCCAGCTGCATTACCATTATTACCAGAAAAATTAGCTGATGTGGCTCGCAAGATTTTCCGTTCTAACAATGTAGAAATTTTATTCGTTGGTGAAGAGCAAGAACTAGCACCATTTACAGAGTTAATGAAGCCATTGCTCAATACATGGAATGCAGAGGTATTGCCAAATAATGTATTGACCCTAGAACATACAACGAGCAATGAAGGCATTGTCACTGCGGGCAAGGTTCAATATGTGGCACAAGGTGGTAATTTTATTGATCATGGATATACCCATGTTGGTGCTATGAGCGTATTAGAAACGATCTTGCGTTATGAATACTTGTGGATTCGTATCCGTGTACAAGGTGGGGCTTATGGCGCCTTTGCTAACTTCTATGACGATGGCAATATGATTTTCTGTAGTTATCGAGATCCAAATCTTGTGGAAACACTTAATGTGTACAAAGGGTTGCCTGAATACTTACGCAAATTTACATTAACAGATCGAGAAATGCGTAAATATATTATCGGGACTATGAGTGGACTTGATTTACCGATGACACCTGCATTGCGTGGCCCTCGTGCCATGGGCTTATACTTTAGTGGTGCCAATATTGAAGATAAGGTGGCATTTAGAAAACAAGTTATCGCTTGTAAGCCAGAAGACATCGTAGCTCTTGCAGATGTAGTAGAACCTGTGTTAAAGGATAATCATATTTGTTCCATGGGGAACGAACAAAAAATCAAAGACAGCGGTGTCTTTGATAGTATTGTATCCCTTGGATAATGCATAGTTTGTAAACTGAGTACATCCTCACCATGTGTTAATATAATAATGTATTAATATAATAGTATATTATTAGAGTGCTATATAAGGAGATACTATTTATGAAAGGACGATTCGCACCTAGCCCAACGGGGTATATCCACCTAGGGAATGTGTGGATCGCCCTTTTGTCGTATATATCGACCCGTAACCAGTATGGTACCTATGTGGTACGCATGGAAGATATCGATTTACAGCGCTCTAAGCGTTCTTTTGGAGAAGCTCTGTTAGATGATTTAGAATGGCTTGGCTTTGAATGGGATGAGGGTCCGCGTGTGGGTGGACCGGAATCTTCGTATTGGCAAAGTGAACGGTTGCCAATGTATGATGAGGTATTACAACGATTAGAGGATGCAGGTCTAATTTATCCATGTTTTTGTAATCGTACTCGCTTACAATCCATTGCTTCTGCACCTCATCGTGGAGAAGTAGTTCATCATTATGATGGACATTGCCGCAGTTTAGATAGTACTACGGTGAGGTTGAAGCGATTAGAAAAGAATCCATCAATGCGTATTAAGGTGACTGATTCCACTATGGATTTTAACGATATATATCAAGGGCCACAGCATTTTGTATTGTGCCAAGGTGTTGATGATTTTGTATTGCGTCGTGGAGATGGCATGTATGCCTATAATTTGGCGGTCGTACTAGATGATATAGCAATGGGGATTACTGAAATCATTCGGGGGCACGATTTACTGGAAACTACGGCTCAACAAATGTACTTATATCGCATATTGAATGCGGATGCGCCTTCTTATGGTCATGCACCGCTACTTATGGATAACGATGGACATAGGCTTTCAAAACGGCAGAAAAGTATAACAGTAAAAGAATTGAGAGAGCTGGGATGGTCAGCACAACGTATTTTAGGTGAATTAGCCATATTAGCAGGATTTATTCCTAAATGTGATGCACCAAGTATCTCTTTAGAATCATTATTAGCATATACAGCTCGAACAAAAGAGTTATGTTATGAACATATTGTTTTAAAAAAATCGATGTAATATATTGACAGTTTTCGATATTAATATATAATAGTATATAAGAGGTGGTAAGAATGACTATTAAAGATGCGTTAGCTGAAAAAGTTTGGGCTGTAATAGGTGCCACTCATAAAACCGATAAGTTTGGATATAAGATTTATAAGTGCTTAAAAGAGCATGGATATGAAGTCTATCCGGTTAATCCAAATGTAACGAGTATCGATGGCGATACTTGTTATCCGAGTCTATCTGCGTTGCCAGTTGTTCCTGGTGTTGTTGATTTTGTAGTGCCAGAAACAGCTGGGCTTGCAGCAATTGATGAATGTAAACAATTGGGGATTAAGACAATCTGGTTACAACCCGGTGCGGATAAACCAGCAGTCTTAGCTAAGGCTAAAGAGGTAGGTTTGGATTACATTCAAGATTGTGTATTAGTTCAATTGCCTTAGGAGGAAATAATGAGCGAATTAAAAGAGTTAAAAACAGCAGAATATCAAGATCTTCTTAATCAAGGTGGCGTAACAGTTATTGATTTCTGGGCACCATGGTGCGGTTATTGTGTACGCATGATGCCGGTTATCGAAGAAATCGCTGGTGAATTAGCAGGCAAAGCAAATTTTGTGAAAGTAAACGCTGATGAAGAACCAAGCTTGGCTCGTGATTTACAAGTAGAAGTATTGCCTACATTTGTAATTTTGAAAGATGGCGAAGTAGTAGATCGTAAAATTGGCTTCTTGCCAAAAGGTGATTTACAAGGTGCTATCGAATCTAAATTCTAATTAGATTAATAAACGGTAAAATATATAAGGCCTATTAATGTATACATATACATTGATAGGCCTTTTTTATCTGTGTAAATAAAAATACAAGTAAAAATATTAATTAAATATAAAATGAAGAGGAAAATTTCTATATCGGAAAAATTTGATAAACAAGGCTTTTTCAAGATTGTTGCCATATAAAACGATGAGTAAAATATGAAGCATAAGTTTAACTTATTAAAAAAACGCTTTAATTTTAAAATATCTTGTGCTAGTATTTAGTTAGATATTGTGAATATTTAGTGAAGTATATTCCAGTATTTTCATTTATTTCATCTGTGCGGGGTGAGAGCCGCATAAGTTGGGAGGGAACTTAATATGAATAAGGTATTCAAAGTAGTATGGAGTGCGACTAAGAATGCATATGTAGTAACATCTGAGTTAGCTAAGTCGCATCAAAAAACAGCAACTACAATTGTAGCTGCAATTTTGTTAAGTGCCAGTTTGGGTGGAGGCATTGCTTCTGCATCCACACCTGCAGATTGGTATAGAACTGATCTTATTGGTAGTCAAAAATGGTTAACACCTGGCCAAGGTAGTCAAGCAGTTGAACAACAACCAATTGATTTACATCAACAAGATCAACAAGATCAACAACAATGGCAACAAAGCCAACAAAATCAACAACAAGGTCAACAATGGCAACAACAAGACCAACAACAATGGGGCCAACAATCTCAAAAACAAGGCTCTGGTAAGGTTATTGTTGATTTAACTAATATTAAAAATCAAGTTAACCAAAATACTTACAATATAAGCGTATTGAAAGGTAATGTTAACTGCCTTAATAGTAAATTCTATTGTTTAGCTGATAATGTATCTAAAAATACATTAGCTATCAATAATCTTAATGTAAAAGTTGATACACTTAATAACAGTGTGAAAAACATTGAAAATAAAGTTACAAATAATGTAACTAAAAATGTTATTAACAAGGTTACTAACAATGTTATTAATCAAGTAAACAATACTGTAAACGCAAAGATTGATGTTAAAATTGAAGAAAATAATAAGAATATTATTAATCAAGTAAATAACAACATCAAAAAAGAAATTCAAAATAATAACACTACTATCATCAATCAAGTAAATCAAAATATTGATCAAACGATTAATAATAAGATTGAAAATAACAATACAACGATTATTAATAAAGTAAATCAAAATATTGATGCTAAGATTGAAAATAACAATACAACAATCATTAATAAAGTAGACCAAAATATTGATGCTAAGATTGAAAAGAATAATACGTCTATCATCAATACAGTAAACAAAACTATTAATGAAAGTATTCAAAACAACAATACTGTTATTAATAACAACATTAAAAACGAAATCAATGCTAACAATGTAGAAATCAACAAGACTATTAAGAATGAAATTAATGCTAATAACACTGTTATTAACAATAATATCAAAAATAGCATTGAAGCGAATAATGTTGAAATTAACAAAACAATTGTTAATAAGATTGACGAAAATAATGTAAAAATCAATCAAAATATTGCTAATGTTAAAAACGAATTACAAGCGAATATTAACAAGGTTGATGTTAAGGTAGATGCTAATAGCAAAGCTATCAACAACTTGACTGTTAATGTAAACAATAACAGCAAGTCTATTGCTGACTTGTCTAAACAAGTTAACGAAAACACTAAAAATATCACTTTCAACAATACTATTGCGATAGAAAACCGTAAACTTATCGGTGATAACAAAAAAGACATCAATGATAATAAAAAAGCTATCGAAGAGTTGAAAGGTAAAGTTGGTACTACTATCAACAACATCAACACAACAATTGATAATAAGATTAATGAAAACAACACTAAGATTATTAATCAAATCAATAAAGATGTAGACATTAAAATTGATAATAGTAAAACAAATATTATCAATACAGTAAACACTAATATTGATAATAAAATCAACGCTAATAACACAGTTATTAACGCTAACATTGATAATAGCATTAAACAAAATAATGTCGAAATCAATAAGACAATCAAAAATGAAATTAATGCTAACAACACAACTATTATCAATAAAGTGAATGCTGATGTTGATGCTAAGATTAATAATGTCAACACTACAATTAACAATGTGAACACTAAGGTTGATGGCAATACAACTAAAATTGTAGATAATAGCAAACGCATTGCTGCTAATGAAGTAAATATTGCGAATAATACTACAAACATTAATAAAAATGCGACAGCTATTACAAACTTAACTAATACAGTTAATAGTAATAACACCCGTATTAACTACGTACTTGAAGCTATGGGCAACCATGAAGGTCGTTTACAAGCTGTAGAAAATGATGTTAAGAACATTAAGACTGATTTGAGCAATACTACAAATCAAGTCAATATCAATACAAAGGATATTGCTGATTTGAAGGGTAAAGTTGGTCAAAATATTGGCAACGTTCAAGTAGATATCAACAATATTAAAAATGATATTACAAACATCAATAAAAAGATTGATCAAAACGACATTGCTATCAATACAAAAGTAGATAACAAAGTTAATGAAATCAATACTAAGATTGACAATAAAGTAATTGCTATTGATCAAAAAATTGATAACAAAGTAACTGAAATCAATGCAAACATTGATAATAATGTAAATATTATTAACAAGAAAATCGATAACAACGTAAATGTTATTAATACAAAAATTGATAATAATAATATTACTATCAACAAAAAAGTTGATAATAAAGTAAACGAAATCAATACTAAGATTGATAACAAGGTTAACGAAATTAATGCTAAGATTGATAAGAACGATGTAACTATCAATACAAAGGTAGATAATAAAGTTAATGAAATCAATGCTAAGATTGATAATAAAGTAACTGAAATCAACACAAACATTGATAACAAGGTTAATGAAATCAATACGAAGATTGATAACAATGTTATCGACTTGAGCAAGAAAATCGATGCTAATATCGTTGATGTTAACAAGAAAATTGATGCTAATACAACAGCAATCAATAATGTTAATGTTCGTGTAGATGGTGTTAAAGGTGATGTAGCTGGTCTTACTAAACGCGTAGATCGTCATGACGAACGTTTAGACTACTTGCAAGGCAATATTGTAGATAATTCTACACGTATTAGTGCTAATGAAGATGATATCAAGAAATTAAAAGGCCAAATTGGTACAACAATCACTAATGTTGAAAATACAATCAATGCTAAGATTGAAGCTAACAATACAGTGATTAGAAATGATATCAACACTGCAATCACTAATAACAACACTGTTATCAATAAAAACATCGATGTAAAAATCAACGAAAATAACAAACAAATCAACAATACAATCAATACTAAGATTGGTGAAGTGAACGTTAAGATTGATGGCGTTAAAGGTGATTTAAATGGTCTTAAAGGCGACTTGGATGGTCTCAAAGGTCGCGTGGATCGTCACGATCAACGTTTAGATTACTTAGAAGGCAATGTTGTAGATAACTCTACACGCATTAGTGCTGTTGAAGATAATGTAAAGGTTAATACTACTAACATTGCAAACAATACTAAGAATATCAATATCAATACTAAAGCTATCGATGAATTGAAAGGTCAAGTAGGTCAATCCTCTACTGTTATCAACGATATTAAAAATCAAATCACTAATATCAACGGTAAGGTAGAAAATAACACTACTAATATCACAAATAATACTAAGAACATCGCTGTTAATGCACAAGCTATCGTGGATAATAGCAAACGCATCAACGAAACAAATGTTAAGGTAGAAAATAACACTACTAATATTGCGAACAATACTAAGAATATCGCTGTTAATGCACAAGCTATCGTAGATAATAGCAAACGTATCAACGAAACAAACGTTAAAGTAGATGCTAATACAACAGCTATTAACAATGTAAATGTTAAAGTGGACGGTATTAAAGGTGATATTAATAATATCAATGTAAAAGTTGATGGTATTAAAGGCGATCTAGATGGCTTAACTAAACGGGTAGATCAAAATACAAAAGATATTAATGTAGCTGGCACAATTGCTCTTGAAAACCGTAAGTTTATCGGCGATAACAAGGTAGCTATTGAAAACAACACTAAGAATATCAATATCAACGCTAAAGCTATTGATGAATTGAAAGGCAAAGTAGGTCAATCCTCTACAGTTATCAACGATATTAAAACTCAAATTACTAATATCAATGGTAAGGTAGAAAATAATACTACTAACATCACAAACAATACTAAGAACATCGCTGTAAACGCACAAGCTATTGTAGATAATAGTAAACGCATCAATGAAACAAATGTTAAGGTAGAAAATAACACTACTAACATTGCAAACAATACTAAGAACATCGCTGTTAATGCACAAGCTATCGTAGATAATAGCAAACGTATTGATGCAACAAATGTAAAAGTTGATGCTAATGCAACTAATATTGCAAAGAATACAACAGCTATTAACAATGTAAATGTAAAAGTTGATGGTGTTAAAGGTGATGTAGCCGGTCTTACTAAACGTGTAGATCGTCATGATGAACGTTTGGATTACTTACAAGATAACATCACAGATAACTCTACACGTATCAGTGTTGTAGAAGATGGTGTGAAATCCAATACGAAAGCTATTGATGAATTAAAAGGCCATATTGGTACCCAAATCACAAATATCGAAAACACTATTACTAACAAAATTAATGAAAATAATGTAGTTATTAATAAGTCTATCGATAACAAGATTACTGAAAATAACACTACAATTCTTAACAAGGTTGATAAAAATATTGATGTAAAAATCAATGAAAACAACAAACAAATTAACAACACAATCAATACGAAGATTGGTGATGTAAATGTTAAGATTGATGGCGTTAAAGGTGATGTATCTGGCCTTAAAGAACGCGTAGACCGTCATGATCAACGTCTTGATTACATTGATGGCAATATTATTCATCATTCTGAACGTATCTCTGCTAATGAAGATGCTATCAAGAAATTGAATGGTAAAATTGGTACAACAATCACAAATGTAGAAAATACAATCAATACTAAGATTGAAGCAAATAATACAGTGATTAGAAACGATATCAACACCGCAATTTCTAATAACAACACAGTAATCAACAAGAATATTGAAACTGCAATTAATAACAACAACACAACTATTATTAACAATGTTGATAAAAATATCGATGCGAAGATTGTTGAGAACAATACGAAGATTGATAGTAAGATCAATAATGTAAATGTAAAAGTTGATGCGAATGCAAAAGCTATTGAAAACAATAGCAAATCTATTACAGCTATTCAAAATAATGTAGCTAATATTAATAGTAAAGTTGATGTGAATGCAGCAGATATTAAAGCAATTCGCACTGATGTAACTAATAATACAACAGCTATTGCTAGTGTATCTAAACAAGTAGCAGGTAACACAGCAAACATCGCAGATGTTTCTGCTAAGGTAAATGCTAACTCCACTCGTATCGATGCAAATGCAGCAGCTATTGGTAACTTGAATGGTAAAGTTGATTCTAATGCGAAAGCTATTGAATCCTTGAAAGGTCAAGTAGGTAAAGGCAACACTACAATCGTTAATGTTGAAAAGAAAGTTGAAAACATCACAAACAACATTAAAGCTCAAAATAGTGTAATCAATGCTAATACTGTAAATATTCAAAACAACACTTCCAACATTAACAATATTAAAGCTAATGTAGTAAACGTTGAAAAGAATGTTAACAATATCAAAGCTGATGTAACTATCGTGAAGAATGATATTACTAACATCAATGCGAAGGTTGATGCGAAGATTAATATTGTGAACAACAATGTTGAAAACATCAAGAATGATGTGAAGACTATTAATAATCAAGTTACAAATATTAAGAATGATGTAACAAGCATCAAATCTGATGTAACCAGCATTAAATCTGATGTAACAAGTGTGAATGCTAAGGTTGAAAACAATATTAAGATTATCAACGGCATCCAAACAGATGTATCTGGCTTGAAAGATCAAGTTGGAAAAAATACACAAGCAATCAAAGACTTGCAAAATGTAAGTGCTGATGTATCTAAGGTAAAAGAACAAGTTAATGCGAATACAATCAAAGCTAACGCTAACGAAGAACGCATTAAAAATGTTCAAAGCCAAGTAGAAGTTAATACTGATAGAATCAAACACAATACTGAAAATATCAATATTAACAAAGCTGCTATCAAGCAAAATGCAGAAGCAATTCAAAATACTAATGTTACTGTTCAAAAAGTAATCAACAAGGTTGATGAACATACTGCAGCAATTAATAGTGTATCTGCTCAAGTTAATAAAAACACTAATAATATTGCCACTATCAATGCATCCGTTATTGAAAATACAAACAATATTACAAAAGTAAATAACCAAGTAACAGCAAATACTACTAATATTGCTAAAGTATCTAATCAAGTTACTACGAATATCAATAATATCAATGTAAATGCTAAAAATATTAGCGTGAATACAGAAAATATTAAACACATTGATAGCCGTGTAACAACTAATGCAAATGCTATTGTTGGTATTACTGAATCTGTGAAAGCAAATGCTACTAATATTAACACTGTTAATAACCGTGTAACAGAAGTATCTAACCAAGTTAATACAAATACACAAAGTATTGCTACTGTAACAAATCAAGTTAATGACAATACTAAATTAGCTAAGGCAGTAGGTGCGATTGCATTGGAAAACAATGAACGTATCAATGTAATGGGCTTACAAGTTAACAAGAATACTGCAGATATTAGTACATTAGCTGAAGCTGCAAATTACAGCTTGCGTGCAAGTGCATTAACAATTCAAGATCATGAAACTATTGAACAACATACAGCACAAATTCAAGATAACTCTCGTCGCATTAGCAGTGTAGAACGTGAAGTTAAGACAGTAGGTGCATCTGCAGCCGCATTGGCAGCATTGAAACCTATTGAATACCATGAAGGCCAAAAAGCTCAAATCATGGCAGCTGTTGGTACATACAAAGGTAAAACAGCAACTGCATTAGGTGTTGCTCATTATGCAAATCCTGATTTGTTATTCCACGCTGGTGCTGCTTATGATGGTGATAATGGTGTAATGGCAAATGCTGGTGTAACTATCGGTATTGGCTCCGCTCCTACAGCACCTTCCAAACCAGCATCTCCTGCAACTGTAAAAGTTCTAGAAGATAAGGTTGCTAGCTTAGAAGCACAAAATAAAGAAATTAAAGAAGTGCTTGAAAAAGTATTAGCTGCTAATCCTCAAGTAGCTAAAAAGACAACTAAATAAGATACCTCCCAAAAGGTAGGCACTGAATACCTGTCTATCTAAGGTATGTATAACCGCGTAGTACACTCGTGCTACGCGGTTTTCTTTTGGCTTGATCTTGAATTTTTAATTTTGTGGTGATTATGTATAGCTGGTGGTGAATGGTGGTACATATATGGTGAATATTATAAAAATAACCATATATAAGCGAACATATATTTGTGAAAAATAGAGATAAACGATGAAAAATAACGAAAGATGAAGGAAAATTCATAATTTCACCAATTTTTATGTTTTATTTATTGTAACGAGTGGGGGATTGTGGTAAAATTTACCATATAGTGGTGAATGAGGATTGTAAGGCGGTGATGTTAGATGTTCATGGGTGAATATAATCACACTATAGATGCAAAAGGACGGTTGATTATACCTGCCAAAATACGTGAACAACTAGGTGATCACTGTGTACTTTCGAAAGGCCTCGATAACTGCATCGCTATATATACTGCCGAAAGTTGGGAGCAACTTTCAAAAACATTACAATCATTACCATCTAATAAAGCAAATGCGCGTGCTATCAAACGGTTTTACTTTGGTAGTGCTGCAGAACTTGAATTTGATAAACAAGGCCGAATTTTGGTGCCAAGCGCCCTTCGTGAGCATGCTGAGCTACAAAAGGATGCGGTTATTATTGGTACTGGTGATAAGGTTGAGATTTGGAGCCGCGAACGCTTTGATGCATATGATGCGGAAGTGGCTGACAGTGTAGAGTCCTTGGCTGAAGGATTAGAAGGCATTGTGTTGTAGGAGGCTATCGTGGAATTTAATCATGTCAGTGTGCTGTTGAATGAAACGGTGGATTCTGTTGTTACCAATCCTGATGGTATCTATGTTGACTGTACCTTAGGTGGCGCTGGTCACGCTCATGCCGTAGGTGAACGATTGAGCTCACAAGGCATGATTATCGGTTTAGATCAAGATGAAGATGCCTTAGCGGTAGCGAGACAACGCTTGTCTGATTTAACTTGTCAGGTTATGACGATACCTACAAATTTTTCAGATTTAAAACATGCTTTAGAAGAGCAAGGTATTTATGAAGTTGATGGATTTATATTCGATTTAGGTGTTTCTAGTTATCAGTTGGATACACCGGAACGTGGTTTTTCGTATATGAATGATGGACCTCTTGATATGCGTATGGATAAAGAGGCACCTATTACTGCGGAAATCGTCGTGAATGAATATGAATCTGATAAATTATTACAGATTATCCGTGATTACGGTGAAGAACGCTGGGCTAAACGTATTGTTGAATTTATCGTGGCAGCCCGTAATGAAAAGAGAATTACCACTACTGGCGAATTGGTGTCAATTATAAAAAAAGCTATACCAGCAAAAGCAAGACAGGATGGCCCACATCCTGCCAAACGTACATTTCAGGCGATACGCATTGAAGTGAATCGCGAACTTGCTATTTTGCATGATAGTTTTGTGGATGCAGTGAGTATGTTGAAGCCAAAGGGGAGAATTGGTGTTATTACATTTCATTCCTTAGAGGATCGCATCACAAAACAAACATTTAAAGAGCTAAGTACAGCTTGTATTTGTCCGCCAGAATTACCAGTTTGTGTATGTCATCATAAGGCTGTTCTTAAGGCTAAAAATAAGGCCATTGAGCCTAGTGCAGGGGAAGTAGAAATGAATCCTCGTTCTAGAAGTGCAAAACTTAGAGTAGGGATTAAATTGTAGTATTGGAAGGGGTTATTTTAATGTTAGCGAGAAAGGCTGTTGTGGGCCACGTTAAACGTGATGTGTTGCTAGGTGTACAAGCGAGAAAAGCGAGAGCTAGTGTTGTTTTTGATATTAGTCCATTGATGAAACAAATCATTCAAGGTATAGCAATCCTTGTTGGTTTTTTGATGATCATGATGGCTATGAACGCATATACTACAAAATTAGGTTATGAAGTAGTTAAAACACAACAAACTGTAGTACAATTAGCAAAGGACAATGATACCCTTGATGTAGAGGTGGCATCCTTGAAATCTCCAGTGCGCATTCAAAAAATTGCGGAAGAACAATTGGGGATGGTTTTGCCTGATTCCTTTGTGTATAGCACTA
>ERZ773050.906-NODE-906-length-16419-cov-13.496883_pt1 | contig 16419 bp, 20 predicted proteins | sample MGYA00580632_ERZ773050 | MGnify/ENA primary metagenome ERZ773050 (study PRJEB29015, sample SAMEA2738123) | human oral metagenome | biome: human oral; feature: human-associated habitat; material: saliva | place: China | collected 2166 ... | reverse complement strand
GTAATATCGGTTAGAGTTGTCGGGATTACTCTACCTTGAATATTGAGAACTTGGCTAGCCAGCTGCACCGCCTCGCCAAAGCTGCCAGTCATTTTCTCGAGTGCTGTCAAAAACAGATTACCGAAAGCATGCCCCTTCAAACTACCATCGTCAAAACGATAATTAAACAAATCGCGCACCCGCGGGCTATCGCTCAGCGCTACTAAGCACTGCCGCACATCGCCCGGCGGCAGCACGCCAAGTTCGTCGCGCAGCTGTCCCGTTGATCCGCCATCATCTGCCATATTAACTAGCGCTGTTAAATCAGATACATACTTTCTCAAACCAGATAACAGCGTGAAACTACCCGTCCCACCGCCGATAACTACAACCTTTGCTCCACCGTATTCTTCGCTCATTTTTACCCTTCTGGAACAGTCGCTTCGCTATCGCTGCGCAGTTCCTTCTTGCCCTTTAATTCGTATTTGATACCAGTCATATCGCTAGTCATGTAGTCATCATTTAGCAAGTTAACGAATTTAGCCGCATCCTTGGCATCCATAATGATAATCTCGCCAGTGGCATCGTCAGTCATTAGGTCTAAGCCCATTTCGTCGGCTTGCTCGATAACCTGCTCTTGCGTCACCAGGCCAATTTCAACTTTCTGCAGCTTAGTTACTAGCGACTTAGTATCGCGCACTAACGCATCGAAAGTCATCCCTTCAGGGAACTTTAACTTAAAGTTTTTCTCGATCTCAGCAATTTTTTCCTCGGCAACAGCGAACTGCTTAGCGTCGTAACCAAACAAACGAATGAATTTCGACTCATTAAAGGCAAAAATATCGCCACCAGCGATCAACACTTGATTGTCTGGCGTGATTTTTAGGCCGACATCAGCACTGAACGGTTGAAACGAATCGCCGTTATACATCCAAGCGGTTGCGCCTTTAAGTACTTGCGACTGCGGTAAAATCTTAGCCACAAAAAACGGCTCGGCCCCCTGGCGGCTGAAACGCGCTACGATCCCCTTGACCTTCTTGAACTCATGGTCGCCTTCGCGGAACACCTCTAGCGTTTCCTCGCCGTAACGAATCTGCTCAATCACCTCTTGCGCGTGATCTACTCGATCCAAGGTAGTACGCTCCAACACATTATCCTCAGCAGCGGCCGCTTCAAAGTCGCGCACTGCCATACCAGTAGCAGCACCAGTTTGCACTTGGCTAATCATGTCGTAAAGGAATAATACCTTGAGCTGCGCCTTGAGCTCCTTGGCGTAATTAGTGGCGTAGACAGTGTAGCCCTTCGTAAATAGAAATAGGTCGATTTCGAGCTCGTCCTTATGCGCATCAGCTTGGTTCGCCCAGAGGAAAATATCGGTTGGCTCGGACACTTGTTCATAGGTTGGTGTTGATTGATTAGCATTCATGATACCTATTTTACTACAATAAGTTGCATTTCATCTAAAGCAAGGATTTCCCCGTATCATAAACTATAAAACTTAGTCTTTCTTAGATTTTAGACTATTTTTACGAAAATTTTACAATTCGATTTGTTGCAGAGATAGTTGGATTAATGCTATCTATTGCTTTTTTATTACGTTTATGCTATAATATAGGTATGGTTACCCACGATAAATTACACTCTCCTGAAAGTTTATCCCGATACGAAACACTAATTAAAACTCTTGGCGCACGCGGACTGATTGCATCATATGAACAAGAAAGGGCAACCGTCAGCCTTTGCGGTCATGATTATTATGTAATTGGACCATCTACCCCTATCGATCAAGGAGCAAGCATTGATATAGGATCAAAGACCGCCATAATAGTTGACACAGTTCGTGATACCGCCTTACGCAATTTTGTCAACAAACTCAGTCCAGCCTACAATCGTATAGCTTGCCCTGAAACCAGGAAAGAAGGACTAACTGGACTAGCGTCAGTAGTTAGACGTGTACTAAGCTATGATTCTGAAGCTGTAATCGGGTTATATCAAGAGGACTATCAGAGTCATGAGCCGATTGTTCCAAGAGGTTTAGGCTATTTTATTAATATGAAGAAAGGTATCTGTCTACAACAGGCACTTCTAAACGCAGCAGCTCTTGAACACGCCCGAAAAACAAAAGCCATACCAACCAATGCAGTTATTTCACTGGAAACAGAACACAACAAAGATACTGCCGAATATCATGCTTTCACAAACCTGTTGGTTGATAGTGAACTATGGCGCATTGATTCTACACAGCCTAGAGATAAGCGTGCCGTTCTTCAAACATCTTATACTTAATTATTGCACCGAATCCTCGCCAAAATGTTTTTGCAAGCGCATTTTGATCGAACCGTGATGGCGGCCGAGTTTCTGGCTCATCGCAGCAATACTTTCGCCGTTAATGAACATTTGGCGCAATTCATCGTCATCAGCCTTAATCCATGGTTTATAAGCATTAGGATAAGTCTGGCGCATTTTAGCAATTTTAGCCGACCAGCTAGAATTAGTACTGTTCACTTTTTTGGCGGGCGTAAGTTCGCCGGATGCGCGTTTGTCAGCTTTTGGCTGTAAGTGCGCGAACTTTTTAGCATCATCTGCCGCCCGCGCGCGCAGCTGCTTGTCAATAGCATAGGCTTCGTCGCTCATCTGCAAAGCCATGCGGTTAATACCCGTCAAATACAAATTATCAATATCGCGCACCCGGCTAAGCGCCACATAGCCCATGCCCGGCACAAAGGCTTTGCGCAGGTCAATTCGCGCACTATCCAGCGTCATGCCTTGGCTTTTGTGGACAGTAATCGCCCACGCCAAACGCAGCGGAATTTGGCTAATGCTAGCTCGTTTGCGCGTACCGTCGCGCAACTCCCAAGTGTCAGGCTGCATAGTCACCGTCCGGCCATTACGAAACTCCACTACCGGATAATCCGTCGCTGGCTCGAAATCGACCACCATGCCGATACTGCCATTAGCATAACGCCGCGCCTGATCGTTCTTGACCGCCATCACTAATGCGCCTATTTTGAGCGTCAGCACTTCTGGCGCTAGTACGCTGCGCTGCAAATTATCAACGTAGTTGTTACTACCAGTAGTGTGGCGCTGATAAAGTACTTCGTCGCCTGGTAACTCAGCCAGCCTAGCTTGATTAATTCTATCGACATCAACGTTCACGGTATGCAGCTCTGTCAAATCTGCCCCGGCTGGCGGCTGAAATTCGGTCCGCTCTAACAGCTGTTCGGCATGGCGGCGACGCAAATCGCCAGCCCGCATCGCCGTCAAGATTTCTAGCAGCGTATCGCCGTCGCGCTGGCGAAACTGCTCGCTCAGATACAATACCGTCGGATCAAGCTCGCGCCACGCCGATGAATTCACTACGAACCCGCCCTCGCGGCCTTGCGCTCGATTAACTGGCGGCAGCTGAAAGAAGTCGCCAGACAGCACCACTTGGATGCCGCCGAACGGCTCGTCGACTCGTTTTCGCACCAAACGGCAAACTTCGTCAACCATGTCCAAGCGGTAATCGTGCAACATGCTAATCTCATCAATAATCAAGACATCGGTTTTTTCGATAATTTCGCGGCGGCTTTTGCTAACATGTTCAGCAAAACCATTTGGCAGGCGGTCGCTGACGCCAATCCCTGACCAGGCATGGATTGTCGCGCCGCCCAGATGCGTCGCCGCTAGCCCGGTCGTCGCCGTCACCGAGACGTACTTGCCGCTAGCCTTGCTCAAGTTAATGAATTGATTCAGCACGAAAGTCTTGCCCGTTCCTGCCGGGCCGGTCAGCAGTGCGCTTTCGCCGCTCAATAATATTTCTAAGGCTAAATCTTGCTTCACTACCCTTATTATACAACTTAAGGCGCGGGACTACTTATCCCAAGCAAAACCGTTACCAAAATGACCGTAGCGCGCTGTTGGTTCGTATTGCGGACGAGCCAGCTGCAGCGTATCAATAATACCCGCTGGACTAAGGTCATAACCTGCGATTGGCTGCTCGGCGCCGTCAACTACCGCTGTAGCCTCAACCGGCTGGTCGTGGCCGATTGCGTACGCCAAGCGCACCAACACTTCCTGAGCTGCAAACTTTTTAAGATAATCAACTGCGACCCGCCGCGCCATATAGGCACCGCTGCGATCGACCTTAGTGGCGTCCTTGCCGCTAAACGCCCCGCCGCCTAGCGGAATCCGCGGGCCATAATTATCAACTGCTAATTTACGCCCGGTCAAACCAGCGTCCGCCGCGAAACCGCCAATTTGCCAATCGCCTGCCGGATTTATATGCAGAGAAATGCCATCAAAATCACCTGCCACATATTTTTGCTGCGCAAACCACTGCCGCACTGCAGCCGCCAGCTCGTCGTGCGGCGCATTCTGGAAGCTGGCAACAATCGCCGCAATCTGGCCGCCATAAGTCGTCACCTGCGTTTTGCCGTCATACGGCCATTTCTCATACAAAAAGCGGTTCAAAGCCCGCGCCAAAGCATACTCTAGCGGCAATAATTCTGGTGTCTCAGCGCAAGCATAACCAATCATCACCCCTTGATCGCCAGCACCGCCCGCGTCCACGCCCTGAGCAATCTCTGGGCTCTGGCGTGCAATCCGCTCAATAATTTCCACGTCGCCAGCCAGCCGCCGCGCAATCTGCTTGACGTCAACTAGCTCGCTCGACGATACTTCGCCAGTTAAGAACAGAGCGCCATGGCCGCCGCAAGCTTCAATCGCCACTCGGGCTTGCGGGTCTCTGGCAAGATACGCGTCCAGAATAGCGTCGCTGATTTGGTCGCAAATCTTGTCCGGATGTTTTGGCGAAACGCTCTCGGCCGTACGATATACTGCTTGATTATTAGATTCTACAGACATAAAAACTCCTTTCTATCTGCCCCGCTACAAGGCCAAGAAAGGAGCCGCAAAGACAATATCTCTCCTGGTCAAGCAGGCTGGAATTAGCACCTTGCTGCAAAGGCAGGTTGCCGGCGAGTCATCAGGCCAGTCCCTCGTCGCACTCTGGATATTAAATTATTAACAAGTTCATTATAACACGCCTCACCCCGCCGAATCTAGATTGACAGCAAAAACAGCCAAGACTCTCTCGCTATAGACGAACGCCAGCCCGCGCTTTGTTTGCCCACTCATCCGCTAGCTCGTTCTGCTCGTGGCCGACGTGGCCGCGCACCCAAACCAGCTTCGGTTGCGTCGATTGGTAAAGCGCATAAGCTTGCTGCACGAGATCGAGATTTTTAATGTCGCCGCCTTTTTTACGCCAGCCTTTAGCAGCCCAGCCTGGCGCCCACTTGGTTAACACATTGATCCAAAATTCGCTATCGCTATGAATTTCGCACGGCTCATCGCCAGCTAGCTCCATCGCTGCGATCAGCGCCATGCCCTCCATACGAATATTCGTCGTCTGACCGTCTTCGCTACCCAAAGCTACCGGCTGGCCGTTTTCAATTACCGCGTAACCGCCTGGGCCCGGATTTGGGCTAGCGCTGCCGTCTGTAAAAAATACTCTCATCTACTTCTTCCCTGCTTTCTAGATGTCGCGGACTGGCCGCAGCAGTTTCAGCTCTTCCGGCATGTACCATTTATTACCGCGGTTGTCCTGTTCATATTTATACTCTATCATGTGATCAGCCTGAAAATAGTCGCCTGTACCAACAATCTTGTACTGAATATACATTTTGCGTACTGAATTGCTCTGCGGCATCGGCCCGCGATACAAACGCAGCTCAAAAATCTCGCCTGGCTTGAGAAATTTATTCAAGTCGCCTCGCTGCCCTAATATCTCATATTTATCAAGCTCCACGTCAAAGCTCGCGTGGTTGCGAATATGTGCCCACACCTCGAGGTACTTATTATCGCCCGACGGATGCGCCTCGGTGCGCTCAACTTCTATCTCGGGAATCACTTTTTGCCCGTTGGCCGAGTGATATTGATCGGGCTGAGGCTTACTGTCTGACTTCCTAGTATCTGCAGCAACCCCTGAAGTGTCTTTATCGAAGTTATTTTCGTCCCTACTGCCGCGATTATCTTGCGGCGAGACCATATCATTATTATTAAGACGCGCCAAATATTCGTCATCACCATCCGGCTCGCCAAAAATTAAATCACGCAACCATCCCATACATCTATTGTACCGTATTTAGACAAAGCTACACATACGCTATATATAGTGCCACTATATATAGCGTATGTGCTGCCGTGGAAAAATCAGGGAAATCTTCGAGACACACTAGACTACTGTTATTCTACTTATGTTTGGCACTCTTGACACGCGAGTGCCAACCAATTACAATAAAATATAGAGCAAAAGCTCGCCAAATCATAAACGAAAGGAGTAATACAAATGAGTAAACTCGTTCGATTCGACCCGTTTGCCGAAATGGATGCCCTGCAGCGCCATTTCTTTAATGACGACAACTGGATGCCGCGCCAAGTGCGCTCGGTCGGCTTGCCTACCACTGATGTTTACATGAAAGATAACGCGCTAGTCGTCGAGGTTCACCTGCCGAAATTCGATGAAGACGACGTCAATATTTCTGTCGAAAACGGCAACTTGGTTATCCAAGCCCAACGGCACGAAAAAGAAGAAGATAAAGAAAAGAAGTACGTCGTACGCGAGTCGAGCAGCAGCTTCTACCGCAGTGTCCAGCTGCCAGAGCGCGCTGACGCCGATGCTATCGAAGCGCACCTGGACGATGGCGTCTTGAAAGTCACCGTGCCAGTCACGCCAGCGCCAGAGCCAAAGAAAATTACCGTCAAATCACGCGGCAAGAAGAAAGAGTAAGCCTTTCTCAGCTTTGGCCGTCAAGAAGGCCTCGGGATTACCCGAGGCCTTTTGCTAATAACGAAATTCCGTAGTCTAGCTAGAAAGCGTCAAACTATTCCGCATATTTTTCAACGAACCGCCGCAATATCTTGACCGGTTCGGTTACCAACTCCGATTCGCGGTACGCCGCATCAATCAGATCTTGAGCTTCCTCCGGCGCGAAATAGCCGGCATGCTTATAGATATTAATCCGCAGAGCCAAGCCATCAGCATCAAGCTCGGGATGGAATTGCGCCGCATAAACATTTTTCCCAGCGCGCAGCAACTGTATACAGGTCTCAGAACGTGCTAGCACCACGCTGTTCAGCGGCGCCGTATCTGTCCCCTCTTTATGCCCGACGAAGCCGCGAAAACTAGCTGGCAAGCCAACCAGCAGCGGATCGCCCTGCGCTTCCGGCGTCAAATTTATATCCACCGCGCAAACCGGCTCGCCATGATCGAAATCAGTCCGGCCGCCCAACGCCGTTACCAGCGCCCCCACACCCAAGCAAGTGCCTAAAAACGGCTTATCCTCAGCTGCAATCCGGCGAAGCAGCGGCATGATATAATCTTCAAACTGCAATTGTTCCGGCGATTTTTCCTCTGGCGGATAAGCAAAATTAGCCGGCCCGCCGCCCATAAAAATACCGCTGTAATCATCCAAATTAACTGGCGAGAATTCGCCGCGGTCAAGCCGTAAGCGTTGCAACTGCTCCGGCTGCAAACCGCCAAATTTCAAAAAAGCTGCATATTCGTCGTCAGACGCTTCGTCCTCGGGACGGGATTGTAAAAGAAGAAAAGGTTTTGTCATAAATCAAGTGTAACACGCCGAAGGCTAATCGGCCAACGCCGGCGAATTACGAATCGCATACCCTAATTGCTATTAAATTTTAAGATATTCGACGTATTTAATTTTTCAGCCTGGCGGGCCCATACTTCAGCTGGGTGCGATATATAGCCAAAGATATAATAAACTTTTGCCAACCCGGCAACACAAATCGAAGCCGCTGCGACAATGCCACAGTATAAACTGCATTTATCAAAACTGTTCGTAAAGGCCAAAACTTCTGCTCCAGTCGCCGCTAAAACAGCTCGGGAAGAACAATTCTCTATTCTTTCTCCGGCAGCACTGGCAAATTTTAATATAGCCGGCCGATTGTCTTCGTACAAAAAACCACTTTGCTCGTCAGCCATATGCTGTAGCTCATGGCGAGCGGTCTTTGCCGCATCCTTATCGCATCTAATTTTAATATAATGCCGTCCGTTTTGGTATTGATAATATCCCGAACAACCGCTAGGTAATATTTCGCTGTGCCTTCTTGAGGCAAATACAATCTCGACTCCATCCATTTCTCGTTCGTTCAGACCGACAGCAGCTGCCGTTTCATAAATCGCCTCAATATCTACATCAATAATTTCACCAGGCTTTAAGGCTCTTCCAACTGTCGTTTCAAACGATACTAGTGGACCACAGTCTGGTAAATCGGCACCGCAAATACGCGGCTGAGGCTCGCGCTCAATACCTTGCCAAACATCACAATTTTTTCGCACTGATGAATTATATAATGCAGTATGATTTACGTCAAGAGATTTTGCTAGCTTTTTTAATATAATCACGAGGCGTTAAATCTTCAGCCGACTCAACATCGCGAAGCCACGGAAAATACCGGAGCACGTTGTCTTGATGCAGCACTTCTGCCAAGGGTGCTGATTTAACCGTAATATCTTCGCCAGCATCAAGATGCTGCGCTGCTCGATGCAACACTCCCCCTGTAGCCAGGAACAAATAGGTAAACCACTCAATTTTCTTATCCATCTGCACGACATCAAGCAGTCTCCAATTAGCAAAAGTACAGCCTGTTTCTTCTCTCAATTCGCGCTGCGCCGCTGCTAATACCGACTCGTCGCTAGAGTCAACCCGGCCGACTGGCAAATGGTTCTTGCGGACAATCCCGCCCGGTTGCTTTTCGTCGATTACCAGCGCATCGCCAGCCTGGTCGAGCGCAATGACCATCACAGTGTCTGGACGGCGCAGCATTTCAAAAGTTTTTACGCTACCATCGGGCATCTTTTGCGGCCATTGATATACTTTGTAAATCTCACCTCCAAAAACACAATCTGCTTCCGAAGGAATCAGACGAGCACCTTTCGGCAAAACACGTTCGGTCATTACACTATGCCCCCAACTTTTTCATCAAAATATCATAGCCATCGGTCACCTCGTCTTGACGGCTGACGCCCAATTCCGCCATAATGCGCCACAGATCATCGGTTATAACGGCAGGATCGGCATTCTCGTCAGCTAATCGCTCTAATTCCATAAAGTCGCCCAAACCCTCCGCCGAGTCTATGCATACTTCTATATTATTCAGCTTGCCAGTCCGGCGAGTCTTTGATATGTCCGAAAATGGCACGAAACCTAGCTCCTTGACAATAGCGATCATGACGTCTGGATCGCCAACTTCTGTTTCGCGTTCAATGCTATCCAACTGCCCAGTCACTGATCGTTTTAGAGTGAATAACGTCCGCTTGGTTTCATTTTTGCCTTGTCCACGCGTCTCGGTACGCACCCGCAGCCAAGGCGCCGTGTTACCGTCGCCGCCAGCTTCTCCCGGCAGACCAAACACTTGATCACGCTGATGCACTGGCTCACTGAGAACAATACCCTTACCCGCCAGCGCAGCCAACAGCCCTTCTTTATCTTGTAATCTAACTTTTATCTCAATTTCTCTCATATGTAAATGATATCACGTTTAGAGTACGTCCACTGGACCGATAATATCCGTATTGCCAAAGTAAAAATCGGTTAAGACCTGCCGCCATGGCGTGCTGGTTGCCGCAGCATATATCATTTTGCCAATATCGCCATGGCAAGCCAACAACACCGTTTGATCTGGGTGTTGATGCGCCATGAAATCAAGCACCCGCTGGCCGCGAGCCAATAACTCAGGAAAAGTCTCAGCGCCGTCAGGATGCAAAAAATAGGTCACGTTTTCTGCTTTGATGATGTCCGGCGCGCAAATTTCCTCAATATCAGCGACCAGCTTACCAGTCATAATGCCAAAATCACGCTCGATTAAATCGTTGTGAACTATCGGCTCGGCAAGACCCAGCGCCGCCGCTACAATCGCTGCCGTCTCGAAAGCTCGACCAAGCGGCGATGCATACACCGCGTCAAAAACTAGTTCCCTATCCTTGATGTGACGCGCCAATTGCCGCGCTTGCTGGCGTCCCAAATCGGTCAGCGGCAGGTCGCGATGGCCGTTCAAAATCCCGCGCACATTGTCTTCATTCTGGCCGTGGCGAGCAATATAGATAGTAGTCATGAACCTTAGTATATCATCTCTATCAGGCGGCGAGGAACCTCGTAGAAACCCTACTTACCACTAAAATTCCTTGTTATCAAACCATCGATACCTCCCGCGAATGACGCTCCAGCCAATCAGCAATCGCATCAATATCGAGATGATCGGTCGCGACGCGGACAGCGAAATTTTCTAGTTCACCTCTCTGTGCTGTAAAATTATACCCATTAACCTCCAGCAAAGTCAGCCCGGCGAGCATTGCTGTACGCTTGTTACCATCAGTGAATGGATGGTCGCCAACAATCCCGCGTATCAGCGCCGCTGCCTTGGCAAATACTGTTGCGTATAATTCCTCGCCAAATACTACTTGATGCTGTGTTGACACCGCAGCCTCCAGTCGTCCGACGTCACGCACGCCATCTGCACCGCCGTCTTTGACAAGCACCAGCGCATGAAGCTGCAGAATCTGCTCGAGAGTCAAACTAACCATTAGCGCTTCGCCAATTGAGAAAAATCCTCTTTGTATCGCCTAAGGAGCGAGTTTGCAGTTTTGAGCACTTGATTATCATCAGCCGCCTCCGAACGCTTACGTACCGTGACTTCAATTTCGTCGCCATCGCGAATCCCCAGCGCCCGCAAATCCCGCGCCGGCAGCGTCACTCCGCGGCTTGAACCAATCTTGATAACTTTTTGAATGGTGGTGATATTCATACAAACATTATAACAAAATTATAATTTTATTACAATATACTTTCCCTATTATACACCGCCAGCAAGCTTTATCAAATCTGTAGTCGTATCTGAATCAATCAAGGCGTGATGGACAGTGCGTCCATTCTTTGACATAATTGACCCTAGTGCATCTGTCGTTTTCCGCGCCATAGTATCCAACCACTCATCCGTCAATGTCTCGCCAGTTTGCGGCTGCTGAACATTCTCACATGCGCACTGAATAGCCTCTTCAAAATATTGTGTTATTTCGCCGTTAAATGAGCCTCCTCTATGTTTAGACTGCCCTATATAGGCGCCCGGTACACCTGCAATCTTTAAACCATAAAGTATCTCGCCAGCATTCATACAGATCTCATCATCTCGCATAAACCTTTCACGCAGTAATCCAACCGCCTCTTTCAGATCATGATACTCCGAAAATTCTAAAATAAGCGTATCTTGTCGATATCTCTGTATGCCCTTTTTACCATATGGAATCCAAAATTTTCCATAGTCCGGACGGGCGCCTGAATTTATAAGATCTGCCGCTATCCGCAATGATGATAAATCCGTGCGATGTAAATATAATCTAGTTAGAGGCAATTCTCCGTCCTTACTGCTTTCAAATTGGAAAGAGGGTACTAATTGCCCTAGCTTTACCCCTCCTTCTTTATAGCCAGCTTGCTCCAGAGCGTTAGCTAGATTTCTAAGCCCATCGTTAATCACTTCAATATCGTCAAAGCAAAAATCCCTCTTGCAGCGGCCAGTCATACTATCATAAATCGCACACGCCAAATCAGTACGTCCTGCATGCTCTAGAACTATGTCGCCATTTGGCATTTCTCTCTTTGCGTCATAATCTTTACAAAGTATAAGGGGACCTTTGTATTCTACCGGATCTATTTTCGGACCCATAACCCACCCCTCTCCAGTAGATGCATCATATATTTTTCGACGACGAGTCATCACAGAGGCAACAGTTTTACTATCTGGCTCGAGGCGCCCACGGACTGCCTCCATAAACACTCGTTTAGTCTCGTCGTTGCTTATAAATTCTGGACTATTTGGATCGAAATCAGAATAGCCAACTTGCTGCTCTCTTATCACGTTGTCAATTATACTATAATTTTGCACTTGTGTCAATCAAGTGATCCCATTACATCACAGTAATCTCACGACGATAATAATTGCTGCCACTTCACATGCACCGCATACGCCCGAGCTGGCGCATCCACTTCGCTTTTCTGAAGCAATAACTCCTCAGGGTTAATAAACATTATTTCGTCACCCTCTTCACCTGGTATAAAATCAAAATTCTCCGGCCAGACACGGCAATAAAAACAGATTTGATTAGCATCAATCCGCTCAATATACATCTCGTCCGACGCGTCAAACAGTTGATAGCGCAAACCACCCTTGTAGCCGACTTCTTCAAGCAGCTCGCGCTTCAAAGACGACTCAATCGTCTCGCCAAAATCCATACCACCACCCGGCAAATCCCAATACGTCCGATCAATTTCCTTGACGACCAAAATCTGCCCAGCATCGTTATAGATGAGAGCTTTGAGCGAAATTCGGTAGAGGTAATCGTGGCGAGTCACTCCGACTGAATCTTGCGTTACGAGATGCCCGTTGGTAAGTTTTGTCATAGGGACAATTATAACACTTTTAGCCTAAACCCGGCATAAGTACCCTCCTGTCTATACGCTTCCTCGCCAAGGAATGCCGGGATAGCTTGTAGCGTATTATTATAAACAAAGTTCTTAAGACCAGCGATATTTTGCTCTTCCTCGGGCGGAATCTTCCCTATCATCTTATAAAAAGTTCGCTCTTGGTCAACCGTCTCCTCGTCCAAATATCTTGCTATGTCGGTGCATATTTGCTCATACAAATCATCGTTCAAATACGAATTTGGCACTTCATAAGCCGCAAAATGCGGCGCTACCGTCGTTATATCATTGAGCGGCTCAACCACCAGAATGTCTTTTACGGCGCTAGAGTTGATAAACCTCTGCACTACTTCATTATTTTTATCTGCCGTTATCAAAATATCTGGCTGTTCGGCAGTGGTCGTATGAAAATCCAATACCAACTCCGGCTTCAGTAACCGAATCCGCTCCTCAATAATCTTCGCACGCCGACCCTCATAAGTATCCAGACTAAGCCCATAACTCCTATTTAGGTCCGATTCGGTATACCGCACATTCTTTGCGTAAGCGCGCGGATTAGCTATGATGAACTCCATATTTTCCAACAGTTTAGACCGTTTGGCGAGCATATACGCCAGCACATTTGGACCTAATAATTCATTACCGTGGGTGGAAATTATTGCGAGTATTTTTGTCATTAAGACATTTCCCGATTTACTATATATCAGATATACTCCATTATACCAAAAACCTCGACGGGGACGAACCTAAGTCGAGGTGCTGTGACACTACGTTAGCAGAACTGTATATAAATCAATATTTACACTGCTATTACATATGCAAGCTGTACAATCAAACTAACGCATCCTCTTCACTTTTCTGAAGCAGCAGCCCCTTGGAATTATAGACTTACTAAATGTCTAATTTTTCTTGAGGTTCTACTTCTTCTAAATAGAAACTATCAGATGCAACTCGCAGGCCCGTCTTTTCAATATAACTAAGCTTATTATTATCTGATCCACTCCTTAATGTAATGGGTAGTCTATTATTCAAGTGTCCAAAAAGATTTACACTTTCGATATATCGCGAATCATCAAGAGGAATAAAACCAATCTTATTCCATACATCTAAATCAACTCCGTCATTCAAGCGAAAAGTAAACTTACCATTAAACGTCATTAACCCGTAAGGTTCTGATACGTCATCGTTTTTCAAAATAAACAATCTTTTCATTTTAAAATATTCTTCATGATTTCTTTACGTCTTCTTAACGAATAGTATAGCAGTTCTTTTCTCTTTTGGCCATATTTTAGCTCCCCGTCAGTGGGCATCAAGAGAATCATGCGAGCAATAGTTAAATCATCTACTTTGTTGATCTTAGAAAAAGCCCTCTTAAATCTCTTTAGCCAATCAGTTCTTTGCTGTGCATGGTCTGAAAGGATGTCAAAAATATTCTTCTTCTGGCAATCGGTCGATAAAATGAATCCGTATTTTTTACCCCGTATGTAAGACTTCTCAAAAAGATCACGATTATTATAGTATCGCTCAACTTTCTCTTCTCCTAACTCGAAAAGTAGACTACTACCGTGGTCGAAAAGTGGAGTAAAACCTCTCCCTCTTTTCAATCTTTCTCTCTGCTGCTTGGTAGGCTTCAGTAGGGTTAGCTGTGCAACTATATCCTTTTGACTAATAGCCCAGTTTTCATGATGTCTATCCATATTACCAATCCACGCATCAAACACAATCATATCAGCAATGGAACACAAAATATCCTCACTGTCTAAATATCTATCTCTGATACCCTTCTCCACCTCCTCTAGAGTAACTGGACTCTTATCCGTGCCAATAATCTGAGCACCATACAGTATTTCGCACCCTTTAGGAAAAGCATGGCGTACAAGAGCCCCTACGGGAACCCAAGAATTAGGTAGATAGTCTCCAAATTTATTTCTGAATATTATCTCAGCTTGAGCAGGAAATTTTTTTAGACTAACTGCCTGAATATCAAACTGAGCAGCCTCACCAAGCTTTGATGCAAACATCTCAGCCCATATCTCACGTGTATTATGGCGATACGTCTTGATAAAAAACTGCTGATTATTCGATTTATGTTTCAGAATAATACGCGGACGCGAACCGCCAGAGACTTCAACTTTAGCTTCTTTAAAGTTTTTGATATTTAGCTCTTTGAAATCATAATGTCTCATACAATACTTTCAACAGCCACCCGCCTCTGCTCCGTCGTATCCCGCTCGCGCACGGTGACGGTGTTGTCCTCCAGCGTCTGGAAGTCGATGACCACGCAGTGCGGGGTGCCGATTTCGTCTTGGCGGCGGTAGCGTTTGCCGATGTTACCGTTGTCATCCCACATCACTCGGCCGGGGTTGGCTTTGGCGAGCTGGGCGTAGACTTCGCGGGCTTTTTCCGCCAATTCTGGCTTGTTTTTGAGTAGTGGCGAGACGGCAAATTTGACCGGTGCCAAGTGCTCTGGCAGCGCCAAATACACCCGCTTTTCACCGTTTTGCTCGTCCTCGCGGTAGCTACTGGCCAGCACCGCCATCAACGCCCGCTCCACCCCAAACGACGGCTCGATGACGTGCGGAACAAATTTTGTGTTCGTCCCCTTGACGGTGTACTCCATGCTCTTGCCGCTGACGCGCTGGATGTTCATCAGGTCAAAATCAGTGCGATACGCAATGCCCATCAACTCCTCGCGGCCAATTGGATAGTCGTATTCGATGTCGATCGTCTTTTTGCTATAGTGCGCCCGATCCTCTGCTGGCACATCCAGCTCGTGAATGTGCTCTGGTTTCAGACCTAGCTCTGCCAAAAACTTATGCGTACTAGCCAGTAGCTCATCAAACGCCTCCTGCCAGTGCTCAGGGTCGACGAAATATTCAATCTCCATCTGCTCAAACTCGCGGGAACGGAAGATGAAATCGCGCGGCGCAATCTCATTACGAAAGGCCTTGCCCTGTTGAGCGATGCCAAACGGTAAGTTCGGGTAGAAACTATCGACGACGTTTTTGAAATTGGTGAAGATGCCTTGGGCGGTTTCGGGGCGGAGATAGGAAATACTGTCCTCGCTCTCAGTCGCGCCAACGTGCGTTTTGAACATCATGTTAAAGGTGCGCGACTTACTCAGCGGATTGCCATCAGGACTTTTGATGCCGCGCTCAGCAATCGCCGCATCCATCTGTTCCATGGTCATGCCATCAACATCAACGCCGTTGTCCTTGAGAATATGATCAGTGCGGTAGCGGCGGTGATTGACCGTATCTTCGCACAGCGGATCGACGAAAGTATCCACATGCCCACTCGCCTGCCATACTTTCTGATTCATCAAAATCGCCGCATCCACGCCGTACATATCGTCGCGCTCATCGACAAACCGACGCCACCACAAATTCATAATATTACGCTTCAGTTGCACACCCAGCGGACCATAATCCCAGGTACCAGAAAGACCGCCATACACATCCGACCCCTGATAAATAAAGCCGCGGCGTTTGCACAGGCTAATAATTGCTTCCATTTTTGCTTGACTCACAAGAAGTCTCCTTTCTCCTCTCTGCGTTGGTGAGCGCGAGCACTTAGCTCTTTATGTTTTAGTATAACACGCTTTGGTTTTTGATGGCTTCACTGCAATACGGACAATTCAACAACTAAACGCCCGCATGTTGGCGAGCCAATAACCAGCAGCCTGGCAGTATCTGCTCGACCCCGCCAATTTGCGCCACCAGTCGCAACGATTTATTCGCTGCTAAGCGCAAAAACTTAATATGATCAGCAGTAAGCTCTCCTTGTTCGCTTAACCGCAAGCCTCGTTCAATCGAATCGTACATGTAGCGCTTTTGGCGATCAAGCGGCTGGCCAGTAACATCGTTCACTAAACTCAGCTCATAGCCGGTTAGCTCGGCGTAGCGCAAGTAAAACCATACTTGCACCAACTGCAAAGAAACCACATCACCCAAGCCTGCCAGCG
>ERZ773050.904-NODE-904-length-16456-cov-15.742333_pt1 | contig 16456 bp, 10 predicted proteins | sample MGYA00580632_ERZ773050 | MGnify/ENA primary metagenome ERZ773050 (study PRJEB29015, sample SAMEA2738123) | human oral metagenome | biome: human oral; feature: human-associated habitat; material: saliva | place: China | collected 2166 ... | reverse complement strand
CCAAGGCGACCGTGTTCCTGCCGGACGGCACGAGTACTGAGGCGCGCATCCCGGCAGGCGTGAAGGACGGGCAGAAAGTGCGTGTGCGCGGCAAGGGGCGCCCCGGAACCGGCGGTGACCTGATCGTGACCGTGCGCGTCTCGGATGACCCGCACTACAGCCGCGAAGGAAACAACCTAGTGCTGCGTGCCCCCGTGACCCTAGAGGAAGCCGTCAATGGAGGTGTGCTGGAAGTGCCCGTACCCGGCGGTAAAACCGTCAAATTGCGACTAACCCCCGGCAGTGTGGGTCGTAAACTGCGTGCTAAAGGACGCGGGTTCAAAACCAAGTCGGGCACCGGGGACCTGCTGGTGATCCCTGAGGTGCACCTGCCGCAGAACCTGAGCGATGAAGCGAAGGAAGCCTTCGAGAAGTTCATTGCCCTGGCGCCGCAGGAGAACCCCCGTGAGGACCTTTTGAAGAAAGTTAAGTAGCTTATGAGTGCCCATAGTAAGCAATCATTGGCGTCTGCCTACAGCGCCGACAGGCCGGTTTTTGTGATTTCGGTGGCGGCGGAGCTGGCGGGCATGCACCCGCAGACGCTCCGCCAATACGACCGCCTGGGGCTGGTGCAGCCTTCGCGTGCGCCGGGCAAGGCCAGGCGCTATTCGCAGCGCGATGTGGATTTACTTCAGCGTATTCAGCAGCTCTCGCAGGAAGGCGTTTCGCTTGAGGGAATCCGCCGAATTATTGAGCTTGAAGAGATGGTGGAAGAACACCAGGAGCACATCGCCCGCCTGCAGGCTCAGCTTGAGGATGCACACGCCAAGCTGGGGCTGGCGGAACGGGTGTTCGCAGCCAGCACCCGCGGGGATGTAGTGAACATCCAGCGGGGGCAACGCCCGGCACCGCGCAAACGCTCCTCGGCGGTGGTGCTGTACCGGCAGAAATAGTTTTTACCGTGGGTGGTTCTCAACCAACGACAGCGTAACGTGACGTGTCATCTTGTCCATGCGCCTACTTCACTCTCTCACGAGTGGCAGGCGGGCGGCGTGCCTGACCCGACCACGGCGTAAGCCTTTTTGGGCAACGATATCCTTTGCCTATATGCGAGTTGTCGGAGGCAACGCAGCGAAGCGAGTACGCATCCGGCTGTTTGAGCAAGGGCAAAATGGTATCGTTACCCCTTCCCCAGCAGATAACTTATTTACGCCTATACGTCAGGTCGTGGGCGCGGCGGCCCGCCTCACGAGCCTTCCGTTCAAAGCTGGTGAGGATACGCCCCTCCCAGCGCGGCGCCCACCCGCCGACGGGGTCGTCCTCGGTAGCGCCTTCACCGGCATGCAGATTCTCAAAATCGGGGTGTGCTTCCATAACATCGCGCATTACGTGGGCGTATTCTTCCCAGTCGGTGGCTAGGCGCCAGATTCCGCCGGGTTTGAGCACGCGCGCAACCTTGTCGGCAAAAGCGGGGGAGACCAGACGACGTTTATGGTGGCGTGACTTGTGCCAAGGGTCGGGGAAGAAAACCCAGAGTTCATCAACCGAATTTTCTTCCAGCATGTTATCGAGCAGTTCGGGTGCGTTAGCCTGAGCGACGCGCACATTCTCAACCCCGGCCTGCCCCATCTTGAGCAGCAGATCCGCAATGCCGGGGGTATAGACCTCAACGGCAAGGAAGTTCGCCTCGGGCATTTCGGAGGCGCGGTGCACGATTGCTTCGCCCAGCCCGGAACCGATCTCGACAACTTGGTAGGCTTCGCGCCCGTAGATTGTGACCGGGTCGAAGGTGGCTTCTGGGGCTACAGAGGTATCTGCCCGCAGCCGGGGTATGTCGAGCACATGGGTTTGGGAGTAGGTGTCCCACGCTTTTTGGCGGCGCGAGGTCAGGCGGTCGCCGCGGCGCACGAAGGAGTAGGGCTGGCGGAAGAACTCGGGTGGTACCGTTTTCTTCTCGGGCGTCTGGGGTGCATCGGCGTTGGTCGATGCGGTGGTCTGCGCGTTCTGCTCTTGAGATGACATACCTATCAGGATAACGTAGCGGCGCGCGGAGAGAGGCACTGTTAAAAATTCTGGGGAGTTAAAAATTTCGGGAGCAGTTTTTCATTGTACTGAAGAAACTGCCCCCGCTTTTGCTGTACGACCGCAAATTCGCCGTGCAGGCTACTTTTTCTTGCCGGAGAACAGCAACGCCAGACCCGCGCCGAGAATCACGATGTTGTTGGCGAGCTGCTGCCCATCCTGGGTGGGTCGGAATGCGCTATCGTGCATGTCGGGGTTGCGGAAGTACATGGTCATGAGGTTCGCGCCGAAGGCTGTCAGACCCGCGCCCGCGAGGCGGGCAGGAATAAAGGGGGTCAGTAGGGTGGCGCCGAGCGCGGTTTCCGAGTAGGAAATAAGTTTGCCGAAGGTTTTGGGGTCGAGCTTGGCGACGGCGGGCACACCGGATGCCGCCATTTGCTGCAGATATGCGTAGGTACCTTCGTCGGCGCCGAGTTTCTTGATGCCTGCATCGAGCACGAGTGCGCCCGTGGTGAGGCGCAGTGCAGCGTTTGATAGTTTACCCATGAGTGAGTGTCCTCCTGATATTTTGTGATGAGATGAGTGATGCGGTGTTTCCGCACCGGGCATTGCAATTGTAGCGGCAAACCTCAGGAAAGTTTATTTAATCGTAAAGTTTTAACATAATTTTTGCGGTAAGCATTATTTTTCAGCGTTTTAGCGGGAGAGTAGAGATGCGCCCTCGGCGTGTTGCCGCGCTCCCAGTGCCTAAGACGTAATCGGTGCAGGCGCCTTTTGCGGGTAGAATTCTGTGTAGTCATGGCGTAACGATGCGATTTTCCGTGAGCCGTGCTCGCGCGAAAAATCTGAACTGCATCGTGATGCCCCGAAGGTCGGGGCTTCCTGTCGAGGTTGTAGCCTGCAGGGCAGAGCGCGCATAGAAAAGAGGAATAGTGACACAGCGGCCTTCCGAACATGCCGTTACCGAGAACGAGAGTTCGACGGGTGAAGAGAGCCTGCAGCGTGGCTTAAGTTACAGACACATCCAGCTCATCGCTATTGGCGGTGCGATTGGTACCGGGCTGTTCCTGGGATCGGCGAAGACTATTTCGCTCACGGGACCTTCCATCGTGTTTGTCTATGCGATTATTGGCGTCATTATCTATTTTGTGCTGCGTGCGATGGGCGAAATTCTGCTGTCTAACCCGAAGTACAAGTCATTCACCGATTTTGTGTCGGATATTTTGGGCGCTCGCGCGGGCTTTTTTGTCGGCTGGTCGTACTGGTTCTTCTGGGTGACCACGGGTATTGCGGATGTGCTGGCGATTACGGATTACACGCATTACTGGTTTCCCGAACTGCCCTCGTTTATTCCCGCGCTTATCGTGATCGGGGCGCTGTTGGCGTTGAACCTGCCCTCGGTGAAGAATTTCGGTGAGATCGAGTTCTGGTTCGCCATGATTAAGATCGTGTCGATTCTGGCGCTTATTGCCGTGGGTGCCGTGATGGTCGTGTTCGGGTTTACGAGCCCGGATGGAACGGTCGCCTCCATCACGCACCTGTGGGATCACCCGGGACCTTCGGGCAACGGTGTGTTTATTCACGGTTTAACGGGTTTCTTGGGTTCGTTCCAGATTGCGTTGTTCGCGTTCGTGGGTGCTGAGCTGGTGGGTACCGCCGTGGCAGAGACGAAGAACCCCGAACGTACCCTGCCGCGTGCGATTAACGCTGTGCCTTTCCGCATGGTGCTGTTCTATGTGCTGCCGCTGTCGGCGATTCTTGCGGTGACTCCCTGGGATAAACTCGACCTTAATATGAGTCCTTTCGTGGGGATGTTCTCACTGGCGGGTGTGTCAATTGCCGCCTCGCTCATTAACTTTGTGGTGCTGACCTCGGCAACATCTTCGGCGAACTCAGGTATTTTTTCGACCTCGCGTATGGTGTATGGCCTAGCAGAGGAGGGGAATGCGCCTTCCTTCCTGAAGAAGCTCTCAAAAAATGGCGTACCCACGAACGCTCTGTACCTAACGACGGTTCTTCTGCTCTTTAGCCTGGTGATGCTGGCGTTTGGGCGTGAGCTTCTGGAAGCGTTTACTGTCGTGACTTCGGTAGCCTCAATTATGGGTATTTTCACGTGGTCGATGATTCTCGTGTCGTACCTGGTATACCGCAAGAAGTTCCCTAAACGGCATGAAGCCTCGCAGTATAAGATGCCGTTCGGTCGCACGATGAGCTGGGTTGGTTTGGTGTTCTTCGCTCTGATGATCTATGCCCTGAGCTTGCAGCCAGAAACTGGGTTGGCTTTGGCGCTTAGCCCTATCTGGTTTATCGGGGTTGAGCTTGGGTATGAGATTATGGTGCGCCGTCACGCGCGTAAGCGCCTTCTTGCAGAGTCGGCGCAGGCGGAAACTAAGTAGCGAGTTTATTTTTCCTTATTAGCTGGCGGGATGCGGTGCGTAGAAAAAACGTGCGGCATCCCGCCCGCTGTGTCTTTGGGGGCGATGACATACGGCATGTACCAGAACAGACCCCAATATGTATAGATATTCTTAAATTTGTATAGAAATCATATATGATGAGAATTTTTCTTTTGAGGATGTGGCGAGCTAGGCAATAAAGGGACGTACCTCACGTGCGCTGTGTTTTCCGAAAGTAAGGCTTATTGTCAAGGGTTTTTCGTAGATTTCTTCCGAAATTTTTTTACGCTTCGACATAAAGAATTTATTGTTCGTGACGCATGCTATAGATACGCGACACACTTCCTGGAGATAATTACACAATACCGTCCCTGTTATGTAGAATATATATTCAAAAGTTGTGATAGCTCACCGTATCTTACGGGCTGAGTGCTGCACTTGCCGCCCCGAAAGCCGGGGCTGTCCCGCTCGGCTGCGGGACCCAACCACGAAAGAGGAACTGTCATGCAGCAACCTCACGATAATGCCGCATCGGCGGCAGACACGACAGATAATGCTGAAGAACTGCACCGCGGGCTGAGCAACCGACACATCCAGCTCATTGCTATCGGCGGTGCTATTGGTACCGGGCTCTTCATGGGCTCCGGTAAGGCAATTTCTAAAGCTGGTCCATCTATCCTCTTGGTCTACATGGTTATCGGCGCTGCAATCTTCTTGGTGCTGCGTGCGATGGGTGAGATCCTTCTATCAAACCTGAAATATAAGTCATTCTCAGACTTTGCTACCGACCTGATCGGGCGCCCCGCAGGGTTTTTCCTCGGATGGTCATACTGGTTTATGTGGGTAGTCACCGCGGTCGCAGATATTATCGCAATCGTGGGCTATACCGAGCTGTGGTGGCCCGATTTACCGAAAGCGGTTCCAGCACTCGTCGTGATTATTGCGCTGCTGGCGCTGAATCTGCCCTCGGTGAAGAACTTCGGTGAGATCGAGTTCTGGTTCGCCATGATTAAGATTGTTGCCATCTGCGCCCTTATTATTGTGGGTGCCATTATGGTTGCTACGAGCTTCACGACACCCAGCGGTGCTCATGCTCAGGTAGCCAACCTGTGGAACGATGGCGGATTCTTCCCTAACGGTGCCACCGGATTCTTAGGCGCCTTCCAGATTGCGGTTTTCGCCTTTATGGGGTCCGAGCTGGTAGGTACTACCGCCGCCGAAACTCAGAACCCCACGGTGACCTTGCCGAAGGCTATCAACTCCGTGCCGGTTCGTATTCTCATCTTCTACGTGGGCGCCCTGATCGTCATTCTGATGGTAAACCCCTGGCGCGAAATTAATCCGGCCAAGAGCCCCTTCGTGACCATGTTTACCCTCGCCGGTATTGCTATTGCGGCGCATATCGTGAACATTGTGGTGCTGACCTCGGCAACATCATCGGCGAACTCAGGTATCTTCTCGACTTCGCGCATGGTGTACGGTCTCTCGCAGGAAGGTTACGCCCCGAAGTTCCTCGGTAACCTTTCCGGGAGCGGCGTGCCCCGCAATGCGCTGTTCCTCACCTCGATTCTGCTACTCTCCAGCATCGCCCTGCTCTATGCTGGCGACTCGATTATTGAGGCGTTCACGCTGGTCACCACGATGGCGGCAGTACTTGTGATCTTCGTATGGTCGATGATCCTCGTCAGCTACCTGTGCTACCGCGCGAAGCGCCCCAACCTGCACCGGGAGACCACCTACCCCATGCCCGGCGGCGTGGTGGCATGCTGGATCGTGCTTGCGTTCTTTGCTTTCATCATTGGGATTCTTGCTACCGATAAAGACACTCTCACCGGTTTGATGCTCATGCCCATCTGGTTCATTCTGCTGACTATCGGGTGGTTTGTGAAGAACAGCATCAACCCCGAAATCCCGGAGACCAGCATTACGCAGTCGCATCCGGTGGTGGATATGAAGGCACCGAAGAATAATAAGTAAAGACACTTCGGTGGTTATCTGTTCCGCATTACTTCCGGTATAAAAAGGCTCTTGATGTGAATAGGGCGGCGTTACTAGCGCTTTTTCACAGCAAGAGCCTTTTAGCGTGATAGGGGAGGAGAAACGGAAGAATCCGCGCTCCGGATTAACCGGCTTCGGTGCCCGAGGTATCCTCGGCATCCAACACCAGGTCATCTGTGCGGTAGTAGTCCCAACGGGAACAGCCCATACCCCAGCGCATCGCCTGTACTACATCCTGCGCGGCCTCATGAGGGTCAAAAACATTCCGGTTCCACATAGGCTGCATGGGGGTCGGTGCCGCCCACCCGCGCGAACGCAGGTAGTCGGTGCTGAACTTGGGCAGAACCTCAGCCTCCATCGCAATTTCGCACAGGAACCCGGCGGGGGAGCGGTAGATGCACACAAGCGGCATTGCGTTAGCATTCGCGGCACCCGTGAGCACATAGTAGGTGCGCAGATGCCTGCTCCAGGGCAGGCTCGCCAAACGCTGACCGAGTGAGTTCGTCACCTCGTCCCAACGGTCGCGGGCAGAAACCGTCTGCTCAGACTTCACAACCCCAATACCCTGCACCGCAAGCTGCTCGGGCGAAATACTCGGCGGATGCGGCGGCACCCGCACCGGTGCGACCTCTCTCTTCGTCATCTGCAGGGCGTCGGTCACCATTGTGCGGCCCACTTGCAATGCGGTATGCCACGACCCGTACTTCGCGCGCACCGCCGCCAGAAACGGCACCCGGCCCAGATTACTGCGCATGGTAGACCAGGTTCCGTAGGCAAGCACCGTCGGCTGCCGATCATACCGAATACAGTAACTCATGAAACTGCCCAGTTGGTTGCGGAACTCCATATCCGTGAGCGAAGTACCGCCCAGCTGCCAGTTGTATTCCGCATAATCGGGCGGACACACACCGGTGCGTAGCATGGCGGTTGACCATCCGCCATCGCCCAGCTGATCACGAATGCTCTCGCAGGAGGGCGGCCATACAAACGAACCGTGTGCCACGTCTTGGGACTCAGCTGGAAGATGCTGGCACACATCGCGGTAGGTAAGCTCGTCAAGCTGCGTATATGGATGCAGCGCTAGGTACTTGAGCCCAGCGCCCACCTTCCCTAGAATCAGGGCGATATTCTGCGGTGAAACCCGTGCGCTCTCCAATAAGCGCAGCATATCCGCCATGACCGTTGCATCCAAAGTTGTTGCGGCGTAGGAACCATCCGGCTCCAGACCGTAAGCCTCTGCCACCGCATACCAGACGGCGGTCGCCAACAAAACATGGGTGGGAGTCTGCTCGCCGTGCGAACCAAACTCCCACATGCCAGAATCTAAAGCAAAATCAAGATGTTCCCGGTTAACCTGCGGAAAAAGAACACGAATACGACGGTGCGTTTCGCTCGGAGTCCAGCCCTGCGCTGCCAATGCGGTAATCAGCGTGCCAAATTGCTGATGAAATTCGGCGTACCCCGGCGGCAAAGATGAACGTGAAGGCGCCTGTGCGCGATCGTCAGCACGACCATACATGCGAAACCTTCTTTCGGGCGGCTATTCCAGCCAGTCCACCGTGAACCGGCTACCGTCATGCCATCTTCTATGCCCCGGCGCATAACTTCTGCACAATCGCCGGAATATCTGAAAAATAGCGATGTGATGTTATTACCCATTCTAGATGCGGGACCATAGCTGTAAAATTTATTACGCTCCGATGCGCAACATACCCCGCGCCGCACGCCCCGCAAGACTGGCACAGCACTCCCGAGAATGCGAAACTGAGAGAATGAGCGAAAAACACGAGCGCACCGAAGCTACGAACACCCGCATCCTGACGATGCTCTCTAAGGAACTAGACCTCAAACCCACGCGTGTTCGTGCCGCCGTAAACCTGCTCGACTCCGGGTCTTCGGTTCCGTTTATCGCTCGATACCGCAAAGAAGCTACGGGCGCGCTCACCGACACCCACCTGCGTGCTATCAGCACCCGGCTCGATGCCCTGCGTGCGCTCGAAACTCGCCGCGAGAATATTCTCAGCTCGCTCGCCCAACGCCGCGAAGACGGGCTGATCGATCCGCTTACCTACGAACAGCTCATCACGGGGGTGGGGGCGGCATCCAGTAAACAAGACCTCGAAGCGCTCTACGCACCCTACCGAAGCGAGCGCATCACCAAGGCGCAGCGTGCCCGCGCGGCAGGTCTGGAGGCGCTCGTTGAAGACCTGCTCGAAGTTCCGCTTGCCGGGGTCTACGATATTGCCGCAGCCTATGTGGACGAACCGGATGAAACCGACGATAAACATGCGGCAGATGCCGGAAAATCCGAAGGCACCGGAATTACAACGGTGGAGGAAGCCCTCGACGGCGCCCGCGCTATCCTGATCGACCGGGCGCTGACCGACCCAACGCTTGCCGAACGTCTTCACGAAAGAATGGTTGCCACCGGAATGATCTCTAGCCGAATTATCGCCGGGAGAGAAGCCGAAGGGGCAAAATTCGCCGACTATTTCGACTTTTCCGACAGCATTAGGCGTATCCGCCCACACCGGGTTCTCGCCCTGCTTCGCGCCAAAGAAGCCGGAATCGTGCGGCTCAGTATTGACGGTGCCACACCAGCTCCGCCCCTGAGCAAACTCCGCGGAGAAGCGCGTGCTGCTGCGCTTGCCCTCGCTGAAAATTACGAGAACGTTCGTTCGGGATACGAGCGTGAAGTTGCCGCAGCGCTGCGCATACCCGTGCAGGTTCTCAACACCGTCGACAGTGAAGACCGTGTGCTCGGCTGGCTCGCCGCAACCGTGCGCACCGCATGGCGTAAACGGCTGCACCCCCGCCTGGCAGACCGCATACGCAATGCCCTCTTCGAGATGGCAGAACGCGAAGCCATCACCGTTTTCGCCTCGAACCTGCGCGACCTTCTGCTTGCCGCGCCCGCCGGGCAAAAAGTCACCCTCGGGCTTGACCCGGGGTTGCGTAACGGTGTGAAATGCGCGGTTATTGACGGCACCGGGCACGTGCTGAAAACCTTCACGGTGTACCCGCACGCGCCTCGATACGACCGTGCCGGTGCGCTCGCTGCCCTTGAAGATGCGGTGCTCACCCACGGCGTGGAGCTTATCGCCATTGGCAACGGCACCGCCTCACGTGAGACCGATAAACTCGCCGCCGAACTGCTGGCGAAGCTGCGTTCTCAGGGGTATAAGGCGGCGCAGAAGGTTACCGTCTCAGAGGCGGGGGCATCCGTATATTCAGCCTCCGAACTCGCCAGCGAAGAGCTGCCCGATCTTGACGTAACGGTACGCGGGGCGGTCTCGATCGCCCGGCGGCTGCAAGACCCGCTTGCCGAACTCGTCAAAATTGATCCCCAGTCTTTAGGCGTGGGGCAGTACCAGCATGACGTCAGCGTGACCGCTTTAAGACGCGCCCTCGATAATACGGTTGAGGACTGCGTAAACGCGGTGGGGGTTCACCTGAACAGTGCATCCGCCGCACTGCTGGCGCGTGTTGCTGGTTTTAACCGCACGATTGCTGAAAATATCGTGGCGTACCGGGGCGAACACGGGGCTTTCACCACCCGGGAAGAGCTTCTGAACGTGCCTCGGTTAGGTACTAAGGCCTATGAACAGGCGGCAGGGTTCGTGCGTATTCTGCACGGTACCGAACCGCTGGATGCCTCTGCCGTGCACCCCGAATCGTACCCTGTGGCGCGGCGTATTATCGCCGATGCACAGCGGAAACATGGGGCACTCTGGCAAGCCGGGCGGCTTATCGGCAGTGACGGGGAAGACCCGCTCACCGCGCTCGACCCCGCTGACTATGTGAACGAGAGTATTGGCGAATACACCGTGCGCGATATTTTTGAGGAATTGCGTCGCCCCGGGCGTGACCCGCGCCCCGAATTTCGTACCGCACACTTCTCTGAGGATATTTCTCGCTTTGAGGACGTAACCGTTGGGATGGTGCTTGAAGGAACCGTCTCGAACGTGGCCGCCTTCGGTGCCTTCGTCGATATCGGAGTGCACCAAGACGGGCTGATTCATATCTCGCAGATGAGCCGCGAGTATGTTGCGAACCCGCACGACATTGTGCGAAGCGGCGATATCGTGACCGTGAGAGTTGTTGAGGTGGATGCGTCTCGCCGCCGTATTTCGCTCTCGCTGCTGGTAGATGAGGGCGACTTGGGTCGCTCGGATGCGGGGCGTAAGAAAACGAATAAACGTTCTTAATAGGGTTGAACCCCGAATGCGCGTCGCAGGAACGAGCATCCGGTAGCGCATATTCTGGATACGGCACCCGACGACACCTTAGCGCATGTCCGTCCTTCGGTCGTGGGGCGACCTCAGTCCTCTTTTAATGCGCTTTCGGTGCGTCTGGAACCACATCCATCTTCTTAGATCTCGTGTACTTACCCAGCGCGAGTTGTTGCGGATATGCTCGTTCGCTCCTCACTGCGCTTCCGCAACAACTCACGGCAGAGCTTCGCGGTACGTTGCGCCTAAAATTTAGGATTCTCAGGGTCCGGACCTATGCGACCATCCTTCCGCGTAAGCCCATCAATCGCCGCAATATCTGCCGCATCCAGGGTGACATTAGCGGCCGCAAAGTTCTCGGCAATGCGCGCAGGAGTAACCGACTTCGGAATCGCCACAATCCCCTTCGCCAGATGCCAGGCGAGCACAACCTGCGCCGGAGAGATACCGTGCTTACCCGCAATCTCAACGATCACCGGGTCCTTCAGAATCTCGCCACCCTGACCGAGCGGCGACCAAGCCTCAGTCACAATACCAAACTCACTGTGCACCGCGCGCATATCTTCCTGCGAGAAATACGGGTGAAGCTCAATCTGGTGAATCGCCGGGGTCACGCTGGTATCGGCGATAATTTCGCGCAGCTGAGCCTGCGGAAAGTTAGAAACACCAATCGAACGCACCTTACCCTGCTTTTTCAACTCAACGAGCGCCCGCCACGACTCCAGATAGGTACCCTGCTGCGGCATAGCCCAGTGAATCAGATACAAATCCACGTAATCGGTGCCGAGCCGCTCTAGCGATGCATCAAGCGCGGCAATAGCCTTCTCAAAACCCTGATCCGAGTTCCACAGCTTGGTGGTGAGAAAAATATCCTCGCGCGGCACGGAGCTGGCGGCAATACCACGACCTACCCCAACCTCGTTCCCATAAATGGATGCAGTATCGATGTGGCGGTAACCTGCTTCGAGAGCCGTACCGACAGCATCGGCGGCACCATTATCCTCAATCTGCCACACGCCATACCCAAGCTGAGGAATGCTGTTGCCGTCGTTGAACGTGATGTTTTTGACCATTACTTCTCCTGAAATTTGATGGGGACTGACGCCAACGGTACCCCTGGATGCGCTCGCACGCTAGGGTGACGGGCGCATCCAGCCCAGCGCGAAACCGGTAAGCCCCTCCCAGGCGCAGAAAAGAGCCTTTATTCATATTGAAAAATCCCGCTTTATTCGCCATCAAGAGCCTTTTCAGCAGGGAAAGTTAGGAATCAGTCGGGGTGAAAAGCTCACGAATCTGTTCCGCATCCACCCGGGACGAGGCGAAGGAGCCGTCGTTGACGACCGCATCAAACAGCGCAGCTTTCGATGCCTTCAAATCCATGACCTTCTCTTCAATGGTGCCCTCAGCCACCAGCCGGTACACGTGTACATCGCGTTCCTGCCCCAGCCTGTGGATGCGGTCCACCGCCTGCTGTTCAGCCGCCGGGTTCCACCACGGGTCCATAATGAAACAGTGATCTGCCTCCGTCAGGTTCAGTCCGAACCCGCCCGCCTTGAGCGAAATCAGGAACACCGGCGCCGCACCCTCGGCGAAATCTTTCAAAACCTGCGGGCGGTTGCGGGTTGTGCCGTCCAAGTACAGGTAGTCGATGCCTTCAGCCTGCAGCCGTTCAGCAATTGTGCGCAGATACCCCGTGAACTGGCTGAACACCAGCACCCGGTGCCCGTCGCCTAAGAGCGAGGGCAGATGCTCCACCAAATATTCGAGCTTGGCGGAAGCCACCCCGGCGTATTCGTCCGGGTCGATAAGCGTGGCATCAAGCGCCAGCCGCCGCAGAAGCGTGAGCGACTGAAAAATCGTGAACCGGTTCTTATCCATATCTTCTAAAAGCCCGAGCACCTTCTGCCGCTCACGCTGCAGATGCATATCGTAAATATGCCGATGCGCCGCTGTGAGCGGCACGTTTACCCGCACATCGTTCTTTTCAGGAAGATCGGCGGCGACCACATCCTTCGTGCGGCGCAGCATCAGAGGGCGAACCCGGCGGCGTAACTTCTCAATAACCTGCGGGTCTTCACCGGACTCGGCGGGGCGCGCATACAGGTCACGGAACATGCGCGCCGACGGGAACAACCCATCCGCCACAATCGCCAAGAGCGCCCAAAGCTCCATGAGGTTGTTCTCCATTGGGGTGCCCGTGATGGCGAGTTTTACCTGCGCGTTCAGGGCACGCGCCACCTTCCACGCGCGAGTTTTCGTGTTCTTCACGAACTGCGCCTCATCCAAAATCAACGCACCCCACCCCGCACGCGGGGAAGCGCTCTTCTCTGCGTTTTCGGGAACATGGTTACCGAATTCGGTGTATCCGTCCTCGTCGAGGCGGAACAGCGCATAGCTCGTGAGCACCAGATGCGCACCCTGTACCAGCTCGGCGATGCTCGTGCCGCTTTTGCTCGTAGACTCGGTGATAGTCACCACCTTCGCATCCGGCACGAATCGTGCAGCCTCTTGCGCCCAGTTACCCACCACGGATGTTGGCGCAACCACGAGGAAAGGTGCAAACTCGGTGTGATCGGCGCGTTGCTCATGCTCGGCGATCGCTTGGGCAAGCAGAGCGAGCACCTGCACGGTTTTGCCCAAGCCCATATCGTCGGCAAGAATCCCGCCCAGCCGGTGCTGCCTCAAGAACGCGAGCCAGCGGAAACCCTCAAGCTGATAAGGCCGCAGAACTGCGGTAAGACCCGGGGGAGAGGGCAGGTGATTCGCTGAAAATACGCCGGAAGAAACAGATAAAGAATCGGAATGTTCGTTCTCTAAAACTTCTTCGGAACCGGCAGTCTCACCCGCCCGGTCAGCGGCCTCCACGAGGGCGAGCAGACTCTTAACCTGCGCATCCCAAGAAGCCACGGTTTCCACACTCGAAGCGAGCGATTCCAGTTCAGAAAACAGCCCCGCCTGATGCCGGTTAATGCGCAGCTCACCACCGGTCTCGTTGAGTGTGCGAGCCTCCTCAATGAGGGTTCTCAACGCCGAAAACTCCGGGCGATTGAGTGAAAAATAGGTGCCGTTACCCAGCAGAATACGGTCTTGATTCCGATCGAGCGCCTCAAAAACCTGGGCGAAAGGCACAGTCCAGTTATTGACCTTAATAGCGATACCCAGCCCGAACCAGTCACGCGAATTACCCTCGGTCACCTTGACCTCAATCATGGCGTCGGTTGCCTCGGTAAACTCAGGCACGGAACCGAGCAGTCGCACGCGAACCCCGGAAATACACCGCAGGGCGGGCAACACATGGGCGAGAATATCGCGGGTTTCCCATCCCTGAGAGCGGCGTTCACCGAACCCGCCTGCCAACACCGGGTTGGATGCGGTTGCCGACCGTACTGCGCGCAGCACCCGCGCCTCAAAACGTTCGTCGCGTTCTGTGCCCAAGCCCAGCGCCGGCAGGCGGCGAACCCCCGAGTCCGTGCCTTCTTCATCGAGTGGGTTCTTCGGGTATTCCCAATACCAATTCAGGAGTGCGTCATGCGAAATCTCATCATCAAAATGCGCCTCAAACACCAAATAGGGCGAACGAACCTTCGGCAGAGCCAAAACAGGGTCTGGGGTAAGGAACGGGATGGTCCGCGTGAGGGTAGGCAAGAACTCGCGGTGAAAAGCCTCGCGCTCGCCCGCCGGAATACGCATTTCGCCGCGAGATACCAACGATTCTGCGGCTGCGTCCAAGGGCTCGGCAAGCGGAATAAACGCCAGGTTAAGACCCTCCGGCAAGTCCGGAATAGTTGGCGTCGCAGCGTTCTCGGACGAAAGTTCGGGAATGAGCCCGCCCGTCTGCGTTTCAGGATTTTCGTTTTCGTCCGAGCTCTCCTCTGCCTGTTCCTGCGAAGATTGAGCCTGAAAAACATTGCGATGCGGCGTATCTAAGGCGCCCTTGCGCGTGCTCTTCCAATGCACTCGATGCGCCTGTTCCTCGTAAATACGCTGCACAAGAGAGCCGAGCGCGAAAAATCCTGAGCGTGGCGAGCCGATGGGGTGGCAGTGCGCGGCATCAAACCAGAGCTGCCGCACCCGGTTATCTTCGCGGGTTTCCCATCCCAAGGCGGCATGAAGAGCCAGGTCAGGAGCGGAATCTTCACTCACGGCAGCCTCTGCGTTCTGTCGGGATTCGGCCTCAACGGCTCCGGCGTGTACCCTCACCCGGGCGGGTGGTAAAACCGCAGTGGTTACCTCAAACCCTTCGAGAAGAACCGGCAGGCCAATCTGCTCTGCGCGCGCCAGAACATCCCACAGCAGCGTGGAATTCGTGGCGGTAAGCGAAATCCAGTCCCGATGCGAAGAGTACATATTCTGCCACGGGCGCGCGATAGCGTATATTTCGGCAAAGAACCGTTCGTGCTCAGGATACACCTCGTGACGACCGACCGGCCCACCCACGCTGGAGGCGAAGGTCTCCCAGCTGAGCCCGCCCTTGATCCAGCGCCCGGTTTTGGACTGCATCAGTGGCCGCGCCAACAAATTGATAGGCGGGGTTGCACCGGGAATATTGCGCCCGCGCGCATACGAACCCGAAATGCTGAAGGAAAGATCGAGCGCCCCCGGAACCCGTGCCGAATCAATACCGGATGCTTCGCCCCGGGCGGCGAGAACCTGCGCCATATCGCGCCGCCACACCGAAATTTTCGAGGGCGAAGAATGCGTATTCTCGTGGTCGTTCAGGGGGAGAGGTTCGGGGTCGGTGGTGAGCGAGCTTGCCGAACGAATCGCCCCGGATGCGCGCAAGGCCGCCAGGGGATCGTCGGCTGTCTCCGCAACCTGTCGCACGGTATCTTCTGGCCTCTCCGGGTTCATAGACTGGCGGATGCGGCCACCAGGCGCATTGTCGAGGGCTTTCCGCGCGGTCTTGGCACGGTCGAGTGCAGTGAGCATGAGGGCGACGGCGTGCTTGCAGTCGGCGGCGACCGGGCATGTGCATCGTGCGTTGAAAAGATTGGAATCGGCGTCAGAACCCGGGAAGAAGCGAATATCTACCTCATAGGGGATAGGGGTACTCCCGTTCACCAGGCCTTCCAGCGTGTTTTCGTCTTCGTCGTAGGTGTAGCGCACCACTTCACGCTGACGGGCATAAGCAAGCCCGCGCTGGTATGCCTTATGCCCCGCCTGCCGAATAATCTGCGCAACGGTGACGGGGATATCGGGGAAAGGGTTTGGCGTGCTCACCGTTCCATTATCTCAACGGTGTCAAAGAAGCGCGCGGTAATTCGTTATGAGGTCTGTCCAAGATGGGCTGAGCGTTTCTTACGTGTATTCCTAGTCGTCGTTGTGAAGAGCAGAATTAAGGCGATAATGCCGGTGAGGAATCCGGTGCCTAGGAACCATAGGCTCAGATTATTAGTCGCCATGACGAGGGGACTTGCTCCTGCGGGATCGATGCCCTTCCACTCGAAGGCGTGGTATTCCACGAGTGAGCCCCAGCCTGCCAGGATGAACAAGCCAAACCCAATGATCAGAAAAATTGCGGCCACTATCCCCATGATCTGTACAGTCTTTTTCACAGTTATCACTCTTTCTTTCCGGAAGCGTAAAGCAGGCGTGACATGGTGATATATCAGAGGCAAGATAAATTTCTGTACATTACCCAGTGTGCCGTGATTCTTCTCGAATGTGTAGACCTGCTCTGAAGACCTAAAACTTCACACTACGCCACCATGAGGTGGTTATATACAGATACGCACCCATAGTCACGTTATGTAAATCACAAGAATTTGACGGGCTCGCACGTTTACAGATTCCTGAAAGCTGTTGTAACCTGGATTCAGCTTCAAGAGT
>ERZ773050.901-NODE-901-length-16473-cov-6.620843_pt1 | contig 16473 bp, 15 predicted proteins | sample MGYA00580632_ERZ773050 | MGnify/ENA primary metagenome ERZ773050 (study PRJEB29015, sample SAMEA2738123) | human oral metagenome | biome: human oral; feature: human-associated habitat; material: saliva | place: China | collected 2166 ... | reverse complement strand
CCCCTGCGGCTCGGGCGCCGCCTTCGCCCACTGCTGCTCGCCCGTGCTCGACGGCGAGCCGGCGCCCACCGCGGAGGCGCTCATGCGCTCGCGCTTCAGCGCCTTCGTCGTCGGCGACGAGGACCACATCTTCCGCTCCTGGCACCCGCGCACGCGCCCGCCCGGCCCCTACTGCCACGCCGGGACGCGGTGGCTGAGCCTGACCGTCCGCGAGACGGTCGGCGGGGGAGCGGGGGCGGCGGACGGCGAGGAGGCGGTCGTGGCCTTCACGGCGCGCTTCCTGACCGGGGACGGCCGCGGGCGCGTCGTCGAGGACGAGCTGGAGGAGCGCAGCCGCTTCGTCAGGCGCGCCGGCCGCTGGCTCTACCTCGACGCGCTGTGACCCCTTGCGACCCCTGTCGCAGGGCGGTCGAACGGGGCTCGTGGGGCCGACCGGGACGGGGAAAAGGTGGCTCCCGCGTATCTTTCGGACGCCCAACGGCGCCGCGGACGCGGTAGAACGGCGTCATCTCGCCCCTTGTCCCAGTGGACTGTCGCCGACGGGGCGCCAAAGATACGCGGAAGCCACCTTTTCCGGCTGTCATTCCGGCGGCGGCGCCGGGCTGCGTCAAAACGGGCGTCAGCGCCAGGCTCCGCGCCAGTACTGGATCGGCAGCCCGGCGGCCCGCCAGTCGTTGACGCCCAGGTCGTGGGCCCAGCGCACCGGCAGGTACGGCTCGCGCAGGGCCGGGCGGCCCACGGCGACGGCGTCGGCCTGCCCGGTGGCCACGATCTGCTCGGCCTGGACGGCCTCCGTGATGAGGCCGACCGTCACGACCACCGGCTCGCCCCCTCCCGGCGTCGTCGTCCCGGCCACGGCCGCCCTGACCCGAGCGGCGAAGGGCACCTGGTAGCCGGGCCCCACGGGCACGCGCGCGGGCACGTTGCCGCCGGTCGAGACGTGCAGGACGTCGGCGCCCGCGGCCACGAGCAGGGGCGCGAGCTCGGCGGTGTCCTCGCCGGTCAGGCCGCCCTCGGTCCAGTCGGTGGCCGACAGGCGGATGTCCAGGACGACGTCGTCCCCGACGGCCCCGCGCACCGCCCGGACGGTCTGGAGGGCGAAGCGGCGCCGCCCGTCCGGCGAGCCGCCGTAGGCGTCGGTGCGGGTGTTGGACAGGGGCGAGAGGAACTCGTGGATGAGGTAGCCATGGGCCCCGTGGAGCTCGACGACGTCGTAGCCCGCCGCCGCGGCGCGGCGCGCGGCGTCGGCGAAGGCGGCCGTCGTCGCGGCGATCTCCTCCCCGGTGAGCGCCCGCGGCGCGGCGTGACCGGGGTAGGCGACGGCGCTGGGCGCCACCAGGTCCCAGCCCTCGATGGTGGTGGTGCGGGCCCCGGCGGCGTCGTCGGGGCGCCACGGGGGAGTGCCCGCCTTGCGGCCGCCGTGGCCGAGCTGGACGCCGGCCAGGGAGCCGGCGGCGTGAATCGCCTCGACGATGCGGCGGTGGCCGGGGACCTGGGCGTCGTCCCACAGGCCCAGGTCGGCGGGGGACAGGCGGCCGTTGGGGGTCACCGCGGTGGCCTCCACGATCACAGTGCCGAAGCCGCCCACGGCGCGGGCGGAGTAGTGCAGGACGTGCCAGTCGGTGGCGACGCCGTCGTGGGCGTCGACGGAGTACATGCACATGGGCGGCAGCCACAGGCGGTTGCGGGCGGTGCGCCCGCGCATGGGCAGGGGAGTCAGGATGGTCGGCGTGGTCATGAGACGCACGTTACGTGCCCGCTCCTCCCGCCGTCCACGCCCCGCCCCTGCGCGGGGGCGCCGGCGTCGGCCACTGTTCGAGACCGCCCCGCCCGCGCCGACCCCCGCCGATAGGCTGACCGCGATGAGCAGCACCCGACCGGTCCCCTACGGCCTCCCCGAGCACGCCCCGGCGCCGATCACGACCCGGGTCGACGACACTGCCCTCGTCTTCGAGGGCGGCGGCATGCGCGGCACCTACACCGCCGCCCTCGTCCAGGTGCTCCTCGAGGCGGGCCTGTTCTTCCCGTGGGTCGGGGGGATCTCGGCGGGCTGCACCAACACCGTCAACATGGTCTCGCGCGACCTGTGGCGCACGCGGGAGGCCTTCGTCGGGCTGACCACGGATCCCGAGGCCGGCGGCTGGGGCAGCTTCATCCGACGCCGCGGCTACTTCAACTCCGACCACATCTACCGCCACACTTCGGCCCCCGGCGAGCTCTTCCCCTTCGACTGGCCCACCTTCAAGGCCACGTCCGCCACGGTGCGGATCGGCTCCTTCCGCTGCGACACGGGCGAGGAGGTCTACTGGGGCCTGGAGGACATGGACGAGCTGGAGGACCTGCTGCCGCGCTGCCAGGCCTCCTCCTCCATGCCGGTGCTCATGCCCACCGTGCACATCGACGGCGCGCCCTACCTCGACGGCGCACTGGGGTCCACGGGCGGCTTCGCCACCGACGCCGCGGCGGCCGACGGCTACGAGAGAATGCTGGTCGTCATGACGCGCCCCGTCGGCTACCGCAAGCCCGCCGAGAAGCGCCCGGGCGTCTACCGCCGCCTGTTCCGGCGCCGGCCCGCGGTGGCCGAGGCGATCATCAGCCGGCCCGCCAACTACAACCGCACCCTGGAGGACCTGGAGCAGGGGCAGCGGGAGGGGCGCGTGTACCTCTTCCGGCCCGACCGCATGCCGATCGCCAACGGCGAGCTGCGCTACGACCGCGTCGTGGGCGCCTATGAGGCGGGACTGGTGCAGGCCCGCCGGGAGCTGCCCGCCATTATGGAGTTCCTCGGCGTCTGACCCCGCGCCTCGGCGGGTCCGCGCCCCGCTAGCCGCCGGCCATTTCGGGTCCTGTTCGCCCGGCCGTTGTCCAAATCTGTTGCAAAGGCTCCGATCGTGCCGGGGCGCGCGAAGAGAATCGTTGATATTCCGCGCTTTCCTCCGCGGCCGCTCCCGCCGCGGAGGGTCTTTGTGGCAGATTTGGACAGGCCCCCGTCCGAGCCAGTCCCAAGAGTCCCATGCGTCTCAGCGGGTTCGCACCCCGTTCGTCTGGGAGACGATGGGGGCGGGAAATGGCGCTCTGGGAGGATCGTTCCGGCACCCACCCGACAGTGCCGTCGCAAGAACCGCGGAATCATGCGGGAACCGCCGAGCGCATCCGGGGCGGTCGTCCGAACGATCCTCCCAGAGCGCCACTTTTCGCCCCCGGCCCCCGGGGAAAGCGGGGGAGAGGCCGCCGAGGCGAGCCCCGGGCCCGGTCCCGGCGGAACGCGGAAGGATTCGGTGCTCGCGGGCGCGGCCCCCGCCGGTTGTCGATGAGATCGCGGGTCTGGGAGGGCTCAGTGCTCGCGGGCGCAGCGGTAGAGGTCGATGCCCTCGCCCGGCGCGAAGCCGAAGGTCGTGATCGCGGGCACCGCCCGGCCCCCGGACAGCGACTCCCGCAGCAGCTCCAGCACCGCCCGCTCGTGCGGCGGCACCGGCTCGGGCAGCCCCGCGAGCGGGCACCACGCCAGACCCCCCGTCCTGGCGGGCTCGCGCACGCCCGGCTCGCCCTCCCACCGGCGCAGCGCGAAGAAGAAGTCGACCCGCTGCTCCAGCGCCGCCCCGCCGACGTCGTTGCTGCGGTGCATCGCCGTCAGCGGCTCCAGCGCCCGCGGGTCGACGACGACGCCGATCTCCTCGCGGGCCTCGCGCACCGCCGCGTCGAGCACAGACTCGCCCGCCTCGACGTGCCCCGCCGCCCCGCAGGCCCAATGGCCGTCCATGTAGCCGGTGCCCCGCCGCAGCTGGAGGAGGACCTCGGGCCCGCGCCCGCTCTCGCGCAGGAGGATGACGTAGGCGGCGGGGACGAGGGAGAAGACGTGAACGGCCATACCGCCACGGTAGTCGGGCGCCGCGCTCTCACAGCGCAGTCATGGACGGCGCCTGCCCGCTCGACAGAGCCGTTGGACAGCCTGAGGGCGCCCGCGGAGCCCGGCCCGGCCCCGCCGACCGGCGCCCGCCCGGACGCCGACCCGCACGAGAAGAGGGACGCGCTGTCATGACCATGTCCACATCCTCGATCACGGTGACCACCGCCAACGGCGGCGCCGCCGCGGGCGCCACTTCCGGCAGCGTCACCGTCTCCTGACGCTCCGGTCCCGCACGGCTCCGGCGGGCGGGCCGGGGGCGGAGGCCCGGTCCGCCCGTCAGGGCTTGTCCCCACCAGCGAGACTTCCGGGATGGACGCCCGGTCCGCCCGTCAGGGCTTTTGCGGCGAGCGGACGGGCGGCCGCCGGGGCGCCGCCGCGGGCGATGGGGGCTGGATATGCACTCGCAGCGAGCGGGCGACGGCGTCGAGCAGCAGGGAGGGCAGCTCCTTGCCCTCCAGGGCGGGGTTGTCGGCACGCTCGCGGGCGATGACGACGGCCAGGGCATCGGGCAGGAGGTCGGCGAGCCGCGCGACCCGGGCGACGACGTCGGCCCCCTGCATGCGGGCCCGCGAACCGAGCCGGGCGTCCTCGGCCAGGCGCTCCCACTGGGCGGCCCCGATGCGCTCGAGCTCGCGCTCGCCACCAATGCCCATGGCGCTGGTCCGCCAGGGCGCCTCGCCCCCCGGGTGGCCGAGGGAGTCCGCGCCGCGGGCGTAGGGCAGGCCCGAGGCGAGGTCGTACAGGGGGGCGAGCAGGCGGCGGTCGCCCGCATGGAGGATCGAGTAGTTCTTGGCGTGCGCGTCGGGGGCTCCCAGCAGGACGTTGACGATGAGGGCGTCGACGAAGCGGCGGATGGAGGCGCCGTCGCGATCGCCCCACCGGGCGAGCAGGTCGATGATCTGAAGCGCGCCGGGGCCGCCGTCGGCCTCGTACTTGCGCCGCGGGTAGGTGCTCGTGGCCTGGCACAGGTCCTCCTGGTGGACGCGGCGGACCCGCCCGCCCTCGCGGAGCCGGTCGTAGCGCTCGACGATGAGGGCCTCGCGCCCGCCGAGCCGGGCGTAGCGCGTCCGGGCCGCCGGGATGCCGATCTCGCGCAGGGTCGTCAGGCACAGGTGCTCGTCGAGGGCCTGCTCCTTCATCCTCGTGATGCCGGGCTTGAGGATGTGGGTGGTCGGTTCGCAGCCCCTGGCCTCATACCACTGGCCCCCCTCGCGGCGCAGAGCGATCTTGGTCTGGGCGCCGGCCAGAGACCAGCCCTCCCCCGGCGCGATCCAGGAGGGTTCCCGCCCCTCCTCCAGGGCGGCCAGGCGGGCGCCGATCTCCTCCTCGCTCAGGGCCACGAGTTCGCCGTCGTCATCCAGGGCCCGCGTCAGGTGCTCGGCGTCGGCGAAGCGCACGGCCCCGGCGCAGTCCAGGCCGATGTGCTCCAGCAGGGCGAAGGGGTTGCGCGGCGAGACTCCGTAGCGCGCGGCGAGGGCCTCGCGAACCGAGGCCTGGTCGGGCAGCAGCCCCTCGAGAAAGGGGTCGACGACGCGATGGCGGAACTGACCGCCGTCGACCGGCATGGACAGCGAGATGGGCGCCGTCCGGGCCCCGACGTAGGAGAAGCGGTGCTCGCCGCCGTCGGTCTGGATCAGCTCGCCGACGACGCTGCGATCGAGAATGACGAACAGGGACCTCATAGCAGCCCCAGTGCGCGCAGGTGGGCGTCCAGGGCGTCCTGGCTCCCGTCCGCCGCCGTCGGCGAGTGCGGGGCGGGGCGGTCGCGCAGGACGAGTTCCAGGCCGAGCGCGCCGGCGACGTCCAGCACGGCGCCGAACTCCACGCCCGCCCGTTTGCCGCCCTCGACCTCGCTCACCCACTGGCGCGAGACGCCCGCCCGCCCGGCCAGCTGGGCCTGCGTCAGGCCGGCGGCCAGGCGATGACGGCGGAGCGTCGCGCCCAGATCGCCGAGAGTGGGGATGCCGGACGAAACCATCTCGTCACAATATCATGACATGTGCGTCGTGTCATAATTTCATGACACATGCGCGACGTCGCGGTCGCGCGGCTCATGCAGCGCGTTGCGCACCGACGGCAGCGCGTCGGCGCCGCCCGGCGCCCGGAAGACCGGTCCTCGACGGCCTCGCGCAGCTGCGCGAGGAGCCCCTCCCGGGAGATCCGGACGGCGAGTTGTCCAAATCTGTTGCAAAGGCCCCGATCGCGTCAGAGAGCCGGAGGAGAATCGTTGATATTCCGCGCTTCTTCTCGCGGCCGATCCCGGCCCGGAGCGCCTTTGTGGCAGATTTGGACACGCCTCCGCCCGAGTCCGTCCCAGGAGCCCCACCCGCACCACCGCGCGCCCACTCATCCGCACCATCATGACGATCCCGACCCGCGGACCGCCGTCCTCGACGAGAGGGGCCCGTTTCATATGATCTGAGCGTCTGCACGAGGGGGATGACCATGATCCGGCCGGAGATCGAGGAGCTCGAGCGCCTGGGGCCCCTGCCCGCGGATGACGACGACTATCCCGGGATCGACCGGAGGCTGTTCGGCGTCGAGCATCTCCTCGCCGTCGTCGATCCTCCCGTCACCGTGGAGGAGGCGCGGGTGCTGGCCGCGCTGTTCCCGCGGGACGGGGGCACCTGCTACGGCCTGGCGTGGTCGTTGCTGCACCTCATCGAGACCCTGGGCGTCGACGACCTCAGGGAGGTCGTGCCCGGAGTCGATTCCGCGCAATGGCGCGAGATGTTCGAGCAGCGCCTGGAGAACGCCGAGGACCCGCGCCGGCCGGGATGACGACCGTCCCTGATCCCGGCCCCGGGCGCCGCGTCCCGGGGTATCGGGCTCCTGGTACGCTCGGCGCCATCGGAGGAGTACCGCCGTGCGAGCCGAAGTGGCCCGGACGCGCCCGGAACGATGAAGTCGACGCCCGGGGGCGTCGTCGACTTCTCGGCCGAGGAGGAACGAACAATGCGTGAGGGACCGGACCCGGAGCCGGCCCGGGGAATCGACGACGACGTTGCGCACCTGGTCGAGTCACTGCGCGAGGCGCAGCGGCGTGCGGCCGGTATCAGCCGGAGGGCCCTGCGGGACTTCGTCCGCACCCGCCTTCGCGAGGGCCGTGGTGTCGCCGAGGCGATGCTTGTCACCGGGACGCTGCGGGACGCCGACATCGTCGAACTCGTGCCCGAACTCGTGCCGCTGGTCAGCAGCGAGGAGTACGGCGAGAGGGCCGGCGAGCTTTTGGCGAGGATCCCCTTCGACGAGGCCGTCGAACTGGTGGTGCCCGAGGTTCTGGGAATGATCCTGCGCGTCGACTACTGGGACCTGTGGAACCTGGCGCGCCTTCTGCACCGTCTCGGCCACCACGACGCCCTGCGGCACGTCGTCGAGATGATCGACTCGTGTTGCGACCCGGATACGCGGATGGTCGGCGAGTGGATCACCGATGAGCTGCTGAGCACGGCCGCCGTGACGGATGTGACGAAGTTCGTCCGGAGAGCGTCCGCGGGCAGGCGATCATGGTCCCCCGCCATCGCCTCAGGAATTGCGCAGACGGCGTCCACGACTCGGAACTTCACAATATCCTGGGAGCCCGATGTCGGGGAGTCATGGATGCGCCTGCAGCGGGGAGAGGATCTGCTCGGCTGCTTCGGCGTCGATGTTCCACTGCTGTTCTGCACGAATGAGCTCGCCGAGGGAGACTGGCCGGATCCGGTCGTGGTCGCGAGCGTCCCTTCGCTCACCAGACCGGTAGTGGCATGCGACAGGGAGGTTCTGGAGCACTCGTTCGGAAGAATATTCGACCCATGGGATTTCTACCCGTTGGGCTTCAGCGTCATAGATCTCTGCAACAGGATGGCATGAGGCCCACACGGCCGGCAGATCACGATTCGCCGCCGAGCGGCCCGAGGCCGGCGGAACCGAGCGCGACGACGCCCCAGAACCCGATTTTTCCCGGACTCGCCGGTTACGATGGCCGCGGCGCCGTCCGGCCCCGTGCGCACCGGCACGACGGGAGGACGGAGCCCGGGGGGCCCGGCACCGGGGCGGGAGCCCGCGGACCCGGCCTCGCAATCGCACTGAACCGAAAGGACCCCCATGCGCCTCTCGCGCCGCCTGGCCATCACCGCACTCTCACTCGTCTCCGCCGCCTCGCTCGTCGCGTGCGGGGGCGCCTCCGCCGGCGCGGACATCACCGGCGAGGTCACCGTCTTCGCGGCCGCCTCCCTCCAGGACGCCTTCGAGACACTGGCCGCGTCCTTCCAGGACGCCCACCCGGGCGTCCGCATCGCCTTCGACTTCCAGGGATCCCAGGACCTCGTCACCGCCTTGGACGGGGGCTCGCCCGCCGACGTCCTGGCCACCGCCAACAACTCGACCATGACCGACGCCGCGAACAAGGGCCTGGTCGGCGAGCAGACCGAGTTCGCCACCAATGTCCTGACCCTCATCGTGCCGGCCGGCAACCCGGCGGGCGTCACCGGCATCAACGACGGCTCCCTGGACAAGGCCGACCTGGTCGTCTGCGCCCCCGAGGTCCCCTGCGGCGAGGCCACCCAGAAGCTCGCCGCCGAGCTCGGCGTGACCCTCAACCCCGTCTCCGAGGAGCAGAAGGTCACCGACGTGCGCGGCAAGGTCGAGTCCGGCGAGGCCCAGGCGGGCATCGTCTACACCACCGACGCCGCCAAGGCCGGCGACAAGGTCGAGGCCATCGCCCTTCCGCCCAACTCCGTGATCAACCACTACCCGATCGCGCTGACCAAGTCGGCCGCCAACTCTCAGGCCGCCCAGGCATTCATCGACTACATCCTGTCCCCCGAGGGTCAGAAGGTCCTCCAGGACACCTACGGCTTCGGCGCGCCGGGCGCCGCCTCCGGGACGACGGCGACCCCGGCGGCCACTCCGGCCGCGACTGGGACGCCGGCGGAGACCGGGACTCCGGCCCCGGCGCAGACGGCGACCCCGGCCGAGGCGAAGACTGCCGCTGAGACGGGCACCGAGCCGGCCACTCAGAACAACTGACCGATCCGGCTCCCGTGGGCCGGCGTCCGCGGACGCCCACGTCTCGCGACAGGCCCTCCACCGTGACTCACCAAGACCCCTCGCCCGCCGGACCGTCCGCCCCGCAGCCCGCCGGGAGTCCCGCCGCCCCGCCGAGCGCCCGCCGCCCCACCCGGCGCCGCTCGCGCGCGGCCCGCAATCCCCTGCCCCCGCCCGTGCTCCTCCTCGCCGTTCTGGGAGCCTGCGCCATCGTCCTGCCCTTCGTCGGACTGGGCACGCGCGTGGCCTGGAACGAGCTGCCGACGCTGCTCGCCTCCACCTCCGCGCGAGCCGCCCTGGACCTGTCCCTGCGCACCTGCCTGATCGCCACGGCGATCTCGGTGGGCCTGGGTGTGCCCCTGGCCCTGCTGCTCGCCCGAGACTGGCCGGGCGTGCGGGTGGGCCGGGTCATGGCCGTCCTGCCCATGACCATGCCGCCCGTCGTCGCCGGCATCGCCCTGCTGTCGACCCTGGGCCGCCGGGGCGTGCTCGGCCCCTCCCTGGAGGCCGCGGGCATCAGGGTCTCCTTCTCCACCCTCGCCGTCGTCATCGCCCAGGTCTTCGTGTCCATGCCCTACCTCGTGGTGACCCTGGAGGCGGCGCTGCGCAGCCGCGACATCCGCCTGGAGACCATCGCCCGCACCCTGGGCGCCCGCGAGTGGCGCGTGCTGACCCGCATCACCCTGCCGCTGGTCGGCCCGGCGCTCGCGCGCGGCACGGCGCTGGCGCTGGGGCGCAGTCTGGGCGAGTTCGGGGCGACCATCGCCTTCGCCGGCTCCAAGGAGGGCGTCACCCGCACCATGCCCCTGGCGATCTACCTGGAGCGGGAGAGCGACACGGCGACCTCCCTGGCGCTGGCCGCGGTGCTCATCGCCCTGTCATTCCTCATTATCGGAGCCACGAACGTGCGCTGGACCGCTCTGATGGGAGGCCACCCGACCCGGAGCCTCGCCGAGAAGGACGAGGAGGACGGGGAGGCGGACGCGCCCGGGACACCGAGGAAGCCCGCCGCCTCCCACGACGGCGGCGCTCCCGCAGCCGCCCCGGACGAGCCCGGCGGGCACGGCGAGCCCGGCGAACCCGGAAAGCGGGGCCGGGAGCTGGAGGTCTCCTTCCGTCTGGACGCGCGCGACGTCGTCGTCGACCTGACCGTCCCGGCCGGGCGCACCGTGGCGCTCGTGGGCCCCAACGGCTCGGGCAAGTCCACCGCCTGCGCCGTGGCCGCCGGACTGCTCGACGCCGAGGCCGGCCGGGTGAGCCTGGGCGAGCGCGTCCTGGACGGCCCCGGCGTCTTCGTGCCGGCCGGGCGGCGCGACGTCGCCCTGCTGTCCCAGGCCCCGGGGATCTTCCCGCACATGAGCGTCCTGGACAATGTCGCCTTCGGGCCGCGCTGCCGGGGCGACTCCCGCGCGCAGGCCCGCCGGCGCGCCCTGGCCGAACTCGCGGCCGTGGGCGCCTCGCACCTGGCCGGGCGCCCCGGCGGAGAGCTGTCGGGGGGCCAGGCCGCCCGGGTGGCTCTGGCCCGCGCCCTGGCCACGCGCCCGCGCGCCCTCGTCCTCGACGAGCCCATGGCCGCCCTGGACGTGACGGCCCGCGCCCAGATGCGCTCCGTCGTCGGGCGGCGCGCCGCCGAGGAGGGGCTGACCGTCCTGCTGGTCACGCACGACGTCCTGGACGTGGCCGCCCTGGCCGACGACGTCGTCGTGCTCCAGGACGGGCGCGTCGTGGAGTCCGGACCGGCCGCCCGCGTGCTGGCCGCTCCCGCCTCCGACTTCGCCGCGCGCCTGACCGGCACCGCCGTGCTCCTGGGCGCCCTGGAGGGCGACCGCGGGGCCCCGCGACTGCGACTGGCCTCCGGCGGGCTCATCACCGGTCGGCCCCAGGAGGCGGACGACGACGCGGCGCTCGCGGTCCCGTTCGCCGCGCCCGCCCCGCCGCCCGGTCCGACCGAGACCCCATCCGCCCCATCCGCCGCCCTGAGCGGCCCGGGGGCGGCCCTCGTGCCGCCCGACGCCGTCGCCCTCTACCCCGTGGGCCGGGGCGCGCCGCCGGGCAGCCCGCGCAATGCGCTCACCGGCCGTGTCACCGGCGTGGAGCGCGCCGGCGCCCTCGTCACGGTCGCCCTCGACGTCGGCGGGGGCCAGGTCCTCACCTCGACGGTCACGACGGCGGCCCTGACGGAACTGGGGGTGCGTGAGGGCCAGGAGCTGTGCTGCGTCATCAAGGCCGTCCAGGTGCGGATCCTGGCCCGCCCCGCCGCGAACCGGGAGGACGGCCGTGAGTGAGCCCGGCCCCGCATCCGACCCCGTTCCCGGCGCGATCCCCGACGAGCGCCGTCGGCCCCTGACCCCCGCCGAACAACGGCGCTACCACCGCAACATCCTCGTCCCGCAGGTCGGCGCGGCCGGTCAGGAGCGGATCCGGGCGGCCCGCGTCCTCGTCGTCGGCGCCGGGGGGCTCGGCTCGTCGGCCGCCCTCCACCTGGCGGCCGCCGGCGTGGGGCGGCTGGGGATCGTCGACCCGGATTCGGTCGAGATCTCGAACCTCCAGCGGCAGATCCTCCACCGCACCGCCGACGTCGGGCGCGCCAAGACCGACTCGGCCCGTGAGACCCTCACCGCGCTCAACCCCGACGTCGAGGTCCTCGCCCTTCCGCTGCGCCTGACCGGCGCCAACGCCCCGCAGGTGCTGCGCGGCTGGGACGTGGTGGTCGACGGGACGGACAACTTCCCCGCCCGCTACCTCCTGGGGGACGCCTGCGCCCTGCTGGGCGTCCCGCTGGTGCACGGCGCGGTCCTGCGCACGCACGGGCAGGTCACCGTCTTCGACGCCGCCCGCGGCCCCTGCTACCGCTGCCTGCACCCCGACCCGCCGCCCGGCCGGGCGCCCTCCTGCGCCGAAGTCGGCGTGCTCGGGGTCCTGCCGGGGATCATCGGCTCCATGCAGGCCGCCGAGGCCCTCAAGCTCGTGATCGGCGGGGCGCGCCCGCTCATCGGGCGGGTCCTGGTCCTGGACGTCTGGGGCGGCGCCGTCACCGAGCTGCCGGTGCGCAAGAGCCCCGCCTGCCCGACCTGCGGGGCGCGCCCGGGCCCGGCCGGGAACGACACGCCGCCCGGGTGGTCCTGGGAGTACCTGGGACGCCGGCCGGGCGAATCGTAGGGTGGGGGCGTCGGCGTCCGAGCACCACCGGGCGCCAGTAACGGAGGACTCCATGAGTACCGCACCCGCCCTGCCCGCCACCATGCGCGCCGTCGTCATGCGCGCCCCCGGCGACGTCGTCGTCGAGGACGTCGAGGTGCCCCGCGTCGTGCACCCGACCGACGTCGTCCTCAAGATCGAGGCCGCCTGCGTCTGCGGCTCCGACCTGTGGCCCTACCGCGGCCTGCAGCCCGTGGAGAACCGGCGCATGGGCCACGAGTACGTCGGCACCGTCGTCGAGGTCGGCGCCGACGTGAAGAGCATGAGGATCGGCGACTTCGTCATCGGCTCCTTCATGGTCTCGGACAACACCTGCGAGATCTGCCGGGCGGGCTACCCCTCCCGCTGCGCCAACGCGGGCTCGTACACGGGCATGCAGGCCCAGTACGCCCGCGTCGAGCTGGCCGACGGCACGCTCGTCGTCGTCCCCGGCGGCAAGCCGGAGGACCCCGACCGCCTGGCCGACTACCTCGCCGCCTCCGACGTGCTGGGCACCGGCTGGTTCGCGGCCGTGGCCGCCGAGGCCGGTCCCGGCAAGACGATCGCCGTCGTCGGCGACGGCGCGGTGGGCCTGTGCGCCGTCCTGGCCGCCAAGGCGCTGGGGTCCGAGAGGGTCATCGCCTTCTCCCGCCATGAGGACCGCGCGGCACTGGCCCGCGAGTTCGGGGCCGACGTCGTCATCGCCGAGCGCGGCGAGGCCGGCGCGGCCAAGGTCAAGGAGCTGACCAATGGGCTGGGCGCCCACGGGGTGTGCGAGGCCGTGGGCACCCAGCTGTCCATGGACCAGGCCATCGCCTCGTGCCGCCCGGGCGGCCACGTCGGCTTCGTCGGCGTCTCCCACGACCAGAAGATCGACGGGCAGACCCTGTTCTTCTCCGAGGTGCACCTGCTCGGCGGGCCGGCGCCCGTGCGCCGCTTCCTGCCGGACCTGATCCGGCGCATCCAGTCCGGTCAGATCCGTCCCGGGCGCGTCTTCACCCGGCGCCTGCCGCTGGAGGAGGCCGCCGAGGCCTACAGGGCCATGGACGAGCGCCGCGAGATCAAGGTGCTGCTGGAGGTCTGAGGCCGCGCGGCCGGACGCCGGGAGCCACGGGGGACGGGCGGGCGGCATCCGCCGGAAGGGAGGTTGTCTTGAGGAAAACCAGGAGGACGACGGCGATCGTCGCCGCGGTCGCGGTGTGCGCACTGGGACTGGTGGCCGCCTGCCTGTTCCTCGTCCTGCCCCGCATGCACGGGGATGTGAGCCACGTCGACAGACGTGTGGTGAACCTCGGCGACCGCAGCGAGCAGGACGTCGAGGCCGCGATGGACGCGGTCGAGGAGCGCTTCGCGAGCGGGTTCCGGGACTGCGCGCTGACCGACCTGTGGTTCGACGCGGAGCGGAGGAATCCCGAGTACGAGGAGGAGTACGGCGCGGACAACGTCCTGGTGCTGGACTCGAAGTTCACCACGGGGCCGTGGGCGGACCCCTCGCTCAACCCCGACTCCGGCTACACCTGGGAGTGGGTCCTGGTGAGGACAGGCACCGGCTGGAGCATCAAGAGCTACGGGTCGGGGTGACCCGGCGGTCCGGGGTCGGGGCGGCCGACGCCGGGGGCCGCGGTCCCGGACTCGGCAACCCGTCGGTCGGCGCGGCGGCCGACGCCGTAGGTCAGCGTCCGGATACGCCGGGCCAGGGCTGCCGACCGCTGAATCCTGCGGATCAGGCGGCCGCGGCGGGCGCGGCCCGGCGCCGACGACGACGGCGGACGGCGGAGACGGTGCCGGTCACCGTCAAGCCGATGCTCACCACGCACAGGCCGAGGCCGGCCCAGTGCACGGGCACCGCCGAATTGTGCTCGTAGTCCCAGATGGCCTGGAAGTCCTCCGCGCTGAGCGGGCACTCCTTGCCGTCGACTTCGATGGCGAATCCCGAGGTCGGGTTCCCCTCCTCGACGCAGGTGTAGCTCGGCGGATCGCCCAGGTGACGGACGAAGAAGAGGCCCACTCCGGCGGCGAATAGGATGATGGCGGCAAGGAACCAGTACAGGGGTTTCATGCCGTGGATCATACCCGCCCCTATCCCGCCCCGTGGGCCGTTTCGCAGCCACGGATGGGGCCCGCGCCATGACATGATCGCCGCGGCGCGGGCGTGCGGCCCGACTCCGCCGTCGGAGCCGACCGCCGGGGGCCGCCGCCGACCACCGCCGCTGACCATCAGCAGACGACGGGGCACTCCACCCGCGCCGGCAACCACCTCAGGGAAGGGCACGCCGTGCAGTACGTCGACTCCCGCGACCTTCGCAAGGAGCGGGGAGCCTTCTTCACACCCGAACCGCTGGCCGCCTTCATCGCCGGCTGGGCGCTGCGCGACCCCGACGACTCGGTCCTCGAGCCCTCCTGCGGCGAGGCCGTCTTCCTGCGGGCCGCCGCCGCCCGGCTGCGCGAGCTCGGCGCCGTCCCGACCGCCGGTCAGCTCACCGGCGTGGACCTGCACGCCGCCTCCGTGGACAGGGCCCGCCGTCGTCTCGGTGAAGCGGGCCTGAGCGCCCGCCTGGCCGTGGCCGACTTCTTCGACTACCGCGCCGCCCGCCCGGTCCGGGCCGTCATCGGCAACCCGCCCTACATCCGCTACCAGGACTTCCGGGGCGCCGCCCGCGCCGGGGCGCGCCGGGCCGCGCTGGCCCAGGGGGTCGGGCTGACCGCCCTGGCCTCCTCGTGGGCGGCCTTCGTCGTGCACGCCGCCTCCTTCCTCGCCGTCGACGGGAGGATGGGGCTCGTCCTGCCCGCGGAGCTGCTGAGCGTCAACTACGCCGCACCGGTGCGCGAGTTCCTGCTGCGCCGCTTCGAGCGGGTGCGGCTGATCCTGTTCGACGAGCGCGTCTTCCCCGGCGTCCAGGAGGAGGTCGTCCTCCTGCTGGCCGACGGCCACGCCACCGGCCCCGGCGCCGACCACGTCGAGCTCGCCCGACTCCGCGGCCTCGACGATCTCAGTGGCCCCGGCGGGCTTATCGGCGCCGCCGGGCTCCGCGACCTCGATGAGTTCCGCGGCGCCGCCGGCCCGGCCACCCCGGCGCGCTTCGACCGATGGCGACCCGCCTCCCCCGGGGACAAGTGGACCGGCGCCCTGCACACCTGCCGTGCCTACGAGTCGGTGACGGGGGCCGACGACGGCGCCTTCGCCGTCCTCGGCTCCTGGGGGCGCCTGTCGCTGGGCGGGGTGACGGGCGCCAACGGATTCTTCGCCCTCCACCCGGCCCGCGCCCGCGAGCTCGGGCTGGGGCCCGGCGACCTGCTGCCGCTCAGCCCGCCGGGCTCGGCCCACCTGCGCTCCCTCGTGCTCGACGACGCCGCGGTGAGGCGCCTGGGCGGCCAGGGCCGCGCGACCCTGCTCTTCTCCCCGCCCGGCAGGCCCTCGGCGGCGGCGCGCGCCTACATCCGCGCGGGCGAGGCCGACGGCGTCGACCGGGCCTACAAGTGCCGGGTGCGCACCCCCTGGTGGCGGGTGCCGCTGCCCGCGAAGGCGGACGTCCTGGTGACCTACATGAACGACGAGTCCGTCTGCCTGTGCGCCAACCTCGCGTGCGTGCGCCACCTCAACTCCGTCCACGGCCTGCGACTGGCCGACGGCGCCCGCCGCCTGGGCGCCCCCGTCCTGGCCCTGGCCGCCGCGAACTCCGTCACCGCCCTGGGCGCCGAGCTCGTCGGCCGGTCCTACGGCGGGGGCCTGCTCAAGCTCGAGCCGCGCGAGGCGGCGCGCCTGCCCGTGCCCTCCGCCGACCTCGTCGCCCGCCGCGCCCGCGCCCTGAGGGACTTCCTCCCCGCGGCGCGCCGGCTCCTGACCGCCGGGCAGCGGGAGCGCGTCCGGAACGAGGTGGACCGGATCCTCGGCCTGGAGGCCCTCGTCGGCGCCGACGGCGCCGAGCAGATCCGCGACGCCCGGGCGCACCTGGTCTCCCGGCGTCGGGCGCGGGCCGGCCGGCCGAGGTCCGGAGGGGACTCGTAGCGCCGGCGGCGCGGGTGCGCCGCTACCCTCGGGGCATGAGCACTCCGGCCACCCCCGCCTCCCCGACGACGGAGCGCCGCTGGCGCGAGGACCTGGACCTGGCGCACGCGATCGCCGACCAGGTCGATCCGGTCACCCGGGCGCACTTCGAGCGCCAGGACTTCGAGGTCCAGACCAAGCCGGACCTCACCCCCGTCACCGACGCCGACCGGCAGGCCGAGCGCATGATCCGCGAGAGCCTCTCGCAGGCGCGGGCGCGCGACTGCGTCCTGGGCGAGGAGTTCGGGCAGACCGGCCGCTCCCCCCGCCAGTGGGTCATCGACCCGATCGACGGCACGAAGAACTTCGTGCGGGG
>ERZ773050.897-NODE-897-length-16498-cov-2.733564_pt1 | contig 16498 bp, 9 predicted proteins | sample MGYA00580632_ERZ773050 | MGnify/ENA primary metagenome ERZ773050 (study PRJEB29015, sample SAMEA2738123) | human oral metagenome | biome: human oral; feature: human-associated habitat; material: saliva | place: China | collected 2166 ... | reverse complement strand
CAGCAGCAGCTTGATGATTGCCGAACCCGCGGCGCCCACACCGGAGACAACGATGCGAACATCCTCAATCTTCTTGTTCACCAGCTTGAGGGCATTGATCAGCGCGGCCAAAACCACGATTGCGGTACCGTGCTGGTCATCGTGGAAGACAGGAATATCAAGTTCGGCACGAAGTCGCTCTTCAATTTCGAAGCAGCGAGGTGCGGAAATGTCTTCAAGGTTAATGCCGCCGTATGCGGGGGCAATCGCCTTCACGATAGAAATGATCTCTTCAGTGTCCTTCGTGTCCAGGACAACCGGCCACGCATCGACGTCACCGAATTGCTTGAAGAGAACAGCCTTACCTTCCATAACTGGAAGAGCAGCCTCGGGGCCAATATCGCCCAGGCCCAGAACAGCAGTGCCATCAGAAACGACAGCAACCGAGTTTGCCTTCATAGTCAGCAGGTGAGCCTTTTCGGGCATGTCGTGGATCGCGGTGCACACGCGAGCAACACCGGGGGTGTATGCGCGGGAGAGATCATCGCGGTTACGAAGCGGAACCTTAGGATGCACTTCGATCTTGCCACCAACGTGAGCCATAAAGGTCTGGTCTGCAACAGAGGAGGTATGCACACCTTCAAGACCATCCAGAACCTGGCGTACCTCACGACGATGGTCAGAATCACGCATGTCGCAGGTGAGGTCAATGACGATGTGTCCACGATCAGAATCGGCGACGTCAAGGCCCTTGATCTGTGCGCCAGTAGAAGATACAGCATCCACGATCTGCGCGATCGAGAGAGTGGACTCATCGATCTCAAGACGGTAGGACGCGGTGTATGACGGAGAAGTACGCATTGGTCACCTTTGCATTTCCGAATTTTACGGGGCGAGCCCACCGGGCTCTGACCTCATCGTAGCGGCGTAACTGCAGGGGTGCAGTGTTGTCCCACATTACGCAAAATTGACGCTGCAACAAGGCATTTGACGCACAGGAATACTCCACCACTCCCCCAGCGTCCTCACATATGGAAAGGGCCCGGTCCTTCAGGACCGGGCCACGGGCGTGAACTCAAAACGAGCTCAGGCGCCAACCATTTCCATAATGAGTTCGCGAACGCGTGCAGCATCGGCCTGACCGCGAGTTGCCTTCATGACGGCGCCGACCAACGCACCGGCGGCCTGTACCTTGCCGCCCTTGATCTTCTCGACGACATCAGGGTTTGCATCCAGAGCTTCCTGGACTGCCGCGGTAAGCGCGCCTTCGTCGGAGACGACCTCGAGGCCACGCGCAGCGACAACCTGCTCGGGATCGCCTTCGCCGGCAAGAACTCCTTCGAGGACTTGGCGAGCCAGCTTATCCGTCAGGCGACCACCATCAACCAGGGATTGAAGCTGGGCGATCTGAGCGGGAGTAACAGGCAATTCTTCCAGAGGAAGCTGGTTGTCCTTGGCGTAGCGAGCCAATTCACCCATCCACCACTTTCGGGCAGCGTTAGGATCAGCTCCCGCCACAACCGTCGCCTCGATGAGCTCAAGAGCACCGGCGTTGATCACATCGCGCATTTCCTTATCGGCGAAGCCCCACTGCTCACGCAAGCGGCGCCTCTTAGCAACAGGCAGCTCGGGAAGGCTTGCACGCAGGGACTCCACCCATTCCTCAGAGGGAACGACTGGAACAAGGTCCGGCTCGGGGAAGTAACGGTAATCTTCTGCATCGGACTTTTCACGACCTGAAGAAGTAGAACCGTCTTCTTCGTGGAAGTGACGGGTTTCCTGCAGGATGCTTCCACCTTCGCTCAGGATCTGAGCCTGACGCTGGATCTCATAGCGAACCGCGTTTGCAATTCCCCTAAAGGAGTTGACGTTCTTCGTTTCGGTTCGGGTTCCCAAAGGAGAGCTCGGAGTGGGGCGCAGCGAAACGTTGATGTCTGCTCGCACATTTCCACGCTCCATACGCGCCTCGGAAACGCCGAGAGTACGGAAGATATCACGCAGAGCCTGGACGTAAGCAGCAGCAACCTCGGGGGCTCGCTCGCCTGCACCCTCGATGGGGCGCGTCACGATCTCGACCAAGGGAACGCCCGCACGGTTGTAGTCAACCAGCGAGTGGTCTGCACCCTGAATTCGCCCGTCAGCGCCACCGATGTGGGTGTTCTTACCGGCGTCTTCTTCCATGTGTGCGCGCTCAATCTGAACGCGGAACATGGTTCCATCTTCCAACTCGACGTCAACATAACCGTCATAGGCAATGGGCTCATCGGACTGTGAGGTCTGGAAAGCCTTCGTGAGGTCCGGGTAGAAGTAGTTCTTACGCGCAAAGCGGCAGCTCTTCGCGATCGAACAGTTCAGTGCCAGACCAATCTTGATGGCATACTCCACTGCCTTGTGATTAACCACGGGCAAGGAGCCGGGCAGTCCCAAGGACACAGGCGTCACGTAGGTGTTCGGGTCCCCGCCAAAGGCGTTGGGAGCAGCATCGAACATCTTTGTGGCGGTACCCAATTCGACGTGTACTTCGATTCCGAGGACCGGATCGAAGGAAGCTGTTGCTTCCTGGTAGTCCATCAGTTCACTCATCACTTTTCCTCCCACTGCGCTGCCGGGCAGTTGCCCGCAATATCGCCGCTGAGCTGCTCAACCAAGCTTGCAACCTCGTACATCTTCAGGTCGTGGTGAGCCGGGGCGAGAATCTGGAATCCGACGGGAAGCCCCTCAGAGCTCACCGCATTGGGAACGTTCATTGCGGGAATTCCTGCAAGGTTCGCCGGAATCGTCGCAATGTCGTTGAGGTACATCGCCATGGGATCATCCATCTTTTCCCCGAAACGGAAGGCCGTCGTGGGGCAGGTGGGAGATACCAGGACATCGACCTCGTCGAAGACACGAGCAAAGTCGCGCTGGATGAGGGTTCGAACCTTCTGCGCATTTCCGTAGTAGGCATCAAAGAAGCCTGCGGACAAAACGTGAGTACCCAAAATAATGCGGCGCTTCACTTCGTCACCGAAACCGGCCTCGCGGGTCGCAGCCATCACGCGCTCAGCAGTGACGGGGCCCTCGCTGGGCTCGACGCGGATGCCGTAGCGCATTCCGTCAAAACGTGCGAGGTTCGAGGAAACCTCAGCAGGCATGATCAAGTAGTAGGCGGCAAGCGCATATTCAAAACTCGGGCAGGAAACCTCGACAATTTCAGCACCTGCATCGCGCAGCTTCTCAACAGTTGCGTTGAACGCTGCGCTCACGTCTTCCTGGTATCCCTCGCCGGAAAGCTCACGGACGACGCCAACGCGAAGTCCCTCGATCTTTCCAGCGCGAGCAACGGATTCCACTCCCGCGCTCAGTGCGGGGACTGGCTCGTTGAGCGAGGTGGAATCGTGGGGATCGAAGCCACCGATGACCTCGGTCAGCGCGGCCGCGTCGGCCACAGTGCGGGTCACGGGACCAATCTGGTCCAGCGACGAGGCCATGGCAATCAATCCGTAACGTGACACTGCGCCGTAAGTGGGCTTGGCGCCAACGGTTCCCGTAACGGCTCCGGGCTGGCGAATAGAACCACCAGTGTCAGACCCCAGGGCGAGAGGCACCATGTAAGCGCCAACTGCCGCCGCAGAACCGCCGCCCGAGCCACCCGGGATGCGATCCAAATCCCAGGGGTTACCCGTGCGACCGAAAGCAGAGTGCTCGGTCGAGGAGCCCATCGCGAACTCATCCATGTTCGTCTTACCGACAATGGGCATTCCGGCCTGGTGCAGACGCTCCACAACGGTTGCGTCGTAGGGAGGCAACCAGCCTTCAAGGATCTTAGACGCGCAGGTCGTCGGCAGGCCTCGGGTCACCATATTGTCCTTCACGGCGATCGGAACGCCGGCCAGGCGCGGGAGATCTTCACCTGCAGCGCGACGAGCATCGACCTTAGCTGCAGTTGCAAGTGCGCCTTCACGATCAACGTAGAGGAAAGCGTGGACCTTGGAATCGATCGCATCAATACGGTCGAGGCATGCCTGAGTGAGTTCAACCGAGGTGATCTCTCCGCTTCGCAGCAGTTCAGCAAGCTCGCATGCTGATTTCTTCAGCAAAGGATTCATCAGTCCTCCTCCAAAATCTGCGGAACCAAGAACATTCCGTCCTGCTGTGCGGGGGCCTGTGCCAGGACCTCATCACGGTCCAACGTCGGACCAACTTCATCTTCACGCCACACGTTCGACAACGGAATGGGGTGGGAGGTCGCGGGCACGTCCGGGGTAGCGACCTCGGAAACCTTTGCAACGGCCTCGGTAATAACATCAAGTTCACCAGCGATTCTGGTGATTTCTTCGGGTGTAAGTGCGATTCGAGCCAAGCCCGCAACGCGGGCGACCTCGTCAGTACTGATCCTTGCCATAAAAAGGATGATACCCGTATGGGCCGCGCCTCTCATACTGTGCCCAGCTCGGCGTAGTTTTGAGTACCCTTAAACTATGTCTCATCGCCGTCCGTCTTTTTCGTCGCAAACCATCAGGGCACTCAAGATCGCTGGATTAACTGTGCTCGGGGCTCAGGCGGCGGCGCTTGTCGGGGTTCATATCGTTGATAAGCTCCGCAAAGAACGAGTCCCTCACGTCGCAGGTGGCTTCCCTACTTTCCCTCCTCTTGACACTCAGGTTGAGGGCACTGAAGTTCGCACGTACACAGAGGGAACATCCCTCTATGAGGACATGCTCGAGGCGATTACCTCGGCGAAAGACTACATTTTCTTTGAGTCCTATATCTGGCGTGCGGATGCGTGGGGAAAGCGCTTCAAATCAGCGTTGCTCAGCGCTGCGAAACGCGGAGTTGACGTCCATATCGTTTACGACGGTTTCGCCGTCCTCAATCAAGATCCCTTCTTCTACGTTTTCCCCAAGACACCGCATCTGTACATTCGTCGTTTCCCCGAAATTCGTTCGGGAATGTTCACGATGAATCTGCGTAAAACCGGACGCGATCACCGAAAGATCCTCGTCGTTGACGACAAGGTCGCTTTCGTCGGCGGTTACAACATTGGCGATCCCTTCGCATTGGAGTGGCGTGACACCCACGTGCGCGTCACGGGAGACGCGGTATCAGAGCTTAAGTACGGCTTCATTGATTTCTGGAACCACTTCAAGCGTCACGGCCAGCCCTCGATTGCTCGCACCCGGGCCCCGCGTTGGGATTCCGAGGTCTCCCTCGCTTTCAATCAGCCTTCTCGTCTGCTTTACCCCGTTCGCGGCCTCTACATTGACGCAATCGATCGTGCGCGCTCGTCAATCCGTATTACCAGCGCCTATTTCATCCCCGATCGTGAGATTTTCGAGGCCTTGGTTCACGCGGCGCGCCGCGGGGTTCGCGTTCAGATTCTGATTCCCGAGTACTCCAACCACATTCTTGCCGACTGGGTTGCGCGCCCCTACCACGGTCCGCTCCTCAAAGAAGGCGTTGAAATCTGGCTCTACGAGGACGCCATGATCCATTCGAAGACCATGACGATCGACGGAGCATGGTCAACCGTTGGAACGGCAAATATCGACCGCCTGTCTCTCCAAGGAAACTATGAGGTCAATGTCCAATTCCGCTCGGACAAATTCGCGCAGACCATGGACAAGATCTTCGAACTCGATCTGACGAACGCACGCCGTCTCTCTTTTGAGGAATGGGAGGAGCGCTCGCTGCTCACCAAGGTGCTGGAGCGTCTCCTACATCCTTTCGAATTCCTCGTCTGAGAGTTTGTCCCCCGCGGCGCCTACTCGTCGAGTGCGGCAAGACCTTCGCGCAAAACCCGTTCGAAATAGCTTTCATCAACCACCGGAACGCCCAAAGACTCAGCTTTGGCGACCTTGGAACCCGATCCGGGTCCTGCAATCACCAGTGATGTCTTTTTGGATACCGATCCCGAGGCCTTACCTCCGCGGGCGATGATTGCTTCCTTTGCGCCTTCTCGCGTATACCCAGGCATTGATCCTGAAACGACAATGGTGAGTCCCTCGAGAACCTGTTCAACGTCATCGCGCTTTTCATCTTCCATGCGCACACCCGCCTGCGCCCATGCGCGGACAATATCTTGGTGCCAAGGAACGGCCAGCCAGTCAACGAGAGACTGAGCGATAACAGCGCCAACACCCTCAACTTCGGCTAGTTCTTCTACCGAGGCCTTGGAGAGCAAGTCCATTGAGGGGAAGGTGGCAGCAAGTGCCGCAGCAGCTGTGGGTCCAACGTGACGAATTGACAGAGCGACCAGGATTCGCGCCAAGGGACGCTGTTTTGCCTGCTCGATTTGTTCGAGCATCATGATTGTGTTCTTTGAAGGAACAGATGGTTTTCGTCCCACCGCTTTAGTCCAGAAGTAACGGACTTGCATCCAATCTCCCGTTGCTTCTCCTTCCGAAGTGACGGGTTTCCAGACCATGACGTCACGAAGTTGTTCTGCATCAAGATTGAAGACCTGGCTCTCAGAGGAAAGAACCGGGGTTTGAGGGGCGGGAAGAAGGGCCTCAGCGTCGGCGATGAGCTCTGCATGAGTGAGGTGCTCTACTCCTGCAAGACGCAATTGTGTTCCATCTTCAAGGAGCACCGCGTCACCACCCGCGAGCGCAGCAGCCACCTCGTCGCGGTTGTTTTCCGGCTGGGTAAGGGCAAGCGCGGCCTCGTCGCCCAAGCCCTCAATATCCAAGGCCGAACGCGCACCCAAGTGCGCAATCCTCTCGGTAATCTGCGCTGGGCAGCCCGCTTGGTTGGGACACCTCAAGTCCACATCGCCTTCTTTTTGCGGAGCGAGCCGAGCCCCGCACGAAGGACACATTTCAGGCATCACGAAGGGATACTCACTCCCATCACGTGCGGCAACCACCGGAGCGACGATCTCAGGGATAACATCGCCGGCTTTGCGCAAGACGACAAGGTCACCAATGAGAACGCCCTTGCGTTCGACTTCGCTTGCATTGTGCAAGGTTGCCCGAGAAACGTGTGAACCGGCGACAAGAATCCGCTCCATGACGCCGTAAGGGGTGACGCGTCCGGTGCGTCCGACTTGGACTCGGATATCAAGGAGGCGCGTGTTGACTTCTTCGGGAGGGAATTTATAGGCAGCCGCCCACCGAGGAGTGCGCGAGGTTGTGCCCAGGGAGGCCTGAATAGCGCGATCATTAATTTTGACGACAACGCCATCAATTTCGTGTTCAAGAGAGTGACGTTGCGCTCCCAGCTCAGCGATCCGCTGCTCGATCGCGGCGCGTCCGCGCAGAAGTTTGGTGTAAGGGGAAACAGGCATTCCCCATTCCTTCAAGCGGGAGAACCAGCCGGAAAGAGTGTCGGGCGCTTCGAAAGAGGTATTTCCGACCTCGACAGCTCCGATTCCGTGAGCGAGCATTGCAAGGGGGCGTTCGGCCGTCTTTCGTGGGTCTTTTTGACGCAAGGAACCAGCAGCCGCGTTACGGGCGTTGACGAAGGGCGGCTCGCCGGCGCGCACGCGTTCCTCATTGAAGGCTTCAAAATCCTTTGTCGGGAAATAGACCTCTCCGCGAATTTCCACGCGCTCAGGAACGAGGCCGCTGAGGCGGTGTGGGATCGAAGAAATCGTCAGGACGTTCGCGGTCACGTCCTCGCCAACCCATCCGTCTCCACGAGTCGCGGCACGCACGAGGACGCCATTTTCATAGAGCAAGTTCACTGCTAGGCCATCGATCTTGACCTCGGTGAGCATGTCCAAGTCATCTCTGCCCGTATCATTCGCCATGCGCAATTCCCAGGCGGCAAGTTCTTCAAGGGAGAAGACATCATCCAGACTTGTCATCTGCTGGAGATGGCGCACGGGGGCAAAAGCGTCGGAGGCAGCTCCCCCCACGCGCGTCGTCGGAGAGTCAGAGCTGCGATACTGCGGATATTTCGCTTCAAATTCTTCGAGCTGGCGGTAGAGCTGGTCATAGTCTGCATCCGAGAGCACCGGCGCATCGCGATCGTAATATGCGGCTCGAGCGTCTTCGACGGCTGCAATGAGTTGACGGTAGTGATCTAAGACCTGGCGTTCCTCTTCGCTCATAGACGCCATTGTGTCATTTCCCCGTTTCAAATGCGCGCGCCCACTTTCCACAGGTCGGACACAGTATCGGCGTTTTCCACAGAACAAGGGCAATTTGCGACAGCCCGCGGTTCCCCTGAGATGCTGCAATGAGAAGCACAGGGCCTTGAAAGAGAGTGGAGCGAGAGTGTCTGGTTCACAGTGTGATTCTGATCAGCTTGGGTCTCTTCCAGAAGCTGCGCTGCGCGCACCGTGGCATCTTGCCTGCATTCGAGGCCCCCACCAAGGCATCATTGCTCTGCCAGGCAATACGCCACCACAATTCCCAGCCGAGTGCGAGACGCTCAGCGGTTCCTCTCGCGACCAACGGATACGGCTCATACCTCGCGATGAATCGAGCCCGATTTCAGTGAAAGCACGGCGATTAGGGATTTGGAGGCGCGTTTCCCCCAGCTGCACCTATCGCGTCGGTCCGGCGTTGAAAGTCAAAGTCAGACTTTCACACTCGACTGACTTCTACGTGTATCGCGCTCGCCCGCGTATCCTTTCCTTCCCTGATGCTGATCAGCGAAGAGGCTTCGCTCTTCCCGCGGTGTCTTTCATCGGGTTTCTTCCGATCGCTGTGTTCATGGGAGTGCGTATCAGCATGATGGGAGTGGGACACGGAAGCTATTTCTTCTTTGTTGCGCTTCCTCTTGCCGTTATTTTCTTCTCCTTGGGGCTTCGATATTTTCGCCAAGGCTCTCAAGGGAAACGACTCGACGCCGCAGCCGTGGCTTTACTCCTTCACGTATCCGCGGCCAGGTCTGCTCTACGATTTGCCCTTTATCCCTCTTTAGTTGGCCGCGGAAAGCCCTGGCTTCTTGAGCCTTCAGGGGCGCCCGAGGCCACTTCTTCCCAGTCTTCAACAGGCAAACTAGGGCCCTTTGCACGAGAGAATTCATCGCACCACTATTACGCGGCCCTTGGCCCGCAAGCCCAGCTCATGGTGTTTTGGTTTGCATCGCAAATCGCAAGCAGGAGGTGCTCATCTTCACTTCGCCGGCTCTCCACCCCTCATTCTTGGCACAGCGGGACCCGACTCGGTGCACATTTTTCTCCACGGCCTCGGGGATGAATGGAAACCACAGGGGAAAGCGCATGGGGCGGAAACTGAGCGCGGCACAGAAGAAATCCACCTCGCGTGGGCATACAGCTATGCAGAACTCCCCACGTGGTGCGAGGCCGTAATACCAGCAGACAAAGCACCCGTCTCACTGGGATGGTGGCAGATGATCACGCACGCCCACTCTCGCGCGAGCATTCCAAACGACTGTGATTTCACAGAGCTCTCTTGGGATGGAATCGATAGAAATGACTCACTGAGGACTCCCATTGGGCAGGACTCTACGGGAGAAGTCAGCATCGATCTGGTCAGCGAAGGGCCACACGCACTTATTGCGGGGACGACGGGAAGTGGAAAGTCAGAAGCACTTCGCACGTGGCTTCTGGGATTGTGTGCTCGCTACTCCCCTACTCGACTGCGTCTTGTTTTGGTTGACTATAAAGGAGGCTCTGCTCTTGCCCCCTTAGTTCGCCTCCCTCACACGGAGGCGGTCCTCACTGATCTTGATCCCGGGCAGTCTGCTCGCGCTCTGCGTGGTTTAGCTTCTTGTTTGGCTCAGCGGGAGGCTGATTTTGCCAAACTCCAGGTCAAAGATCTCCAGCAGTGGTGCGAGCGCTATCAACAAGGCAAAGCGCCACTTCCACCTCCGCGGATCCTGATTGTTGTCGACGAGTTTCGCGTACTTGCAGACCTCCATCCCACGACTATGGAGATATTCTCTCGCCTTGCATCCCAAGGTCGTTCTCTGGGCCTTCACCTCCTCTATGCGACCCAGCACCCCAGTGGAGCAGTCAATACGACGATGCGTGCCAACACCGAGCTGCGAATCGCTTTAAGAACCATTACCGAGGCCGAGTCGCTCGACATTATCGGCAGCGGCGCTGCAGCACGTATTCCACGAATTCCCGGACGCGCGATCATCGGCTCTGGTCGCGAAGTGCAATTCGCGTACTGCCACGATGCTGAGGACGTAATTAGGACAATCAGAGATCTCTGCTTCGTGGATGAATGTCAGAAGTCAATGAGTCAGAGCCATCCCCTCTGGTGCCCTCCGCTTCCCTCACATATTCCCCCTGCTCAGTTGAAGGAGATGAATGTCGCTCATTGCGACGAAGGTGTCATTCTTGGGCTGCGCGACGGAATCGATACGGGCACTCATTGCCCACTCGTGTGGCAGCACGGAAACATCTTGTTCAGTGGCGTGGGAAGTTCTCGTCTCAAGCTTGGACGCATTGCGCGTTCATGCGCCTTTGTCCTGAGCGATGCGCTTGGATTGCCGGTATACGGAATGTCCTTAGAAGCAGGAAGTGCTGGATTACAACCGGGTGGATCGGGATGCGAGTCTTATCCCTTCCTCATCCGAAATACTCTTGATTTAGGTGTTTTCTGCGAAGCAATCACAGACTACTCCCCTTGCGTTTTATGGATCGAGAACATCGAAAACGTTCTTCACTCGATGGAAGAGTGTTTCGGAGTTTTACGCGCACATCAGATGTGGGGGCAATTCACACGTGCTTGCGATGGAACTGAAGTCATTCTGGTAGCAAGCGAGGGTTCAGGGACTTTTGCGCATCGCTCACGCTACGGTTCTTTCGAACACAATTGGTGCGATATTCCTTCTCGCGACATTGCTTCCAATTCTGGGTTTATCGGGCAGGCTCAACTGACAAATCAACCAGGGCAACTTTGGAACCCCACCCAAGAGACAATGATGGCTCTGCCAATAGAGCACCCCGGACCGAAATTGATCGTGCACCTGCGCTCGTGGGACACGATGCTGCAGCGCAGCATGGAAATTTCCAGCGCGGTTGCGATACGTAGACCTCTAGGGCCAAATGCGAGCATGATGACGCGGCAAGGACTTTGCTCCCCATATATTCATAGATTCCCTAAGACACCGCTCAGTGAGAAAACAGCTGTTGCATCTCGCACAAAAATCGACGTTGACATGCATGTTTTAGGTATTGAAATTCGTTATGGATCGCACTTAAAACGATTTCTATTTTCAGAGCGCAAATGCATATTAATCGGAGAGGAGAATTCTATTCTCGCAAGCGTTCTAAGGAGAATAAATCCGAGTTGCTCTGTTGATTACTTTGAGCAAACATGCTGGTTAAAGGCACTGAGCATGCCCTACGAATTGCTCTTCTTCCCAAATCCTCCCGGCGACGCACTTCGCATCATTGCCCAAAGTTGCCAGGATTTTCCCAGTTCTTTATATGCACATTCTTGGAATTCTTATTCGGGGGTAATCATTCATCATGGCTCCACTAGGCGTTTCGTCCTGAGTTTTAAATAGAGTGATCGCTTGCACACCAATTCTGCAATTTAATCGTCTCGTAACTCTTGATATACAAGTTTGAATCCTCGAAACTAAAGACTGTTGTTTTTGTTCGGCGCGGGCATTCAATGCCCGCGCTCACGCTCTTAAAGGAGTACCCATAATGGATTGGCGGAGTAAAGCCGCATGCCTCAGCGTTGACCCAGAGCTCTTCTTCCCTATCGGGAATACGGGACCAGCGATCGCGCAGGCGGCCGAAGCCAAGGCAGTGTGTCGCGAGTGTGAAGTTCAAGCGATCTGTCTGCAGTGGGCCCTAGAGAACAATCAGGATTCCGGAGTGTGGGGTGGAATGAGCGAAGAAGAACGTCGCTCCCTCAAGCGCCGCGCAGCTCGCGCACGTCGTATGTCCTGATCTTTGCCTACATCAATGGGTGGTGGCGAAAACTTGAGTTTTCGCCACCACCCATTTGTTTTGCCTGTCGGGCGCTTATTGAAGAAGAATTCCCGGTTCCTAGGAGTCGCAGCGTCGCGATACTCGGTGCGCGGCCAGTCCCATTCCCGCTAAGAGGATACCCATCACCGCGAGAGAGTTACTGACTGCGCCGGTTCGCGCCATACGAGGTTTCTTCGGTTCTTCCCCCTTCACGCTTTGTTCGCGCGAATTGATATCCCGATGAAAAGCGACTCTTTCATTTCCTTGATAAAGATCCTCGAAAACAACAAGCTGTTTTCCTCGAAGCTGTTCTCCCTGCACGCGGAAAACGACCTCGCTGCACCCCTTTGTGGAATCAGCACGAAACTCCGTGCGTGCACTGAGCAATCCTTGTTCGTTCGACAGCGGCACTCCGGTTTCGCGATCAACGAGGGTTGCATTGAGGGCGTATTCACCCCCGGCCTCGACGCCTTCGTAGCACACGCTGTCAACGATGCTCACCGGACCGGCACCCGCCACTATCTGGTCCGAATCCGCGCCATCACGCGCATGCGTAGAAATCGTAATAGGCCCGCTTTGCTTGCGCGTGTACTGTTCATTCGGATCATCAAGGACAGAACGATAGGCCTCTACCCTACTGTCCCCATCGAATTCAGTAGTAAACACGTAGGTCCCCACTCGCTCTGGCTGCACACGGAAGGTGAGGTCACCGAGTGACGGGTAGTAGCCATTTCGCGCAGGAATCTCGACGCTCCCGATTTCCTCGGCTTTATCGCGATTTTCTTCTGCGACCTCAAGTCCTTGAGGGAAGAAGAGAAGACGGTGGCGCATTGTTGGCACATCCGCCCCGAAGGGCTCTCGCCCCGCCCATCCCGGATGAGACTGCGGAAAACCGCTCACCCATAGGTCATCGATGAGATACGTTCCGCCACGGGTTTCTTTGACCTGGGCTGCAGAGTAGATCTGAACTTTCCACGGAGTGACGCTGGTTTCCGTTGATAAGGCAAGCTGGTCCGACCAGTCTGAATGGATAAACGGAGCGTACTGACCCTGATGGTCCTTTCGCACTTTCCACACCCAGGAAACAAAACCTGGCTTGTGTGCCGATTCAGGAACATCGATTGTTACGGTCTTTGTTCCTTCCCCAGTAAAAACTGCTGAAGCGTATCCGATAACCGGCGCGTCTTGCGGGATCAAACGTCCATCTACTGGCGACGATGGGGGCTCTTCTCCTAGGTCATAGGCGATTCCGTCAAAGGCAACGGGAATCGGCCCATGGTCGTCATGAAGCCAACTTCCATCCCCATAGTTTGGGTCTGCAAAAGCGGTGATCGTGTCAGAGAGATGGTGACCCATAATAGTCTCTTCTTCGACCTTCGAGCGGAGCATGGGTTGGAAATCCATGAGGACTTTCCATACTCCCCCTTTAAGATGCTTTTCTTCCTTGTCCCCATCGGGCCTATTCCCGTACGAGGCCGTATCTTGCGTTGCGGCGCGAACACCGTAGCGCGTGAGCGTCGTTCGAACAGGGTTGACGTATGTCCCTTCCCATTTCACGCTTCCGTTTCCTGTTGCTTCCCACTCCAAGCTCACTCCGGTGTCTTGTGTTGTTCCCTCCCATTCGGACGTCCCCGTCGATTTGAAGCGCGCAGGCCCAATGAGCATCAATTTCAGTTTGAGGCCCGGGATCCACTCCCCCTTCTCATTCTTCACTCCCAGGTCTTTGAGGAAACCATTGCGAGGTGTGCGCGACTCGACGCTTCCGTTCTCATAGGTCGTGACAGCCGCCTTTTGCGCCTGGCGCACGTAGTCTTTTGCTTTCTCATAGACCTGAGGGAGCTGCTCGCGAACGCGATCGACCAGGGTGTTCACTGAATCCTGAGTGTTTTTCCCCGCCTGATCACCCTCAAAATTTGCGTGGATGAGGAAGGAAAGTGCTGCACGGTTTTCTGGGTGGCGGTCTCCTTGATAGCGATCGAGGAGCCACGCCATCTGCGCGGTAGAGAGGTCAATTTCATCTGGTCCCCAGCGTTTTGATTCTCCGAGGTCGCTGATCGAGGCCGTGTCTTGCGGTTTCGGATTTGCTCGCCACATGTGCGTACACCAGACGGGGTAGCGAGTTTCAACGTTGTGAGGCGCCGTGTAGGCCCCCAGCCAAAATCCGCCGACTGATTGTGCTCCGACGCCTTTGACGTAGAGACCGTTGCCCTCAAATAGCGCATGTGCCGGTTGCGGGCTCATTGCGAGCGCGCTCACCGTTGCGACTCCCGCCATATAGACGAGGAGCCGCGCCGCTGTTCCTAGCCCCGACCTTCTTGCAGCAGGCGAATATCCTTGCCTCCCGATCATGGTTCTTCCTTTCACAGTTTCCGGAGAGTTCTTCTCCGCTTGAAGCGAGAGTAAGAGCGGGAATGAGGAGAAGAGTTTGAGGGTGCCGATTCTGTGGATAAGTCGCGGTGCCTTCGAGGCTGTGGATAACTTTTGTGCTCAAGCAACAGTGAGTACTTGGAGCTAGGAAGAGCCAAGAAAGAGGGCCGGAAGAACGGGAAGCTGCCCGCGCTGCGGGGCAGCGCGGGCACCTGAGTTTCACCAATTGCGGCGGATGCCGCTGGTTTTAGCGATGCGACCAGAAACGAATGACCGTCTGAGGCTGGTTGGGATCCTGGAAGGATTGAGCCATCTCACCCTGGTAGCTGTAGTCGTCGAAGAAGCGAGTGGAAGATATGGGCAGGTACTGAGGATTATCAGCAAGGGTGACGTTGTAGACCTTCTTGTTGCCTTCCCACGAGAACTCCATACCATCATTGATCTGGACACCATCAGCCTTGGGGATCCAGTAACGATGGGTCTTTCCATCGACCGGATTCACCCGATCCCCGTCCCACCAGTAGAGAGCATAGTTCGCGTCTTCAGGGATGCCTCGGTCGACCTTGCCATTGACGCGAGCGTAGTTCACAACCAGATGCTGAGGCTCGTAACCATCCCAGTCTCTGCGCGGGTTGTCACCAATGCTCATGCCGCGAAGCTTCTTCTCTTTGTCAGTGAAGGCGAAGTCCGAACGAATGTCCTCTGCAAAAGGTCGCACGATGATGTTGTCGTAAAGATCAACGCCAGCAATGCGGCCGAACATCTCCTGGAAGTCAATCGCGCCACGGGAGCCGCCATAGTAGTCATCTTGAGTGCCACTACGAACGATCTTGTTACGCTGAATGCTGGCCCTCTTGTTCAACGTCAAGTTCCAATCGAAGTTGTGGCCACCAAACACCGTATTGAGACGGATACCTGCACCTTCAAAATTCCCCGTGATGAGGTTGTTCTCTGCTTTTTGCCCGGATCCACCAAAGAAACCGATTCCACCTGCGCGCCACCCGAGTTCGATCGTGTTGTGCGTGAATTCAATATTGTCGGTGTGACGAGCATTCGATACGTATTGAACGGGATCGCCCGGTTTTGACTGCGCGTGACTTGACCACGAGGCAAGACCATCATCGCCGTTTCCACGAACATTGGAATTGCGAACGGCAGAATCCCGGCTGCCCTGCGAATAGTTCAGACCATCGGCAAAGTTATTGCGAATACGGGAGTGATCGACCAGCATATTTTCGGTGTACTGCATGTCTTTTTGGTTGACATAGTCACCCATCCAGAAGCCACACTCGAAGTGTTCGATCCAGAGGTTCACAAACTGTGAATTCTTGGTGACGCCTTGGAATCCTTTATAGTTTGCCCCTTCGTCATAACGGGACTTGAGATTAGTCGACATGTAGAAGTCACGGAATTGCAGGTCATGGCTGGTATGTTCAAGAACAATTCCACCGCTGGCCTTGTTCGGGTTACGGAAGAAGAGATTCGAGTACCAGATACCTGCACCTTGGATCATCAGCTGGTGGTTATCATCTGGAGAATGCCGAACCACGAGCTGGCTATCAAACTCGAAGGTTCCACGCGGAATGTACAAGGTCTTCTTCTCATCCGATGCGCGCTTAAGGGCTGCTAGGAACGCTTCGGAGTCGTCCTTTCCATCGTTGGCCCATGCGTGAACCGGACGAGTCTGGATTTTCCCCGGTTCCACTTCTTCCGTAACCGTCAGGTCATCATCAGTAATGCTTACCGAATTGTCGGGACGCTGAATTTCAGGAAGAGCCTGTTCAAGTTCAATAAAGTCAATGCCATAGGCATAACCTTCACTCCCCGTTCGAATGACACTGACCGTGTCTCCCGGGTTTACTTGGCGATTGAGCAGAGCGTGGACCTCATCAAATTGGAAGCGTGCATGTATTGGCCCTTGGCCTGCCAACTTGTCTTTTTCTTCGTCAAAGACCTTGCTCTTTTGAACATACTGATACGCAGTTTCTGACGAGAGATTAAAAGTGGCGGCCTTTTCTCCGTTAACGCGAATCTCTACGCTTCCAGCCTTGTGATCAGGAAGAGTGAATCGAAGATCAATTGCATTCCCAGGAACTTCAGCAGTGAAGCTCACGGAAGAACCCTCGCCCTCGAGTTCAACATAGGACTGTTCACCAGCTTCAATCGCCGTCGAGTCGAGCATGTCGTTGACAGTCTGGCTCTCGTCAAGCGAAACGACATGGGCGCGGTCAAGTCGGCCACGCTCGGCCTCGTAACGGGTATACGGGAAGGAAGCGCCGTAGGTCGTGTCGTCACCGGCAGCAACGGCACTGTTACCGC
>ERZ773050.896-NODE-896-length-16498-cov-2.821140_pt1 | contig 16498 bp, 20 predicted proteins | sample MGYA00580632_ERZ773050 | MGnify/ENA primary metagenome ERZ773050 (study PRJEB29015, sample SAMEA2738123) | human oral metagenome | biome: human oral; feature: human-associated habitat; material: saliva | place: China | collected 2166 ... | reverse complement strand
AAGGCCGTCCGAAGCGGCTGGGACGCTACTCAAAGAAATTGACCTTGAGCAGAAAACATGGGAAATCCCACTTGAGCGAATGAAGACGCGGCCGCACATCGTGCCGTTATCATCGGCACTGCTGCAAATTTATAACGAGGCTATAAAACTCAACGTAAACGGAATTTATTTATTTGAAGGAAGCGGATTTACAAAATCGCTCGACCGTGAAACCGTCCGTCTGAAACTGAGACGGAAAATGAAACTAGACACAACCGCCCACGGCCTCCGAAGTCTTGCCAGAACGTACCTCCGCGAAAAACACAAAATCCGCCGAGACGTCGGGGAATTATTGCTTTCACACGGAATCGCAGACAAGACGGAGAGAGCATACGACCGCTCCGAACTGCTTGAAGAACGCCGCGAAGCGTTGGAATTATTTGGCCGTGATGTGATGGCATTACGCGAAAAATACCGGCGGCGAAAATCTAGCGAATAATTTAGAAAGAAAACGCGGAATTTTGCGTAAAATCGCATAAAAAACGCGTAATAAAAAATATATCAAAGACCGTCAGAATATATGACTTTGAGTATATCGCCCTGCTGCATAAAAATGCAGAGGATTTTTTTAATGCGGAGGCGCGGAGGGCAGTGCGCGGCGAGCCGCTCCGCGGCCGGTCAAAATTCCAAAAATAAAAAAGCTGAATCCCAAAAAATGGATTCAGCTTTCTTTTCGGTTTAATTTTATTTCAGCGCTGGCTCTTCGACTTGATAGCTGTCGAAGTCAAAGACTTTAAGCCCGATTCGCTCATTGACATCAATAAAACTTTGCTGCAACGGCTTGACTTCATTCGTTGCAAACACTTTGGCCACCGTCATCGCGTCGCCAAGACCACCGGCAGACTTAGGAACAATACCCATCAGCGCAGGCGGCACGCGATGGATGGCCATCATATCCTCCGCGCTCACGGCTTTGATATTGAGAAACTCATCCTTCGCCGCGACCTCCGCGATCGGTATCAGTTTAATGCCGTCAGGATTTCCACCCGGCGCGCGAAGCAAAACATTTTTAAAATTGCCGTCGCCTTTTGACTGTCGAAGCTGCGACTTGACCTTATCCCAGCCGTCCTCGTCAATCTGCGTATCCGTCGAGTAGAGAATAAAGCCAGCGTGTGAACCATTCTTATAATAGCGGACACGGAATTTTGTCGCCGCCGCATTTAAATCAATCGAATCCATCGCCGCCAAATAATAAGGCACGCCATAAATTTCCTGTTTCAGATTCGGCTGCATGATATGGATAACATCGTCTCCGGAGATTTTTTCATAGTTAAGCTGCACAAAATTATTCCGCAGATAGACAAAGTCTTTCAGATTTGACGCGCGGCGCATGTACAAAGCCAAGCGGCTTTTCATTCCAACGACCTTGCCCAGACGATTGCGCTGCATCTCAAGATAGCCGTTGCCCAAAACCAAATAATTAAAAGCCAGCTTTTCAAATTCCGAGCGGCTCAAAAACTCCGTCGGCTTAAAAGTAACTTTCAAAATGTTCAACTTAGCGAGCAAAGCAGACGCATGGTGCAGCCCTTTAGTCAGCAGACGCTCGACATCGTACAAGTTGACAGGCGGCTCGTACCAGTTGCCGTTGTCAAAGCAGCCGATAAAATCAAACAGACTGTAAACGTCTTGGTAATCCTCAAACGAATAGACATCACAGTCAAACTTACCCTCTTTTAAAATCTCATTATCCATAATAAAAACCTCTCATTAATAAACATCAACAGACCCACGCGCCGCCGCCCCGTCGAGCGGCTCTTGGTAGAACACCTGCAACGCCGCCCACGCGACATCCGCATGGCTCAACTCTTTCGTCCGACCGCTGACATAAGTCACATTGCGGCCGCTGCCGGTCACAGCCGTGCGAATACTCATAAAAGCCGCCGTGAAATCTTTCCAATCAAGCTCCCACTCGACGCGCTTTTCGCGCATGAGCGCGTGCATCTTATTAATCATCAAATACTTTTCCTGCATGGAATATTGAACCCCGACGACAGGCGGATAGAATCCCTGCACAATCTGAAAGACTGCCGCGCCCAATCCCGTTTTATCGATGACGACCTTTTGCACGTTGTACCGCTCGAAAGCCTTTTTAATAAATGCCGCCTGACTTTGAAAATCATTGCCATGCAACATCTGACGCTCAACAATTCTGAATTTATCCCCAGCAAAACGAGGCGGAACGACAGCCACAAAAGCCGCCGCGTCGCCTGAATCGGCCGGGTCATAGCCCAACCACACAGGCAGATTCCCAACAGGGCGCGCCGCGAACGGTTTATAAAAATCCGCCCACTCGTCCCACGAATCGACCGCGCAGCGTTGCAATGCCGTGAAATCAAAAACATTGTCGCCGTCCTCCACAAACTCACACATAAAAAGCTGACGAAATTCCGCCGGAGAGTTCTCCAGCAGAAGCTGTTGGCGGTCAAACAGATTACAGCCACGACGCTCTGCATCATCGAGCGTCACAATCTGACGCCATTGACCATCTTCGCAGGCGCGACCATCGACCAGCGCGGCATGGCTGACATCAAGTTTGATATGCTCCGACTTAGCGCGCCCCTCATTGAATTGCTCCCCATTCCAAAACGAATAAGCCGGATGGGAAACCGCAGAGGGCGTGGAAAAATAAGTAATTCGATACTGTCTTTGAGAGGCCATCGGTTTAGCCAGGCGCGTCAGCTCTTTAAAGTCGGGAATCCAAAAATACTCGTCAACATACAAGTCGCCATGACGGCCTTGAGCCGTGCGAGAGTTCGTCCCCAAAAAATACAAGACCGAGCCATTACCCAAGCGAATATCCGCGCCCTTCAATTCAACGCCGACCATCTGCGCCATATCAATCTGATACTGCTTAAATTGAAACGCCTGCGCCTTAGACGCCGACAAAAACACCTTATTTTTGCCAGTCGTCAGCGCATCAACCAATGCTTCGCGCGCAAAGAAAAACGTCGCCCCGATCTGACGACTTTTGAGCAGATTGCGGAAACGTACCTTTTGGTTGTACCAAATCCGCTGATACTCAAACATCTGCTCCCTGAAGATTTCCTGCAATCGCAAGACCTGCTCTGCCGTGAAACTATTCGGCGCAGGCTTCGTTGCCGCGCGCACATTCTCACGCTCCCGACGCTCACGCGGCGGCTTGTCGATAGTAGGCACATCCCAGGGCAGGCCGTCTGAAACCGCCGGAGCATCAGCCACCGGCGCGACCTCATTTAAATCAGGCTGACGCGCGTCGGCTTTCTTGCCGCCCGATACCAGCGCAAAAAGCTGCCGCATTTCCTTATAGTCGGCATCCGATTTCTTCGGCTGCGCAATCAAAACATGCAAACGCATTTCCGCCGACGCGGCCACCCGCACAGCCGGACTGCCGCCGTCCCAATTATCGCGGCTCTTCCAGGAATAGACCGCCGGAGCCTTAAGACCAAGATGTCGGGCAATCTCTGAAATCCGCCATCCCTGCCAATAAAGCTCACGCGCCATCAAGCGCGGATCGACGTTTGGTTTGATTAACGATTCTTTTGTCATCTCTAAAAAAATAAAAAAGTCTGAAAACCAAACAATCAATGATTTTCAGACCGCCTTAAACCCCAACGCCTTTTAAAAAAATCCTCAAAAATCGCAAAGCATAGATAAAGAGCTTAACGCTTGCCAAACTATGCCCATCCACACGCGAGAGCATCCCCCCATGACCTATAAAAAAACCGATTGGCGCGTCATCGGCGTTAGCGGCGAAACCGCCGACGGCCGCACCATCTTAGCCAAAGAGCTGCAAGAAATGGCCGAGCAGTACGACCCAGAAATCTACGGCGCGCGCATCAATCTCGAACACCTGAATTTTCTGTTTCCAGATTTCGCCGGCGGCTACGGAGACGTCGTCGAACTCAAAGCCGAGCCGTGGGCGAAGGACGAAACCAAAACCGCACTGCTGGCCAAGCTGAATATTACCGAGAGCCTCCAAAAACTTTGGGACAGCGGCCAAAAAATCTACACAAGCATGGAAATCACGCCGCGCTTTGCCGACACCAAGAAAGCCTACCTGACCGGCCTCGCCATTACCGACACCCCGGCAAGTCTTGGCACGACCGCAAACTACACCGCCGCCAAGACCAAAGCCGAAGAAAAAATCTTTACCGCCTACCGACAAACCGAAACGCAGGAAATCGCCATGACCAAGCCTCAAGACAGCAACCAAACCGAAAACCAAGCCAAACCACTGACCGAAGAACACGCCGAAGGCGTTTTCAGCCGCCTGTTTGACAAATATTTCGGTAAAAAAGAAAAGCCGGAAACAATCCCAGAAAATACACCGGAAACAACCGGCCAAGCTGGGGATCCTCAAGATTACGCCAAATCCGAAGACCTCGACACACTGCGCCAGAAATACAGTCAAGCCGCGCAAATCATCGAAAAACTGGACGAAAAAATCGAAGCCCAGCAAACCGAATACAACGCCCTGCACGCCGAGTTTGACAAATTAAAAGCCGAAATCGAAGCAGCGCCATACAGCGGCCAACGCCAAGAACACAGCGGCAGCCAATCCGCCGCGCGCGTTGCTTGGTAAGAAAACCGAAATCCACCCATCCCCCTAATACCCAATACCACAGAAAGCGCACCATGAACCAAACTAAATTAAGTCTCGCCATCGCCGCGATGATTTCCGAAGTTGCCGCCGCCCAGGGCATCAGCAAAGAGCAAGTCAGCAACGGCTACACCATCGCCCCGACCGCCGTGCAAATCATGTACGACGAGATTGCCCAAAACACCGAGCTGCTGCAAAAAATCAACCTGCGCCCGAAAACTGAAAAAGTCGGCGAAGTTATCGGCCTTTCTTCCGGCCTGATCGGCAGCAATACCGACACCACCGGCGCAGGTAAAGAACGCAAACCCAAGCCAATCCACAACTTGAGCGGCCGCAAATACTCGCTCGAGAAAACTAACTTCGACGCCGCCCTGCGTTATGACGAAATCGACCAATGGGCGCACCTGACCGATTTCCCGAAACACGTCAACAAAAAAATCGCCGAATCCATTGCCTTGTCGTTGATAACCATCGGCATGAACGGCACCAGCCGCGCCGATGATTCTGACGCCTCCGCCAACACAATGCTGCAAGACGTTGCTAAAGGCTGGCTGCAAAAAATGCGCGATGAAAACAAAGCGCGCTGCATCGGCACAGCAGGCACGTCGGTCACATCCGTCCCACATGGCCCGGGCGCAACCAATTACAAAAACCTCGACGCCGTCGTCACTGACGCGCTCAACATCATGGACGAACGCTTCGCCGACCGCTCTGACTTTGTTGTCTTGACCAGTCGCCGTACCGTTGGCGACAAGTACCTGCGCATCGTCAACAAATCAGGCGATACCGCCACCGAAATCGAAGCAGGCGGCCGTCTGAACAAAGAGCGCACACTGGGCGGCCTGCCGGTTATGTACGTCCCAAATATGCCGCAAAACACCCTGCTGATTACCCCGTTGTCAAATCTGTCGATTTACTACCAAATCAGCGGCGAGCGCCGTTTGATCGTGGACAACCCGCGCAAAGACCAGCTCGAAAGCCTGCAATCAAAAAACATCGACTTTATTGTCGAAGAATACGGCGCGGCCGTGTTGATTGAAAACCTGAAATACACCGAATAAAAACAGGGGGCGCAAGCCCCCGAAGACAAAAAGAAAGGCCGTCTGAAATGACCCTCATCCGCCAACACTTTGATCAAAGCATTGCCGCTGCCGCTGCGACGGACAACATCGACATCAACGCCCTGACTGTCTATCAACGCCTATATAAAAGCTTCAAAGACGACAAAGAGATTTTAAAAAACATCGCCTCAATCCAAGACAAAATCAAAGCCAAAGCCGCCATGATTCCGAATTATTCCGACTGGATTCAAGGAGTCATCGATACCGGCCGCGCCGCCGAAGACGACCAAGTCACTCCGACGCTCTTGGTTTGGATGATTGACACCGGCGCGCTCGACCAAGCCATGCCGTTGGCGCAACTCGCCATCGAGACACAAATGGCATCGACCGACGAATACAGCCGCACAATGCCCGAAATCATCATCGAGCAAATGGCCGAGCAAATCAGCGCAGGCAGCGACATCAGCCTGCCCAACCTGCAAACCCTGATTGATTGGGTCACAGCCAAATCAGACAACGGCCTGCACATCAACAACATGCCCGACCAAATCCGCGCCAAATTGCTCAAAGCCGCAGGCGAGCGCGCCGAAGAACAAGGCGAAGACGAACACGCCCTCGCCCTCTACGAGCAAGCCCTCGCCTACAACGAGCGCAGCGGCGTCAAAAAACGCATCGCCGCGCTGAAAAAACAGCTCGAAAAATAAAAGCTCCCCCGCCGTATGGCAGACGGCAGCCTGTCTGCAAGCCCAATCCCTTCCAGCCTGCGCTGCCGCCCCTGCCATACCCCCAATAAAAAAGGCCGTCTGAAATGACTGGATTTAACTTCAATTCTGCCGCACCCACAAACACACAGACCATCGACAAACAACACATCGATAGCGGCGACTTTTGGCCGGTCATCGACCTGGACGAGCTGCGCCGCGACATGCGCATCGACACCACCATCACGCCCGACCGCCTCTTCGAGACCGCCATCAACGCCGTCGCCTACGTCAACGACCAGCTCAAAGACATCATCGCCATAGTCCCATTGGCGCAACACATCAGCCAAACCGACCCACGCCGAATCAACGGCGAGCAGCTCGCAAATATCCGCTACCGCCGCGCCGTGTACAGCTACACCAAAGCCCTGCTCCTAGAGATTTACAACGACTACGACAGCACCGGCAAAACCGCAGCGCGCAGCGACGCCAAACAAGAGACCGCCGAAGACTACCGACGCGAAGGCCATCACGCCATCGCCGAGCTGCTCAAAAAGCCGCGCATTGACTGCGAGCTGATTTAAAGGCCGTCTGAAATGCACACCACCCAAAACAACACCATCATCACGCGCGACGGCGACACCATCAGCCGCCTAGCATACGAGTATTACGGCAAATCCAGCGGCATGGTTGAGCAAATCCTCGCCGCCAATCCAAAACTAAGCCGCCAAGCCGTGCAACTGCCTGCCGGGCTGACCATCGTCATGCCCAAAATCGAACAAAACCAAACAATCAAAACTATTAATTTATGGGATTAGAAAACGTGAACGAAACAAAAGCCACCACCGCCATCAACGCGGCCGTCATCGTCATCGGCAGTTATCACATGGCCGCCTCTGTTGCCTTCGGTGCAGCCGTCGGCGCAAGCCTTTTTATCCTAAGCCAAAACCAACACAGCCCACTGACTAAGGCTTGGCTCTTCGCCGTTTCCTTTTTCAGCGGCATCTTTGGCGGCGAAACCGCCGCAGGGATTTTCAACTGGGCATTAAGCATCATCCGCCCAGATGCCCAGCCGCTGAAATTTAACGAATTTTTGGGCGCAGCCTTGTTCTCCGCCCTCGTCGTCGTCATCGTCAACCGCCTAATCGACTTTGTCGGCACAGCTAAAAGCCAAACCCAAACCCAAAAGAAAGGAGATAGCGAATGACCCCACTGCAAGCCGCCGCCATCATCTCCCTGACTGCCGCCGGCGCATGGCGCATCCTGTTTTTTGATACACGCGGCCGCACCCATAAGCCCCTCATTTGCTTTATTGCCTGGCTCAAATTCGCCTGGATGATGGGCCTCATGATAGCCGTGATTTTCAAACTCTACTACGTCGCCGTGTGGGGGCTGATTTTCGGATTGGCCCTCCATACCGGAGCATTAATTTGGCACGGCGGCAATGTAAACAGCATCCTGCCGACCTCGACCAAACATCAAATCAACCCATAAGAAAGCCTCACAAATGACCGACAAACAAACCTACACATTAGGCAAAACCAGCCTGTCAAAATTAAACGGCGTGCATCCCAATCTCGTCAAAGTCATCAAGCGCGCGATTGAGAAGACCATCCAAGATTTCAGCGTAAACGAAGGACTGCGCACGCTCGAGCGACAAAAGCGACTTGTCGCCGCCGGAGCAAGCCGTACCCTCAACAGCAAACACTTAAAACAAGCCGACGGCTACGGCCACGCCTCCGACCTCATTCCGTGGGGCGATTTCGACGGCAACGGCACAAAAGAGATTTCATGGGCGTGGGAAAACTTTTATCCCATCGCCGAAGCCATGCGCGACGCTGCCAAAGAACTCAACATCCGCATCCGCTGGGGCGGCTGCTGGGCAATCCTCAACGACACCACCAAGCCGACAACCGAACTCGTCGCCGACTACGTCGCCGAACGCCGCGCCGCCGGTAAACGCGCGTTTATCGACGGCCCACATTTCGAGCTTGCCTAAAGGACGCGACATGAAAATCGTCATTTCATTCTGCATTGCCCTCTTTCTCGCCTGCGCTCTATTGATGAACGGCCTGCTCAAAGCAAACCGCACAATCAAAGCCAAAGAGCAGGAAATCAAAACGCAGGCCGAGACCATCAAGCAAAAAGAAGCCGCCCTGAAGCTCTACCAACAACGCAGCCGAGCCATGCAAGCGCAGCTCGACAAGTTGACCGCCGAAACAGCAGGCAAAAATGAGCAGATTCAGACGGCCATCCAAAAAAATCACGATTGGGCAAATCAGGCAGTCCCCGAAGACTTAGCCAAAGCCATCAAATAAAAAAGGGCGTGTTTGACACGCCCTATCTTAGAAAGCACAGCCATGAAAACGATCCTCCCTATCTTACTCGCCGCCGCCCTGACCGCCTGCGCCGCCAAAGAGCCGCTGACCATTCAAGCCGCCGATACCTGCCCACCCGTGCCGAAATGTACCGTCAATCCGCCGGCCGAAATCAAAACCAATGCCGACTTGGTTCACACCATTTCCGCCTACAAGACAGCTTTTCAGCAGTGCCGCCTCTACCGCGACACCCTCGCCGCCTGCCTCCATCAAGAAGAGGAGACGGAAAAATGACCGATTTCATCGACCGCGCATGCGAGCTGGAAGAAATGCAGCGCGCCCACGCCTTAGCACGACAAGCCGACCGTGCCGCCCAAAACTACCCATCTGCATTTGAGTGCGAAGAATGCGGCGAACCCATCCCCGAAGCACGCCGCCAAGCCGTCCCCGGCTGCCGCCTCTGTATCGACTGCCAAAGGGTATATGAGAAAAAAGAGATTTAAGGGAAAGAAAATGACATTCAAACCAGCCAATAAAAGCATCGAAGAATTTGAAGATTATGAGAGTTTTATTAAGAAGTTTGAGATTAAAAAAACGACCGACGACTGTTACACACCCAAAAGTGTTTATGAAGCAGTCCTCGATTGGGTTAAAGACGAAATCGGGATTGATGAGAATTTAGAAATCATCCGCCCATTTTACCCCGGCGGAAACTATGAAAATGAAGATTACACAGGGAAAATAGTAATTGATAACCCACCATTTTCGATATATTCAAAAATAATAAAATATTATCAAGAGAAGGGTGTTAAATTTTTTCTCTTCGCGCCGAGAATGACATGTCTGTCAGGAATTGCCGCCGGAATGGAAAATCTGACTGCAATCTTTGCCAGCAGTAATATAACATATGAAAACGGGGCATCAATCCCGACAGCATTTGTTACAAATATGGCCGGAGACTTGAAGATATGGAGTTCTGAAACTTTAACAGAAAAAATTAAAAAATCCCAAATAACGAAGTCGAAAAAGAAGCAGAATAAATATATTTACCCAGAAAGAATCATAAAGACGGCAGATTTAGAACAATATGGGAATCTAAAAATACATCGAACGCACACTTTACCGATAGCGGCTTTGGACGACCAGAAAAAACAAGGTAAAACGATCTACGGGAAAGGACTATTACTAACAGCCGAAGCTGCAAAAGCTGCAAAAGCTGCAAAAGCTGCAAAAACTACCATATGGGAATTTTCCTTAAGAGAAAAAGAACTATTAGCACAACTTGACCAAGACACGGCAAATATTAATCATGATGGCACGCCGAAATAGGGGAAAACATGGAAAAACCAGCTTTACTGCGCGCTGAAATCCAAAAGCATCTGCCCGAACTGCGCCAAAATCCCGACAAGCTGACAATGTTTGTGACAAACGGGCAAATTGTCGCCTCAAAAGGCACATTAAGCCATGAGACCAAATACCGCCTCAGCGTCATGATTACCGACTTTACCGGAAACATCGACGTCTTAAATGCCGTCGTCATCGCTTGGCTGCAAGAAGAAAACCCCCAAATCATCGGACCGGGCGCGATCACGCCGACAGATTACAGTTTCGAGGTTGAGTTGTTGAACAACAACGCCTGCGACATCCTGATTGAGTTAAACCTGACCGAGCGCACCACTGTCTTGACCGACGACCAAGGCAACATCGTCATCGGTCATCCGCGCAACGCCAACCATTCCGACCTGATGACCGCGCTGGGAATCGGTGAGAGCAGAAAATGACCGCCGACGCATTAAACCTCTACATTAAGAATATCGACGAATACATTGCCAAACTCTCCCCGACAGAGCTGCGCCGACTGAAAAGCGACATTGGCAAAGTCGTCCTCAAAGCAAACCGCCAGCGCATCCGCGCCAACGTCGAGCCTGAAGGCAACGCCATGACGCCGCGCGCCGGTCACGATGAGCAAGGCAGGAAGCTCAAAGACGGCGAGCGGCTCAAAGTCGGGCAGCGCTTTGTCTATCTCTCCGGCAAACACGCCGGACGAATCCGCCAATTTAAAAACATCAAGACCGCCGCTTCCGCCGCAAAGAAAACGCGACCCGATACGGCGGCCTACGATCCGCAATACGAGTGGGGCTACGAATTGGAAACGCGCGGCGTGTCAAAATTAAACCGCGACTACATCCGCGTCTTAGACGGCAAGCCCACCAAAGAGCGGCTGAAAACGCGCATGTTCACAAAAATCAGCCGCGCCAAATACCTGCGCGCCCAAATCGACAGCATGGGCGTCGCCATCAAATTCGTCAGCGGCCTGACCGCCTACATCGCCGCCGCCCACCAATCGGGCGAAGACAACCGCCCCGAGCGTCATCTCTTAGGTTTCAGCGATGACGACCTCGAAGTCATCGAAAATCTAGTCATCAGCCACATGGCAGCCCACGAATAAAAAGGCCGTCTGAACCCGTTGTCAGACGGCCTCTCTTTTAAAAAAATCCATCAAAACCGCCAAAAATAGAAAAACCGCGTTTCCGTTGCCAAACTACGCACATCACACGCACGCGACCCAAACCAAATGACCGCCGAACTCAACAGAAAAATCGCCAACATCATCAAGCAGGGCGTGATTGCCGAATCAGACCATGCGCGCGCATTGGTACGCGTGCAGCATGGCGAGCTGACGAGCGATTGGCTGCCCTATTTCGTCCCATTCGCAGGCGGCGTTTCCGTCCATCGCCCTCCGAGCGTCGGAGAAAACTGCATCATCTTGTCGCCAAGCGGCGAGACCGCCAACGGCCTAGTTTTGTGCGGCATGGCGTCGGCCTCATTCCCAAGCCCTGCCCAATCGGCTGACGAGACCGTCGTCAAATTTCCCGACGGCGCAATCATCAATTACAACCACGGCGCAGGCCAAATGACCTTAAAAGCCGTCGCCAAGCTGACCATCGACGCGCCCGATACCCTAATCACTGGCAACGTCGTCATCCAAAAAATGACAACCAGCAACGGCCTGCTGACCTACACGTCAGGCATGAGCGGCAGCGGCGGCGAAGGCGGCGGCACAACCATCAAGGGCGAAATAAACCACGAAGGCACGCTGACCAATACCGGCAAAATCACATCCAACGGCATTGTCGTCGATGACCACATCCACCCAGGCGACAGCGGCGGCAAAACAGGCAAACCCGAATGACCAACAGCGAAACAGGCCGTCAAATCGGCCTCTACGACCACATCCGCCAGTCAATAAAAAACATTCTATTCACGCGCATCGGCACGCGCCTGATGCGCGAAGAATATGGCAGCCTGCTGCCCGAATTATTAGACCAACCCATTACCCCAGCCCTGCTCTTGCAATGTCAGGCGGCCGCCATCACCGCTCTGGCAAAGTGGGAGCCGCGAATTGAAATTCAGGCGGCCTCCGTATCGGCGGCCAACGCCAACGACGCCAAAGTCATCATCAACATCGAAGCCGTCAACATCTCGACCGGCACACTTGAGACATACAGCATCAGGAAATAACAAAATGCCGCAAATTGCCGACCTGTCAAAAATCCCAGCCCCCGACGTCATCGAAGAGATTGACTTCGAGAAAATCCTTTCAGCGCGCAAGGAGAGATTTATCAACGAATACCAGACGCCTGCCGAGCGCGACTATTGGCGCAAGGTTTTAGAGCTTGAATCAGAGCCAGTTGTCAAATTGCTGGAAGAGTGCGCCTACTCCGAAATGCTCACGCGCCAAGATTTCAATGAGTGCGCCAAAGGCTTAATGCTGGCATACGCCAGCGGCAGCGACTTAGACCAGCTCGCCGCCAATGTCGATATTCGGCGCCTTGTCATTACCGAGGCGGACTACACCGTCGAGCCGCCCATCCAGCAGGTTTTAGAATCCGATGAATCATTGCGCCGCCGCGTGCAAGGCGCATTTGAAACGCTGACCACGGCAGGCAGCGAAGAATCTTATTACCAACACGCTAAATCCGCGCACGGCCAAGTCGCCGACATCGCCGTCATCAGCCCGAGCGGCGCGGTTGTCGATATTGTCGTCCTCTCAAATCAAGCAGGCGGCGTGCCGTCTGAAGCCGTCATCAAAGCCGTGACAGAGGCCGTCAATGCCAAATACCGCCGCCCGACCGCCGACCGCGTGACAGTCAAGGCCGCCCAAATCATCGAGTATCAAATCAACGCTCAAATCATTGTCTATCCGACCCCAGACTATGAGCCGATTTTAGAAAACGCGCGCGCGCGGATGCGTGAAGCCGTGGACGAGAATTTCAAGCTAGGCCGCGACGTTGATTTATCGATGATTTATGCCGCCCTGCGCGTCGAGGGCGTGCAGAGCGTCATCATCAGCCAGCCATCAGCCGCCATGCCGGTCACACAATATCAAGCGGCCTTGTGTACGCAAATCAACGTAAGCTACGGCGGCCAAAATGAATAAATACCAAACCGCCCAGCCATCAACGCGGACGGCATTTGAGAAGAAATTCGGCGAAGCTGAAATCTACCCCGTCCCCTACGCCGTCGTCTCCGACCTCTGGAATCCCGATAGAATCCCTGCGCATCTGCTGCCGTATCTCGCCTGGGCGCTGTCGGTTGACTATTGGAATGACGCATGGGACGAGCAGCGCAAACGCGACGTCATCAAATCAGCCTACCGCACCCATAAATTTAAAGGCACAAACGGCGCAATCGAAGAATCCCTCAAGCCATTCGGTGTGACTGCCAAGATTACAGAATGGTTTCAGACCAAGCCGCTTGGCTCGCCTGCCAGCTTCGGCTTGACCCTGATGGCAGAAGAAGCCATCAGCCAAGCCGACTATCAGGAAATGCTGCGAATCGTCCAAAAGGTAAAGCCGGTCAGCCGGCATTTAAGCGGTTTGACCGTCGGCGTGATTACCAGCGGCAAACTCAAAGCCAGCGGCATCACAATCAGCGGACAGCGCACGACAATTTATCCGTACATCAAACCCAAAATTAATTTAAAACCGGCAGGCCGCGCCGCCGCCGCATTACAACAAATCAACGTCATTACAAGCAATCCAAAGGTTTAAAACATGAGCCAACAATATTACACCCTCGTCACAAACATCGGCGCCGCGCGAATTGCTAAAGCGACCGCATTAGGCACAGTCGTCAACTTGAGCCAGATGGCAGTCGGCGACGGCGGCGGCAAACCCATCACGCCGTCAGCCACAGCCACAGCCCTGACGCGCGAAGTGTACCGCGCCAGCCTCAATATGTTGGAGGTTGACGAGAACAACCAAAAGCAAGTCATCGCCGAGCTGCTTATCCCTGAAGAAGAAGGCGACTTCACGATCCGCGAAGTCGGCCTCTTTGACAACAACAACAACCTGATCGCCATCGGCAGCATCGCCGACAGCTACAAGCCGCGCCTCTCCAGCGGCACGGCAAGCCAGCAAATCATCCGCATGGTCATCCAAATCGACAACACCGACGCCGTCGGCCTCAAGGTTGACCCGGCTGTCGTTTTGGCGACGCGAGAATTTGTTGAGCAAACAGTAAATAAAAAATTCGGCAACGTCGCCTACCGCGTCCCAAGCATTGCCGCCCTGCGCGAATTTAACAAGCCGGGCGCATCCGCAGTCATCGTCGAAAACTATCACGAAGGCATCAACGGCGGCGGCGGCGTATTTGTCAAAAAAGCGAACAGCCAGGAAGCTGACAACAGCGGCACAATAATTACCGCTGAAAACGGCACGCGCTGGGCGCGAATGTATGAAACCCTGAATCCGATGATGTTTGGTGCGCTTGGAAATGAGACAACAGACGACACGGCGGCTTTTGAAAAATTAGAGGCGGCCATCCGCCATCGTCAGGTAGATTTACAACATAAAATCTACAAAACAACCAAGGCATTTAATAAAAACCGGTACATCAACGGCATTTTCCGAACTGCCAAAAATCAGGACTACGCCAACGGCACAGTCAACGCCGCTCAATCGTTGCTTGGCAATGGCGGCGGCAGCTTGATTGGCATGATTAAAACCGTCCCCGACCAACGGTCAGGACGTGCGGCACGCTCAATCTTGCAAGGCGCGGCGCAAGACCCACGCACTGGCGAATTTTGGACGGTACAGCCTTATTCAGACGTTTCAGACGGCACTGGCGGTACGGTAGAAGCCTCGGTTTTGGTTAAATACGCGCCCGAACTTTGGGGCGATGCCAAAGAAATTGAGCCGGTTTTAACGTCAAAGCCATCAGCCGACATCGGCCATCAAACCGTTGCCGTCCAATATCAAAACGGGCAACGATACCTCTGGGCAACAGGCGGTACGATAAAGAAAAATAAACGTCAGCTTTATGCCGTGCGGTTTCAGGTTGCCGACGATACTGGCGAAATTTCCGATACTACCTATTTCCAACTGTTCCAAGATGGTACTTACAACGGCGACGGGAATAACTGTATTTCCGTTTCCCCTGATGGGCAATGGCTGGTTTGCACGTCAAAATACACTGATTCAAATATGTGGGTTTGCCGTATTTGGCGCGTGAGCGATTTGGTAAGCGGCAACAATACGGATAATTGGTTGTATGAGATCCCGATCCGCTCACACAATCTCCCTGTACAAGCTATTGCGCTGGATGGTAATTTTGTTTATGTCCTCCACGGCGGCGATGCAACCAAAGCCAACGTTTATAGCGTCTTCACTCTCGACGGAACGCACATCGCCGACCATATCGGAGACGATACCGGCAAAGACAAAATGGCAGAACTGGAGAAAAAAGGGTACAACAAATACTACGAGCCGGAGGCATTTGCCGTCTGCAATTTCGGCGGCCAGTTGGTGCTCACGCAATGGATTTCTTTAGGGAAAAAGACCGACCATCACACCTGCGCCGTGTATGCAATGCGCCCGATGATTAATAATATTCAGGCGCAGCCGACAATCTACACCGGCGTGGCCGCGAAGGCTCAAGAAGAGTTTAGGGTTGATATTGAAAAAACAGGCAAAGAACAAAAGACATTTTCCGCAGGGTATGACACAAACAGCTACGCGCGAACTTGGAATCATGGCACTTACATCGGCTTGACGACTGTCAACAATTCGGAAACAAATAGGAAATATTCTGTCGTAACCTATTCAGGCGGCGGCGCGATTACATTTTTCGATAAAAATGACACAGGCGGAACCGCTGAAAATCGGGGCGTTTTACGCTTGGCCGCCCCAATCAGTGAGAGCTATTTGGACATTGGACAACTTGCCGTCTATCCATCACACCACAACAAAGCATCTTTAGGTAAGGCAAATAAATTATGGACTAACATTTACGCCGCAACCTCAACGATTAACACATCTGACCGCCGATTAAAACAAGACATCGGCGCAATCCCGGACGAAGTCATCAAAGCTTGGCGCGAAGTTGATTTGATCCAATACCGATGGAAAGAGGCCGTATCAGAAAAATCGGCAGGCGCGCGCTACCATACCGGATTGATTGCCCAATCAATCATCGAGGCATTCGCCAAGCATGGGCTTGATGCGCAAGACTACGGTTTAATTTGCTATGACCAATGGCCGGAAACGCCGGAAACGCCGCCAACCTTAGACGCCAACGGTGCGATCCTTGAGCCGGGCATCGAATACCAACCGGCAGGCGAGCGCTGGGGGATTCGGGCTGAAGAGTGTTTATTTATCGAAGCCGAAAGCAACCGGCGCGCAATTACCGAGCTGATGAAACGAATCGACAAACTCGAAAAGAATAAAAAGGCATAGTTTTAAAAAATCCCCAAAAAATCCCACGCGCTCGCCACACGCGTGGGATTAATTTTTAATA
>ERZ773050.894-NODE-894-length-16527-cov-3.339728_pt1 | contig 16527 bp, 14 predicted proteins | sample MGYA00580632_ERZ773050 | MGnify/ENA primary metagenome ERZ773050 (study PRJEB29015, sample SAMEA2738123) | human oral metagenome | biome: human oral; feature: human-associated habitat; material: saliva | place: China | collected 2166 ... | reverse complement strand
ATTGCAGTGGGTAGCCCAGCTACCGATCGATATTCGCCTGCAAGCTACAGTAGCGGCAAGCCTACTTTTTGCTCCGACCAGCCTGGTGCTGGGAGCAGTGAGCCCCTATCTGGTGGAGCGGCAGACAGACACGCTAGCGCGAACGGGGCGGTCGGTGGCGTCGCTCAGTGCGGTGAATTCGATTGGTGGGATCGTTGGCACTTTTGCGGCGGGGTTTTTCTTGTTTGGTTGGCTGGGGATTCACGACGTGTTGGTGGTACTTATTAGTCTGCTTGTACTGGCCAGTTGGCTGGTGGTGCCAGGCCAGCGCTGGCAGTGGCGCGTGGTGGTGAGTGTGCTGTGTGTGGGCTTGGCGCTGGGCTATCGCGTAGCACCAGTGGTGCGGGCTCAGGCTGCGCAGACGATCGATACCGCGGCGGCGCACTACACACTCCAGCAATGGCATCGGCAGGATGGCGCGATTATCCGCGGGATTGCCAGTGGCCCGGCCGGCGTGCAGTCTGGTGTGGTAGTCGGGCAGCCGCAGCAGCTGCCATTTTGGTATACGCGCCAGATGATGCAGACGGTGGAGCAGGCTCCGCAGCGCCAGCGCATTTTGGTACTGGGTGGTGGGACCTTCACGGTGCCGCGCCTCCTTGCCCAGCGCTACCCACAGAGAGAGATTGATCCAGGGCTCGTGCCGATTGCTCGCCAATATTTTTATTATCGCGATCCAGCCAACGTGCGGCCGATCTTCCAAGATGCGCGCGTCTTTCTCGAGCGCAGCACCGAGCAGTACGATATCGTCCTCGTCGATGTCTATAACGATGGCGATGTACCCACCTCGCTCGTGACGCAGGAGTATGCCACCGCACTCAAACGGCACCTCCGCCCGCACACCCGTGTGGTGATTAATATGATTGCCAGCCGCCAGCTAGCCTGCCAGCCGCTATTTGCTGCCCAGGATGCGCCGTATGCTGCTCTGTTGGGGCAGGGGAGCTTCCGTTATGAGCGGGCAGATGGCTGGGAATATACTAATGTTGTGGCGACGTACGGTGGCGATACCTCTCACCAGCCAGCCCCCTTTGCTAGCCAGCCGCCGTACCATGATGATTATGCGCCGATGGAGCGGCTCCGGCAGGAGTGCCGGGAGGTGTCTGAGCGTAATGCGCGCTCTTAGTGACGTACACTCGTTAGTTAATGCGCTGTATTTTCTCACGCTCACCCTCCCCACACTCCCTCTGACGGAACACTATAAGGGTGAATATCTCTCTAGAATATTCACCTCTTACATCAGAGCATAAAATAGTTATTGCAACGAGCTTTCACATTCCACTGGGCGCAGTGATAGGTTGGTGGAACTAGCGCTAAGAAAGTGAGATTATACGTATTTTCTACACCATTTTTATTTTGGAGTAAGTTTTCTGCGTTGTGTACTCTCCTTTGCTATAATAACCCTATGAAGATTCTTGGGATAGAGAGCAGCTGCGACGAGACGGCGGCTGCGGTGGTGGCCGATGGGCGGCGCCTGCTGAGCAGCGTGGTGCACTCGCAGATAGATATTCATGCCCAATATGGTGGCGTAGTGCCAGAGGTAGCAGCGCGGAGCCATATTGAGATGATTACCCCGGTGATCGACCGTGCCTTGGCTGAGGCAGCGTGCAGCTGGGATGAGATTGATGGCATTGCGGTGACGTATGCACCTGGGTTGGTGGGGTCGCTGCTGGTTGGGACGCTGGCGGCGCGGACGCTGGCACTTGTGCACAAGAAGCCGCTCTACGCGATTCATCATGTCGAGGCGCACGTGTATGCGAATTTTATTACCGAAAGCAATGGCTCGACACTACAACTACCGTCAAAGCAACCGGAATTCCCCCTGCTTGCGCTTATTGTATCAGGCGGACATACGCAACTGGTATTGTTTCATGGTCACGGCGATTATGAATTGCTCGGGCAAACGCAAGACGACGCCGTTGGCGAAGCCTTTGATAAGGTCGCGAAAATTCTTGGACTCCCCTACCCTGGCGGTCCGTCAATTGCCGCAGCTACTGAGCGTGGCGACCCCGAAAAATATCATTTGCCAAAGGCAAAGCTTGATAATCCGTATAATTTTTCGTTCTCTGGGCTTAAAACAGCCGTTCTACGGGCTGTGCAGCATGCAGTAGGCAAAGACTTCACATTCCCATCGCACGAGCTTCCAAAGCTCATAAATGATGTTCAGCGGGCAGATTTCGCGGCGAGCTTTCAGCGCGTGGCGGTCGAGACATTAGTAGAGCGCACATTGCGTGCGTATAGCGACTTTGCGCCGCGGTCGGTCGTGATTGCTGGCGGCGTGGCGGCGAATCAGGAACTGCGGCGTCAACTATCAGCCCGCTTGCCAATTGCAATCGAATATGCGCCGATGCAGTTTTGTACGGATAATGCAGCGATGATTGCTACGCTCGGGTTTTTTCATGCTCAATACGGTACACCTGCTGATCCATATACTCTTGATGTCGTTCCAAGCTTATCCATGGTAGATACAGCCTGGAATGTTGCAAAGGTGTTGTAAATGACACAACTATTTACCTATGTTGCTGACAAGAACTTAGCTGCATTGCTGCACGGTGGCGCAATTGGCATATTGCCAACCGATACGGTGTATGGCTTGGTGTCGGTTATTGCCCCCGAGCCGATTAAGCGCCTCTATGCGACGAAGCCGCGCCAGTCGCATGCCGGTACAGTTATCGCATCATCGGTTGATGATTTGATCGCACTTGGGCTTGACGAGGCAGCCTTGCAGCATGTTTCACATTTGTGGCCGGCATCTCTGAGCGTGGTGATTGCGGCGCAGCATGTTCCTAAGTTTTTGCGCGAGGAACGTGGTAGTCTCGCGGTCAGGATACCAGAGGACAAGACGCTACGGTCGCTGCTACAAAAGACTGGTCCGCTCATGACGACAAGTGCGAATAAACACGGTGAAAAAACGGCAACAACTATCTCGGCGGCGCAGCATATTTTTGGCGATTCTGTTGATTTTTATGTTGACGGCGGCGATTTGAGTAACCGCCCGCCTTCAACGATTATCACGGTAGATGCTCATGGAGCTATAACAGTACTGCGTGAAGGTGCCGTGCCAGTGCAGTCGCTTGCTGGTGTTTAGTGTTTGATATATCGGATTATTTTTTTAGCGGCTGGCAGCAATCTTGTCCAGACGCCATAAAGCGGACTGAGCGGATAGTCGTACGTACCAGCGAGCATAATATCCTCATGATTAGCGAAGCCGCGTTTGAAATTACTAATACCGTCATTAAGCAGCCCGTTCATGTCGTAACGACTAATCCCCCACTCTTTGCACTTGCGGATAGCAAACCACTTCAGCGCGTAGTTTGCACGTAGCGCCTGCCCGCGCTCGTTCATGCCGCCATATAACTCAAAAGAAGTTTCCTGACTGGCAGCGAGCCAGACGAATGCGATCGGCTCGCTGCCTTCGTAGGCGGCAAAGATAAGCGACGAGTCGCCCAGGTTGATGTGGACGTCACGGTAATATTGATCGTCATGAAGAGCAAAACCAGCACGTTCTGCTGTCTGATGATAAATTTCGAGTAATTTTTCGATATCGTCCATCGCTTTGACACGGCGCAACGTGATACCTGCCCGTTCTGATTTACGGATATACTGGCGTGTTTTTTTCGCCATTGCAGCAAGCAACTCCTCTTCGCTGTGGTGCAAGTCTAAAATTAACGTTTTTGGTATAAGAATAGTATTTGACGATCGCTGCCACCCCGCTGCCGTTGGAGCTAACTCTGTATCAGGTTCGACGGTTAGCAGCGTGCCGGGTAAATGCTGCGACGCGTACGCTGCGAGCGCCTCGTATACTGCTGCGGTATCCCCTTCCCTACAGACTGGACCGCGCGGCACGTAACAGAGGCGGCGAAAAGGCTTTGGTAGTATTCTCTCTAAAATCTGTGCGGCACCGGCAACTCCGCCCTGCTGATCGGTAAACAATACGCGGTGCGCGTGCCAGTTGTGCGCCGATTTTACCTCTCCCCACCCCCACAGCTGAAGCGGATGCCCACCTAAATCGTATATCACTTCGTTCCACACCGTTGATTCGGCGCATTCATTCCCTTGTAACATACACTCAGTATACACGGAGTTATGGTATAATGAAAAGGAATACAAACACGTGAGAAAATAAAAGGTGCAAGGATAACAGAGGTGAGGGCGCTTATGCTGAGCGATTCCTGGGTTATCTTTTTGATTTTTAGTTTTCACGTGAATAACCTAATGAATAAGAAGAGCCGATATGAATTTAGCAAAAGCTTATACACCGAATGACTACGAACCAACAATCTATGCGATGTGGGAGAAATCGGGGGTTTTCGCGCCAAAAGGCGAGGGCGAGCCGTACGCGATCGTCATGCCGCCGCCAAACGCGAATGGCAATTTGCACGTTGGGCACGCGCTCGGGTCGGCGATCCAGGATATTTTAGTACGTTATCACCGAATGCGCGGCTATGATGCTGTGTATATTCCTGGGGCAGATCATGCGGGCTTTGAGACGTGGGTAGTGTACGAACGCGAGCTCGAAAAGCAAGGGAAGACACGGTTTAATTTCGACCGCGAAGATTTGTACGCCCAAGTATGGGACTTTGTGGCGGCGCGGCGCGGCGATATGGAATTGCAGCTACGCGCAATTGGCGTGAGCGCCGATTGGGATCATTTAGTGTTTACACTGGATGAAAAGGTGATCGACACAGTATACGATACGTTTGAAGCGATGTGGCGCGATGGACTTATCTACCGTGGCGAGCGCATTGTGAATTATTGCACTAAACACCAGACGAGTTTTTCGGATTATGAAGTTGTCTATAAAAATGAAAAAAGCAAGCTTTGGAAAATTGCCTATCCGTTAATTGATAGGGTAGGGGAGATTATCATCGCAACAACACGTCCCGAGACATTGTTAGGCGATGTGGCGGTAGCAGTTCATCCAGATGATGAGCGCTATAAAGATCTAATTGGCAGCAAAGTACAGTTGCCGATCGTCCATCGCGAAATTCCAATCATCGCCGACGAATACGTCGACCGTACTTACGGGACGGGCGCGGTGAAGATTACGCCGGCGCATGATCCGAACGACTTTGAAATTGGGCAGCGGCATAATCTTAAAACAGTGCAGGTAATTAATTTTGACGGCACCATGGTAAATGTACCGGCGCAGTTTAAAGGACTAACCGTTGAAGAGGCGCGTAAACGCGTGCTAACAGCGCTTGATATTGACGAGCTGCGTCGCGGTGAAGAGAATATTGAGCACCAAGTTGGGCACTGCTATAAGTGTGGCACAGTGATTGAACCGCTCGTCAAAGAGCAGTGGTTCGTGAAAATGCGCGGGTTGGCTGATCGGGCGATTGCAGCAATCCAAAACGGCGATGTTGCCTTTACGCCGGAAAATAAAGGCGCGGTTGTCGTTAATTATCTGAAAGATATCAAGGATTGGAACATTAGCCGCCAAATCCCGTGGGGAATTCCAATTCCAATGTTTCAATCGCAGGATAATCTAGATGATTGGCGCTTTGATCGCCGCGTCGATCAGAAACATATTGTTGTAGATGGTACAACATATCGCCGCGAAGAAGACACGCTTGACACGTGGTTTAGCAGCAACCAATGGCCGTATATCACCACCGACTACCTAGCAAAAGGCGATTTAAGCCGCTTTTATCCAACGGCGGTCATGGAGACGGCGGGCGATATTTTGTTCGTCTGGGTGGCGCGCATGATTATGATGGGTCTGTATCGCACCGATAAGGTACCGTTCCGCCACGTGTACTTGCACGGGCTTGTGCTTGACGAAAAGGGCGTGAAGATGAGCAAAAGCAAGGGTAATGTTATCAACCCGATGGAATACGTATCAGAGTATGGCTCTGACGCGCTGCGTATGGGTGTGATTTCGAGTCGCTCTGCTGCGCAGCCGCAAGCCTTTAACACTGGTAAAGTTATCGCGGCGCGTAATTTCTGCAATAAGTTGTGGAATGTTGCGCGCTATATTGAAGCATCTGTTGCAGACGAAACACCTGCAGCCGAGCCGGTTCCGCAGTCGCTGGCGGATCACTGGATTTTGAGCCGGCTTGATGAAGCGGCGCAGCAGGTTGAAAAACAACTTGAAACCTATCATTTCGCTGAAGCCGCTGAAACGATTTATCACGTTGTATGGGATGATGTTGCCGATTGGTTCGTCGAAGTGAGCAAAGTTGAGCAGAATATCAGCATGAACGCGTATGTTCTTGACACTATTCTGCGTTTATCGCACCCATTTGCGCCGTTCGTGACTGAGACAATTTGGCAAGCGTTGCCGTGGCACGACACGATCCTGGCGGGCGAAGCGTGGATGAAACCCGCCGAATACGATGATATCGCTGCTGGGCAATTCGGCCGGCTGAAAGATTTAGTAAGCGAAGCGCGCTATGTGATGAGCGAGCTGCCGGGCAATAAGCGGTATGGCATGCTGTATATGGACGACTCGCTCGTAGCAGATAATGCTGAGTTAATTCAAAAGCTTGCGCGCGTGAAATCAGTTGAGCATGTTGACCAGGCGAGGGGATTGCGTTTAGCAGCAAGCGGACGCGACGCCTGGCTTGACTTAGACGACAATACGCTGTACGAGCATCAAACGAATCTCGAAAAGCGTTTAGCGAACGTGCGCCAACAGGTAAAAACGCTTGAAGCGCGCTTGGCAAATGAAAACTACACAGCGAAAGCGCCGGCTCATCTAGTGGAAGAATCGCGCCGCCAATTGGCGGAAGAGCGGGCGCTTGTGAAGCGCTTGCAAACTGAGCTGCAAGTTATCGCGCGCAGCTAGTCAAGGATTGGTAAATTAGCGTTATCAAACGCGTGGCGTCCGCCTTCTTCAAGAACGGCAAGAATACGCTTGTGGTGGTGGCGGCGATCCGGCGCAATGCTCGGCGACTGGTATGTAAAGCTATGCGACAACATTGAACTGCTTGCATCGTGGTCGGAATGCGTATGCGGCGTGCGCGCCTCGCTAATCGCTTTCACATCCAGCGAGGTCAGCTTGCTTATCTTTGCCTGCTTCGCCGTTTCAATCACGTGCTCAACATGGCTATCGTGCACTGCAACGCCGCTAGTGATACACAGGCTCAGTGTGGTGATGAATATTCGGGCTAAGTAGTCAAAATATGTCATTGTCTATTGTTTGTGTTTAGTAGTATCGTGCTACTTAATTTAGCATAAACTTTATTAAAAGTCAATAATATAGCACATATAAGTTTTATTACTAGAGGCAGCGTTGGTTTGCTTGACCTAAATTTACCAGGTAAAATAGCGCTATTAGATAACACAAAATAGTAAAAGAAAAGTGTGCTTTAGTTGAACATGATATAATTTTACCTAAGCATTATGCAGTCAAATCAAACAGATACAACTTCGTGTTCCGTTATCAAAGTTCGTGGACTTCATAAAAACTTTGGCCCTAGAGAGGTTCTTCGGGGAATCAATCTTGATGTGCGCGCAGGGGATATTCTATCCGTAATGGGACCAAGTGGCTCGGGAAAATCAACATTGCTGTATTGTATGGCGGGAATCCTTGCAGCTGACAAAGGCGAAGTATTTTTCAACGGCAAGAATCTTGCGCATTATAGCGCAAACAGTCTTATTGCATTACGCAAGACAAGTTTTGGTTTTATTTTTCAATTCGGCGAACTAATTTCCGAACTTCCGGTCCGCGACAATATCGCCCTGCCGCTGTTGCTACAAGGCGTAAGAAAAAAGCAAGCGTATAAGACCGCGGACGAATGGGCTTCTCTCGTCGGTGTTCAGAACGTCATTTCTGCTTTACCGCACACACTCTCTGGCGGAGAGATGCAGCGAACGGCAATTGCGCGAGCTATGGCGATAAACCCTGAAGTAATCTTCGCAGATGAACCAACGGGATCTTTGGATTCAGTAAATGCGAAAAAGGTTATGGAGTTATTCGTCTGGTTAGCAAACAAATATCGTAAGACTGTTATCATTATCACACACTCAGAAGAGGTAGCAGTCTATGCAGATAGGCATATACTATTAAAAGACGGCTTAATAGAATCAAGTGTAACACGTACTTCACCATGAACAATCTTTTAGTTTTATTAAAGCTATCAGGCAGACAATCAAAATTTCGCATTATCACCACGATACTATCAGTTATTCTGGCAACTCTCGTTCTCACGACCGTAGTCTCCCTAGGGCAAGGATGGCTATTACGCCAGGAAAAGGACAATTTTCTCTCGGCACTGTTAGCCACCGGATCGAAACCAACAACAGAACAAGCAAGATCGCATGACTTGACATACATCTCTTCATATGACACAAGGTTTCGTACACTTTCAATCAAAGAAATTGGCGTACGAACAGCTCACCAGACCAATAAATTACCAGTAGGATTTAACAAAATGCCTACAGATAACGAGATATGGGTGACTCCAGCACTTAAGAGGCTCATTGATGAACATCAGCTCCTGAAAGAACGGTATCATGGACTCATTATTAAGAGTAGCTTTCCAGAGTCGCTTGCACCATCGCCAGATTCTCTTATGCTACTATTTCGCATCCCTGAAGCTGCACTGAAAAATCCGCAGGCACAATTGAGTGTTATCAGCACAAGCGATATTGACAAAATACGAGCTAACAAAAAAACGAAAAACAGTTCATATAACCAGCTATTTTATACGATAATCATAGCAATCGGGGTAATACTCATTACACCCGTTCTTGTCCTCATTACCGAGGTGGCTCGTATCAATATAACCCAGCGTGAAAGAAGATATGCAACACTCAACCTCGTGGGCGCAACGATGCATCAAATAGGATTAATAATAACTTTAGAAGCTTTGCCACTAGGTCTAGTCGGTGCTGCAATAGGACTGCTGTTATTTACGCAATTTGGAATACCTATGTTATCTCATATATCTTTGAATGGAAACGTGTTCTGGATGAGTGATCTAGGTCTCCCTCAGTCTATTTACGGTATTATCGGAGTTTTGATAGTAATATGCATTCTCTTATCAAATCTCCAAGTTATGCGGCGAATAAAATTATCACCGCTCATAGTGTCGCGAAGCAATGGCGTGAAAAAGCCTCCTTCAATACTCTCAACGATTCCGCTCATAGTAGGAATTAGCGGTCTCTACTTTCTATCAGAATACGGAAAATCTTGGTATGCAGACAATACAGCGACTGGGAGTGTCATCATCGCTTTGTTTTTGCTGCTAATTATCGTAGGTATAGTAACGTGCGGTCCTTATCTAATCTACCTATCATCTTTTGCTATGACGAAAATTTCACAGCGCGCAAGCGGCATGCTAGCCACATATAGGTTGCGATAATATCAAGAAATGTATTTCGTAGCATCAGCGGAATTGTTATTGCTCTTTTCGTCGGATCATTGCTCGTGACACTTCTCGCAATAGTGCAACATTCAGGCGAGAAACGAAGTGAAACGGCACCTATTATTAGCTTGTTGCCTATGGATAAATCACAACGTCCCTTGCAAATAAAAATCACTGAGTCCTCAAAAGATATTGACGGAGCACTTATCAGCAAATTAGAAAATAATACCGCACTCGCAGATTTAGCGGCTCAAACGTATATTCAAAAGTATTTTCAAGCAAAAGGAGATGAAGAGAACGCTCTGCAGGGAAACTACTACGACTCGTGCCAGCAATTACAGCGACGCACTCAGTTGCTGTGTCCCGATAGCTTTTCCGGAAAACCAATCATTACCGTACAACAAATCACTGTAGATAGTTCAGGTGCGATGCGCGCGCAAACGCGAATCGTTGATGTTAACGCTGTTAACGGAGAAATTTCCACGAGTAGCTATGTGATCGTTGCAAAGAATCAAGCCGCATATGCCCAGATGATTGAGTTAGCCGAGAATATGGCAAGCTCTTATCGACGCAAAACTGGGGCTGTCGTTACTGTTGGGTATAGTAGCCTCGACACAATGAATTCAGCTGCACAAATTAAGAGCCTAAGCAAACTGATTGTAACCATACTCGCCGTTGTCATCGCCACTGGCGGACTAAGTATATTTGTCAGTGTCGTAGGCAATGTTTATGAACGCAAAAGGACCTTTATCCAGCTTCGTATTCTCGGCGCAAACTTATCAAATTTAATCTGTTCGTTAGCAGCGGAAATCGCCATACCGCTCACAATGTTATCGGCTGTAGCAGTTTCACTTGGTATTCTCTCATGCTATTTCCTGTTGTTAACGATAAATGCGTTCCACAACGACCAGCTCACTTTTACATTTCCAGATGTCCACTTCTGGGTTGCGCTATTTGCCGCCAATCTTTTATGCGTCAGTTTATCACTTATCGCGATACCTATTTTGGCTCAGATAACGAAAGAGGGCGTGCACGTTGAGTAGCTAGCAGCTTCCATAATACCCCATGCAATCAAGGAGAAACTTAAATTAGCATTTTATTACCTGAATCTACACTACTTTGAGGTGAAGATTGAAGCAATTCTAGCCTGAAGTAGTCTTTTACGGTCTTTGTGGTCGACCCTACATAGTTTTGCGAGGCGTACTTTGGCGCTGCAATATTATATTTGATATATAACACCTTGCCATCCTTACTCTTGCTGCCGTGCTTTATAAGCCTAAGTATATGCTATCTTCCTAACCAAGAGTTCTACGTGTCTACGAATATATTTATCGTATGTCTATGAACACCACCGCCCACACCACGTACTCTGTACGGTTCAAAGTAGTCCGTAGCTCACAGTAACTTTCATTGATCTCTACTTAACTAAGGTATAGCGGTGAGACAGTTTTACAATACTTGGTGGTACAACTCTTGAGTATTCAGTACAGTGTCATACGCAATTTAGACTAGAGTATAGCGTGAGGTTATCTGAATAGCTGTCATACTCTCATAGAATAGCCAACAACTTCACAATATGCCACGTTTTAATCTCTGAATATGGGTATGGGTTTAGATATCTATCCTATCCGCTATTTAGCATGGTGGATAGGGTAGAGGAAAGCTAAATCTTAGTCTAATGAACCAAACATAAAATGTTGACGAATCAAGAGATAGAGAGTACTATATGCCCTGTGATGTACAGTTACCTTGCCGCTAAGGCTTGAACACATTAACAACCAGGAGTGGTCGTTAGGAAAGGGCTAGCTTTGACTTATGCAATTCCGCTCGAAACGAGCGAGATCTTTGGTGTCGAGATGCATCGCCGTCAGGCGGTCAATGATACTATTTGTGGTGTTTGAGGCTACCCGCTCACCTTTTAATAAGATAACAATTCATATACATGATATCATTTATTAACATCCATCATCATTCCCATCTCTGACGTAGGAGGTGTGTTGATGTTGTTATTATATACCTCCTACGCGGGAGGTATTTTGATTGTAAAATTTTGAAAGGATAATATGCTACCAGAAAAAATAAATGCAGGAGATGAAATACGAGTTATTGCACCAGCACGTTCGGCTAGTGATATTGACGAGGTTGTGCTCGCGCGGGCGCAGACAGCACTAGAGTCGCTTAGCTTGAAAGTCTCTTTCAGTCAATACGCGTTTTCGCGTTCGCAGCGCGGTTGTCCAACAGATGTCGAAAAAGTTGATGATTTGCACGCAGCCTTTCTTGACCCGAATGTCAAAGGGATTCTAGCGGCAATTGGCGGGTTTAATTCCAACCAGCTGCTTGGGCGAATCGACTGGGATATTATTCGTGCTAATCCGAAGATTTTTGCGGGTTTTTCGGACATTACAGTACTGAATCACGCGATTTTGGCAAAGACCGGCTTGGTGACTTTTGCTACGCCAAATTTTTATTGCTTTGGTCTACCCCCAGAGTCTAACTATTCGCTGGAATACTTCAGGCGTTGTTTGTTCGCCGGACAACCCGAGACATACAAAGTTCGGGCGTCGAAAGAATTTTATGATTACGCTTGGGATTATGATGAGAAATCTCCGCGCTCTAAAATCGTGAATGGCGGCATGAAGATAATTCAACCTGGACAGGCGAGCGGCACATTGTTGGGCGGCAATTTGTGCAGTTTGAATTTACTCAATGGCACAGAGTATTTCCCGCGCATCAAGGGAGATATTATTTTGTGTCTAGAGGACGACAGCTACGATTCTATTCCGGAAACTTTCGAGCGCAATCTACAGTCGCTAATTCAGCAGCCGTATTTTCGTCAGGTAAAAGCCATTTTATTTGGCCGTTTCCAGCGTGAGTCTATAGCAGCTAATGATAGCTTAGCGGCTATAATTTCCAGCAAGAAAATAGGCTCAAATATTCCGATAGTTTCTAACTTGGATTTCGGCCATACTGACCCGAAATTTAGTTATAAGATCGGTGGATGGGCTAGCGTTGAGGCGTATAATGAGTGTAAACTAGTGCTGCACTAAAATCAGCATGAACACACGTTTGTTATCTTACCGTATTGCAATTCCCGCGTTTGATAATATGAGCACGAGGGGGTTATCAAGTACATACCGGTGTTGTAGTGTTAGACGGTTTTTTGTTTGGGAGGTGTCATATTACTTGATAATATTGCTGCGAGGAATGAGACGTCTGAAGAAGACTAGTCATGGTGATATTTTCCGCCTCGGGCGATTTCTTGCGCGCGATATAATTGCTCAATAAGGATAAGCCGCACCAACTGGTGGGGAAATACAAGCGGGCTGATCGACCATACTAGATTAGCACGAGCACGTAATGCATCAGTAACGCCATATGCGCCGCCAATGACAAAGATAGGTGTGCGGTTGCTTGTGAATGCTTGATCAAGAGACCGCGACAGAGCGGGGGAATTAAGCAGTTTCCCGCGTTCATCAAGGACGATAACGAAATCATCTGCTCGGCAATGAGACAATATACATTCAGATTCATCATGGCGAGCCTTATTGTCATCAAGCGGACTGTGCGGCAGTAACTCCCATGCGATATTCCACGGGCGCTGCAAGCGTTTTTGATAATGCTCTATGCCGGTAGCAACCCAGGGTTCGTGCTTTTTACCGATAGCAATGATTTTAAGCATTAGTTCGCAGTTTTTCTGCCATCGCCGCAAGCGCGTCATGATCAACTGGCGATTCTGTATCCTGTGGCTGCTTTAATTCCGCTTCGCTGCCGATCGGGATTAGATGGATGTGCGCATGCGGTACGCCATATCCCATCACGACCGAGGCAACGCGCGGGCGAATCTTGAGACGCTCAATGTGTTTAGCAAGACGCTTTGCAACGTTCCAGAGGTGAGCGTACGTGTCGTCGTCTAAGTCCCACAAGCTATCAACTTGTTTTTTTGGAATAACGAGCGTATGTCCCTCAACTTGCGGATGAATGTCAAGAAATGCAATCGTTTTGTCGTCTTCGTAGATTTTATGGCAAGGCAGTTCGCCTTTAATGATTTTAGTAAAAATTGAATCTTCCATACCTATATTATACACTGTGCATCTGGTATAATACGTAGGCAACATGGAGAGGTGCAGGAGTGGTTGAACTGGCCGCTCTCGAAAAGCGGTATGGGGCAACTCATCGAGGGTTCGAATCCCTCCCTCTCCGCCATGAATAATACGCGAGGCTTGCTCGCGTATTATTTTTTGTAGCATGACTAAACCTACTTACCGCCGCGCGAACATTTCTTTAAGCGACACCTTGCGGCTGTACTCAAGTGCACCGAAGCGGAATACGCGTACGGCGAGTATTAGTACAAATATTGACGAGATAAGCAAAATGAGCGCGCCTGCAGCAATTTCCCATGGCTGCAGATTACCGGCAGCGTTACGCATGAGCAAGGGAATCGGCGAGGTTAGCGGAAAGAGGCTCAAAAACCGTACGATCGGTGCATCTGGCATTGAGATAAACAGCGACACAGCATAGAGTGGTCCATATAGTGCGATCATTACGAATCCCATAAATTGATTTGCCTCGCGTGCGGTCGGCATAGTAGCGCCAATTAGTACGAGTACGCCGGTGAAAAATGCAAAACTGAGAGCAAAAATTACCGCAGCGACTCCAATTCGCGCCCAATCGACCGGTAAGCCTGACAAATCAATATTCGGCAGATTAAGCTGATCGCGGAACAGCAGGTAGCCGATTAGTACGGGCGCTACCACAAGAACACCTTGGATTAGCATGAGGACAATGAGCGAAATAATTTTGCCGATGATTAGCGTGCGCGCTTCAATTGTCGTGAGGATCATTTCGATCACGCGGTTCTCTTTTTCCTCGGTCGTACTAGTAAGCGCTTGTCCAGCAAAGAATGACATTAGTACATAAAACAGCACAAGGAATATACCTGGCAGGATCATTTCTTTGAATGGGTCGTAAGCACGCCCGTCGCGGTAAATAGTTGTGTCGCTAGCTGCTGCATTTTGTAAAACAGTGCGAATCTGTGGCGATACGGTGTTTTGCACTGACTGGCTAAGTAATGCTAATGCTACCGAGCTGTATCGTCCATTCTCAAATAGGCCGACATTCTTGCCGTAGATTTCTATATGGTGAGCACTCACATCAGCAGGGTAGTAAAAATAGGCGTCGACCGTGCCGTTTTTAACCGCAGCGATGCCAGCTTCTTTAGTTGTCATTTTGGCATGAAATGCGCTTGTTATCTGCGGGCTTAGTAAATGCGAATCATCGGTGATGGCGATACTGAACGTTTGCTCTTTCAGCTTGTCGGCAGCATCTCGTGTGGCGTTATTCGACAAAAACACGATACCGAATACCGCACCGATCATAATCGGGAAGCCGAACACCATCGCCCAAAACGATTTCTTTTTGAGTACGCGAATGACTTCAAAGGTTATAACGGTCGATAAATTATGCATGGCGCGCCTCCTGTTCTTGATCATTTTCGTTGCCGTATACGCTTAGGAAAATATCATCAAGCGACTTGCCGCCAAACTGTTTGCGTATTGCCGCGACCGTTCCGTAAGCACGCGCTACGCCGTCTTTCAGCAGAATAAAGCGGTCGCACAAGCGTTCGACCTCTTCCATTTGGTGCGTGATCATGATGACGGTTGCGCCTTTAGCTTGGTGTTCCTCAATGATTTCCATGAGCAACCGGCGGTTTACCGGGTCAAAACCTTTCGTTGGTTCATCCAAGATGAGCAGTTCAGGGTCATTCATAATGGTAATACCAAGCTGCACTTTTTGTTGTTGTCCGCCCGATAATTTATCAAGACGGGTTGCCGCTTTGTCTGCTAGATTTACGCGCTGCAAAAATGCCATTGAGCGTGCTCGCGCTTCGCTTTTGCTGAATCCCTTCAGCCGACCAAAATATACCATTGTATCAATGACGGTTTCTTTTTTATACAGCCCACGCTCTTCTGGCAGGTAGCCAAGTTTCACGCCGCCCGACACGCTGTACGGCTTGCCGTTTACTAACAGTGTGCCTCCTGTAGGTGCATAGATACCAAGTAATGCGCGAATTGTCGTCGTTTTACCCGATCCGTTGCTGCCGAGAAACCCGAATGTTTCGCCGCGCTTCACCGTAAAACTCAGATCTTTTATTACTTCAACATCGCCGAATTTCATCTGGAAATGGTCGACTGCTACAATTGCATTGCTCATACGTCCATTGTAATATGCGGCAGCTATCTGTAGCAATAGACGAACGAAATGCGATATGATAGAAGATATGAAATCATCGTGGAGGCTAGGCGCGGCAGCGTGCGTCGGCGGCTTTGCGCTAATGGCGTATGAGTTGGTAGCAGCGCGGCTGCTTGCGCCGTCGGTTGGTAGTTCGACATACGTATGGACGGGCGTGATCGGCGTGATTATCATTGCACTGAGTGCAGGTTGCTGGCTGGGCGGGCGTGTTGCAGACTATCGGCATGCGCCGCAAGACGTTGGACTGCTGCTAATAATTGCTGCAGCACTGGTGGTGGCAACAATGTTGAACGCAAACGATGTGCTGCGCTGGCTGACGACAACCTTAGACGAGCCACGTATACAGGCGGTTGTTGCAGCGCTGGTGCTGTTTGCGCCGGCAAGTTTCGTGCTTGGCGCAGCATCGCCCTATTTAGCAAAATTGAATGTATCATCGCTCGACACGGCGGGACGGTCGGTGGCAAATTTGAGTGCGCTTGATGCGGTGGGCGGTATCGCCGGAACGTTTGTTACTGGATTTGTGCTGCTCGGCGCGATTGGACTAAACGAGACGTTAGCACTGGTAGCAGGCATCTTGTTAGCAACGAGCTGGTTGTTTATGCCGCGGTGGCAGTGGCGACTGCGGGCGTTGATGGTTGGAGTGGTAATTATCACAGCATTGAGCGGATTGTGCGCGCCGAAGCGCGGCGACGTGTCGGTAGAGACTCCAAGCGCGCATTATTCCATCGTTAATTACACGAATAACGGCAGGCAAATCCGCGGCCTCGTGACTGGACCGACCGGCGTGCAATCTGGTGTGTATCTTGATGGTGCAAAGGACTTGCCGTTTTGGTATACGCGGCGTATGGTTGAAACGACAATCGCCGCTAAACCGCGCACGGTGCTGCTGCTTGGCGGCGGCGCATTTACAATGGCAGAGTATATGGCGCGG
>ERZ773050.885-NODE-885-length-16631-cov-6.904923_pt1 | contig 16631 bp, 16 predicted proteins | sample MGYA00580632_ERZ773050 | MGnify/ENA primary metagenome ERZ773050 (study PRJEB29015, sample SAMEA2738123) | human oral metagenome | biome: human oral; feature: human-associated habitat; material: saliva | place: China | collected 2166 ... | reverse complement strand
ACCTCCTTGCCCGCGTGCTCGCCGGTGTTGGTCACCGTCGTCGTCGCGCTCACCTCGGAGCCGGAGACGGCGACGGCGGGCGCGCCCAGTTCGAAGCTCGTGTAGCCCAGGCCGAATCCGAAGGGGAAGAGCGGGGCGGTGGCGGTGGAGTCGAAGTAGCGGTAGCCGACGTAGACGCCCTCGCGGTAGTGGGTGTCGTCAGGGTCGCCGAAGTCGCCGATGGCGGGGTAGTCCTCCCAGGCGGCCCAGGTGGTGGACAGCTTGCCGGAGGGCTGGGCGCGGCCGAGCAGGACGTCGGCGAAGGAGTCGCCGATGGCGGCGCCGAGCTGGGAGACGATGAGGATGTTCCTCACGTCCTTCACGGGCGTCAGGTCGACGACGCCGCCGACGTTGAGCACCAGGAGGAACTTGTCGAACTTGTCCCGCAGGGCGCGGATGTCGCGGATCTCGGAGTCGGTGAGCCTCACGTCCCCGGCCTCGGGGCGCCGGTCGTTGCCCTCGCCGGAGTCGCGGGCGAGGACGTAGACGGCGGCCTCGCCCTCGCCGTCGAGCGGGATGTCGAAGGCGGGGGCCGGGTCGGCCAGGCCCATGCCGTAGATGAGGGCGGGCACGCCCGCCTCCTTGGCCCTGGCCTTGATGTCGGCGACGAAGTCGGCGTGGTTGGTCTGGGCGACCTCGTCGTAGGCGTCCAGCCAGGCCTTGGTGGTCAGGGTGAAGCCGGCCTTCTCCAGGCCCTCCTCGATGGTGACGACGTGGCGGGAGTTGACGTCGCCGGAGCCGGTCCCGCCCTTGATGGTGCGCCGCGCCCCGGCGCCGTACAGGGCGAGCTCGCCGGGCCCGGCCAGGGGGAAGGATCCGTCGGAGGCGAGCAGCACCATGGACTCGGGGGCGTTCTCGCGCACGACGGCGAGGTGGTCGATCTCGTACTGGTTCAGCGGCACGTGGAGCTCCTTTGCCAGTGTCGACTGCTGACGGGGCGCCCCTCGTCGGGCGGCCCCGGCACTGAAATATACCACTTGGTTGAATCCCCGTCCAGCCCCGGCGCCGCCCCCGTCGCGGTCCGGCCCGGGCCTCACCGGCGGTTGGGGATGCGGCGCAGCCACTGATCGAGCGAGTCCATCTCCTCGGCCGACGCCCCGACCAGTCCCAGGACGCCGCGCAGCCGCGCCGGCGCGATGAGGCGGCGGAAGGTCCGCCGGGCGGTGTCCTCGTCGACGCCGGGGGCCACCAGCCCGCTGCGCCGGATGACCTCCATCTCCATGGCGTCGAGCGCGCCCAGGGCGGGGGCGAGCGCCTCGCGCGCCCGACCCTCCTGGGCGAGGAGGTGGCCCACCGTGCAGTCCAGGCTCAGGACGTCCTCCAGGTCGGCGTCGGTGCGCCCCGACACCCGGGGCTCGCCCACGCCCTGGGTCGTGAGCGGGCCCAGGACGTCGTCGAGCCAGGAGATCGCGTCGGCCACCCAGTGGCGGGTGCGCTCGGGGACGGCGCCGGCGGCGTTGAGGCCGGGGGCCGCGGTGGAGAAGCCGTGCTCGCCGTAGGCGTAGACGTGGCTCTCGAAGGTGACGCCGGCCCGGCCCAGGGCGGCCAGGAGGGCCAGGGCGTCCCCGACGGGGGTGAGGGTGTCGTCGCGGGACTGGACGTGGAAGATCGGCGTCGTGCGGGCATCGACGTGCTCGACGGGCGCGGGCACGTCCGGGCCGGGCATGCACAGCTCGAGGGTCGGGCCGGCGAGCAGCGGGTAGACGAGGATGGCGGCGGCGGGGCGGCGGCGGGCCATGGTGGCGGCGCAGGCGGCCAGGTGCCCGCCCGAGGAGAAGCCGAGGACGGCGACCTTGTCCGCGCGCAGGCGCCAGCGCCCGGCCCGCTCGTCGATGAGGGCCATGGCCGCCTCGTAGTCGCGCAGGGGGGCCGGCCAGGCGCGGTGCTCTCCGGCGGAGTACCTGAGCACCATGGCGTGGTAGCCGGCGGCGAGGAAGGGCGCGGCGACGTTCTCCGCCTCCCGCTCGGAGGGGCGGTTGTAGCCGCCCCCGGGCAGGATGAGGACCGCGGGGCGCTCGGTGATCCCGGGGTACCAGCCCCCGGTGGGCAGCAGCTGGACGGACAGGGTGACGCCGCGCTCGGCGTCGAGGACGACCTCCTCGGTCGTGAAGGCCATGGCGGGCTCCCTCCTGCTCCTCGTTCCCCCTCGGGGTCCGCCGGCGCGCCGACGGACTCGCGCGACCCCCGCACCGCCGGCCTAGCGGCCGGAGGTCCAGGGCAGGAGCACGTCGGACGTCAACTGCCGGTCGGTCTGCTCCGAGATCCACGTCCCGGAGAGCTCGGCGCGATCATAGGCCAGGAAGATCGTCGGGCGGTACTGCCCCCCGGAGGCGCTCCGCCCGCCGCGCCCCGACCCGGAGCCGCTCAGCGGGCGGTAGGCGGGGGCCTGGTAGGCGCGGGCCGCGGCCACCTGCTCGTCCGTGAGCGGAACGGCGACGTAGGCCCCCTCGGTCGCCTGGCCGCAGCGGGCCGGGTCGGTGACCCCGGTGACCTCGATCTGGAGCGCCGACCCGCGCTCGGTCACCGTGACGGCGGTGACGGCGCACACCGCCTGAGTCATGCGGACGAGGATCGCCGGCCCCTCGCCCAGCGCCGCCCGCCCGCCCGCGGTCGTGGTCGCCTGGGCGGGGTCGAGCGTGCTCAGGGCGACCCTGGAGTCGATGACGTCGGCGTCGGCGAAGGCGCTCGGATGGTCGTCCAGCAGCCACGGGTAGTAGAAGGCGTCGACGCCGATCCGCTGGGAGGACTCGGAGTCCTGCCCGCCCGTCGTATCGGTCAGGACGGGGGTGAACAGCGTGACCGGGTCGCCGCCTCCGACCGGGCTCGTCGAGGCCGACGGGAAGGGGTCGACCGGCTTCGGCGTCACGGTGGTCTTGGCGTATCCGTCGTTGGCCGTGCTCGGCGCGTACGGATACACCTGCGGCGCGCGGGTGGAGGTCGGGGTCGAGCGGGCGCCGGCGCCGCGATGCGCGACGGAGAAGAGCCCCAGCGCGCTCACCACGAGCACGCTGAGCGAGATGAGGGAGATCAGGCGCTGCACGTCGAAGGCCGCGTCGGACGGCTCGTTCGCCTCGGGGTCGCGGAACTGCCAGGACGAGAGCTTCTCCCACATGCCGCGGGGGTCGATGATGTTCCACAGGAGGAACGGCAGCGGGAAGAGGAAGAAGAAGAAGATCAGGGCGGTCATGGAGTCTCCCGTTCTCCGGGATCGCGCGGGAACGCGGACGGTGCTCCGACCCTACCAGGGCCGCCGGTCCTTCGCGCGGACCGGTGCGGGTCACGCGATGTGCGCCCACGCTCTCACGGCGGCCCGAATCGCCTCCGATCGGTTCTGGATCCCCTCGGCCTGCGCGCGGGCGTTCAGAGCGGCGAGAGTGGCCGCGTCGAACCGCACAGGGACGACGGTGCTGGGACCGTCGCCCACCGGAGGGCGACCGCGCCGAGGCTTGGGCAGGGTCGCGGGGTCGTATCCGGCCTCGGCCTCATCGGCCCACATCTGAATCTGCTCGTCAGTCACGGGTTTGCCATGCAGAAGGTGCTCACTCATATCAATAGCGTATACGAAACCCCTGGAAGGGCGGCCCCGCCGGCCGATGCGCAAGCGCCCGCCCTCAAACGCCCGTCCGCCCGCGCCATGCCGCGGGACCGACCAGGGCGAGGAAGGCCTCGTCGAGGCGCTCCCAGGGCACCGGCGCCGGCGGCTCCACGTCGGCCAGGGCGCCGGTCACCTGGGCCAGGGCTCCGGCCGCCCAGGCGTTGAACGCCGCAATGCGCGGGAGCTCGCCGCGCTCCCCGGCGGCGGCCTTGGCCTCCAGGAGCTCGGCGGCCAGCCCCCTCATGGACTCCTCCAGCCCGGCGTCGACCAGGTCGCGCAAGAGCATGGGGGCGGGCGCGCGCTCGGCCACCACCCACCGGGCGGCGAGGATCGCGCGCATGGTGTACAGGCACTTCTTGAGGCGGACCGTCTCACCGGCGAGTGCCGCGAGATGATTCCGGCCCATGGACAGGTAGTGGTGGGCGGAGGCGACCGGCGAGAAGCAGTAGGCCGCGAGCTCGCGCACGACGGCGAAGGCCGGGTCCTCGGCGTAGACGATCGGGGAGGCGAGCCACTCGAACAACGACGGGTTGGAGCCCCTCAAAAGCCGCAGGGCCTTGTCCGCGTCCCAGCCGTCGACGTCGAGGACCTCGTCGACCCGCCACTCCAGGACGTCGCGCGCGGGCTCCAGGCGCAGATAGTGCTCGACGGGGCGGACGTAGACGAGGCGGACGTCGAAATCGGAGTCGGGGGAGGCGAAGCCCCAGGCCCGGGACCCGGACTCCACGGCCAGCAGGACGCGCACGTCCTCGGCCCGCTCCATGCGCTCCAGTTCGGCGACGACGGCGCGGCGCACGTCCCGGGGCGCCCGCGCGCGCAAATCGGACGGGAGCGAGCCGGGGCCGGGACGCGCGTCGGGGTCGTCGACCCCGCGGACGTCGTCGTTCTCACGGCTGGACTGGCTCATGGCGAGGCTCCTCTTCTCATCGGACTTCCGCGGGAACAGACCCCGATGCACTCTAATCGCGGCGGGTCGACGGCGCGCCGGCCGATGCGCTCGCCCTCAGACGCCCAGCCACCCTCAGACGCCCAGCCGCCTGCGGTACTCGCTGGGCAGCATGCCGACCTCGCGCTTGAACAGCGCGGAGAAGCGGCTGGCGCAGGTGTAGCCCACGGACCGCCCCACCTGCTCGATGGTCAGATCCCCCTGGCGCAGCAGGAGCTCGGCCCGGCTCATCCGCCGCCCCTGGACGTAGCGGATGACGGTCTGCCCGTTGAGGCGCTTGAAGGTCTCCTTGAACTTCGTGGGGCTCATGCACGCGAGCCGGGCCAGGTCGCCGATGCGCAGCTGCGCCGAGCAGTGATCGTCGATATAGCCCGTCACGTCGCGCAGGCGCTCGCGGTCGGCGGGGCTGACGCGCCCGCCCGCCTCGGCCGGGCCGCGCCGGGAGCGCTCCACGATCAGGCCCATGGCCTGGAGCACCGCGCCCTCGTAGTAGAGCTCGCCGTGCTCCGGGTCGCCGGGCCGGGGCCACAGGCGCGACAGCAGCGCCTTCATCTCGGGGAACCCGTCGGCCGCTCCGAGCGCCACGAACGCCCGCTCGACGTCCCGGAACCGGCCCGCGTAGTGCCTGTCCAGGAACTGCGCCGAGAACTCCGGGGTGATCTCGATGGATACGCCCTGCACGGGGATGCCGCCGTGGGCCACGCCCTTCCACGGGCCGCCGCCGATGCTCTGGCCCCACACGCTGTTGGGCCGCAGCCTGCGGCAGGGGCTGAACTCCTCGCCGGCGATGGACTTGAACCAGGTGACCGTCAGGTAGTCGGGCGGCTCGACGTCCATGATGTAGTCGCCGCGCATGATGAAGTCGTGGATGGTGATGCTCCACAGCGCCGGGCCGGGCGACAGGAAGTGGAACCAGCCGGTGCACTCCGGCCCCTCGCACCGCCAGGAGCGCCAGAGCCCGCCGAGGCCCTGCGCGGGCGGCGCCTGCGCGAACCCCGCGCTCCTGAGCATCGGGCTGTGCAGCGACTCCCTCATGTCGGCCCCCTCGCGCCGTCGTCCTCTCGGCCTATGACGATGGGACGCGATCGTGCGCCGATGGGACCGGAGTCCCCGGCGGGCGGCTTCCGATCGGCCCCCTCTCCATATACTCCGGGCGAAGGTTAGCAATACCTGAATTGGTGGGAAAGGACGAGATATTGAGCGAGTCAGCGGGTACGCCGTCGGGCGCGGCCGACGGCGGGAGGGGCCTGAGCGCGCGCGACCTCATCACGACCGGCGTCTTCACCGCCCTCTTCCTCGTGTTCATGATGATCGGCGGCGCCCTCTTCGCGCCCAACCCCGTCCTCACGTTCTGGATGCCCGCCGCCGCGGCCCTGCTGACCGGCCCCGTCTACCTGCTGCTCATCGCCAGGGTCCCCAAGCACGGCCCGCTGGTCATTCTGGGCGCGGTCGTGGGCGCGATCCTGTTCGCCACGGGCATGTACTGGGGGTGGGCGGCGGCCTCCGTCGCCCTGGGCGCCGTGGCCGACGTCGTCGCCGGCCTCGGGCGGTTCCGGGCCAAGCCGCTCAACCTCCTCGCCTTCATCATCTACTCCCTGTCCCCCATGGGCTCCTACCTCATGCTGTGGGCGGACCCGGGCGGCTACGCGGCGTACCTGACCGGCAGGGGCACCGAGCAGGCGTACATGGACACCATGGCGCGCACGGCCACCGCCTGGATGCTGCCCGCCATGGTGCTGGCCGCCGTGGTCTGCGCCCTCATCAGCGGCCTGGTCGGCCTGCGGCTGCTGCGCAGGCAGTTCGAGCGCGCCGGCATGACGGCCTGAGCGCCGGCGCGCCGATACCGGCCGGCACTGCGCCGACGACGATGACACCGATGACGCGGACGCACGGACACGACCTGCCGGCGCGGACCGGGAGCGAGGGCGAGCGGATCCACCTGGATCCGCGCACCAAGCTGGCCCTCATCGCGGCCATGGCGGTGGCCGTGGCCCTCGCCCCCGGCCCCGCCTACGAGACGGCCCTCATGGCGGCGGCCTGCGCCTTCAGCGCGGTCCTGGGGCGGACCAGGGCCGGGGTGATCATGCTCGCCCTGTACGCGGCGGTCATCGCCGCCGCCCGGCTCGCGCCGCACCTGGACGGCGTCGCCGCGCGCACCGCCCTCGCCTCCTTCCTCCTGCTGCTGCGCAAGGTCCTCGCCTGCTCCCTCATGGCCTACGCGACCGTGGCAACCACCCAAGTGGGCGAGTTCATGAGCGCGCTCTCCCGCCTGCGCGCACCGCGCGGGCTGACCATCCCCCTGGCCGTGACCCTGCGGTACGCGCCCGCGGTACGCGAGGACTGGGCCTTCATCAGGGACGCCATGCGCATGCGCGGCATCTCCCCCGGTCCCGCGAGCCTGCTCGCCTCGCCGGGGCGCACCGTCGACTGCGTCTACGTCCCGCTGCTCATGAGCGCCGGCCGCGTGTCCGACGAGCTGTCCATGGCGGCCATTGCGCGCGGCATCGAGAACCCCGTCGCCCGCACCTGCTACCTGCACATCGCCATGCGCCCGGTGGACTGGCTCATGCTCCTCCTGGGCCTGGGCGCCGTGGCGGGAGCCGTGGTCTGCCGGGTCTGCGGGGCGGCATGATCCGCTTCGAGCGCGCCTCCTTCGCCTACCGCCCGGGCGCGGAGGCCGAGGAGGCCGGGAAGGTCGGGGATGCCGGGAAGGCGGGGGTGCGCGACGTGAGCCTCGAGGTGCGCCCCGGCGAGGTGGTGGTCCTGTGCGGGCGCTCCGGGTGCGGCAAGTCCACCCTGCTGCGCCTGGCCAACGGGCTCGCCCCGCGCTTCTTCCCCGGTCGGGCGGACGGGCGCGTCCTGCTCGACGGCGAGGAGGCCGGCGCCCTGTCCTCCTGGCGGGTCGCCGAGCGCGCGGGGTCCCTGTTCCAGAACCCCCGCACGCAGTTCTTCAACGTGGACACCACCGGTGAGGTGGCCTTCGCCCTGGAGAGCGCCGGCTGGCCGGAGGAGGCCATCCGCGCCCGCGTCGGGGCGACCCTGCGCGAGCTGGGGCTGGAGCATCTGGCCGGGCGCAGCATCTTCGACCTGTCCGGCGGGCAGCGCCAGAAGATCGCCTACGCGAGCGTCTGGGCCCTGCGCCCGCCCAACCTGCTGCTGGACGAGCCCACGAGCAACCTGGACGCGCCGTCCATCGCGGACATCGCCGCCTTCGTCGCGAACGCCAAGGCGGCGGGCCGCGCGGTCCTGGTGGCCGAGCACCGCCTGGCCTGGCTGTCCGGCGTCGCCGACACCTACGTCCACCTCGACGGCGGGCGCATCAGCCGAGTCATGAGCGCCCGCGAGTTCGCCGCGCTCGACCCGCGGGAGCTGGACTCCATGGGCCTGCGCACGCGCGATCTCGCCGACGTCGCGCCCCCGGCCGGCGCCGTCGCGCCCGACGGCGGTGTCCCGCCCGATAGCGCCGACGACGACCGCGGCGGGGCCGGCGAGATCGTGCTCTCGGCGCGGGGGCTGTCGGTCGACTACGGGCGGGGCCCGGTGGTGGACGGGGCCGACGTCGATCTGCGCGCCGGGCAGGTCGTCGCCCTGGTGGGCCGCAACGGCGCGGGCAAGACCACGCTGTGCCGGGCCCTGTGCGGCCTGGGGCGCCGGGCGCGGGGGACGGTCCTCCTGGACGGGCGGCGGGCGACGCGCGGGCGGCGCACGCGCGCCTGCTCCATGGTGTTCCAGGACGTCGACTACCAGCTCTTCGCCGAGTCCGCGGCGGCCGAGGTGACCTTCGGCCTGTCGCGCCGCGCGGCCGACGCCGTGGACACCGGCGCCGTCCTGCGCGAGCTCGCCCTGGACGGGGTGGCCGACAGGCACCCGGCGACCCTGTCCGGCGGCCAGAAGCAGCGCCTGGCCGTGGCGGCGTGCGTGGCGGCCGGCAAGCGGGTCCTCGTGTTCGACGAGCCCACGAGCGGGATCGACCTGGACGGGATGCGCCGCGTCGCCCGCCTGCTGAGGCGGCTGGCGGCCCGGGGGCGCGCGGTGCTGGTCATCACCCACGACCTGGAGCTCATCGCCTGCGCCTGCGACCGCGTCCTGCACATGGACGGCGGCCGCGTCGTCGGCCGGGCCGGGGTGCGCCAGGACTTCGACGCCGTCAGGGCGATGACGACGGGCGCGCCCGCGCCCGGGCGGGAGGGGGAGAAATTGAGGAGGAGCTCATGAACAGGGCGGGCAACCCGGTCGTCCTCGTGCTCACGTGGGCGGGCCGGCACCGCAGGCGCCTGGTGGCGGGGACGCTGCTGCGCCACACCATGTTCGGCGTGTCGAACGCGCTCGCGCACAAGGGCGCGTACGGCGCCCTGTTCGACGTGCGCTGCCGCATCCTCGACCGTCTGGCCAGGGCGCCGCTGGGCGAGCTGGACGAGCGCAGCACCGGCAGGATCAAGACGGTGCTCTCCGACGACGTCGAGAGGCTCGAGCTGCTGCTCGCGCACAACCTGCCGGAGGCCTTCATGTACGTCTCGGGCCCCGTCGCCGCCCTCGTGTTCCTCCTGACCGCCAACGTCCCGCTGGCCCTGGTCACGCTCGTCCCGGCCGTCATTGCCTTCGCGGTGCTCGCCCGCCTGTTCAGAACCGTGAAGGGCATCATGCCGCGGGCCACGAAGTCCCTGGAGGACATGAACACGGTGATGGTGGAGTACATCACCGGCATGCGCGTGATCAAGGCGCTCGACATGGGCGTCCGCTCGTTCACGCGGTTCCGCGCCGCCGTGGACGAGGAGTACGAGGTGTGGGGCGAGATGTCGCGCCGCACCGGCCCCGGGTTCGCCGCCTACGTCGTCATCGAGGCGGGCGACATCCTCAAGAACGTCGCCCTGGCGGGCGTGCACAACCGGGCCATCGTGGAGAGCATGCGCGAATTCTCGCACGTGAGCTACACGTACGAGCGGGCCGTCATCCCGACGGGGGTGATCCTGGTGGGCCTGAGCCGGCCCCTGCTCGTCGTGCTGTGCTACCGGGCGTGGCGGGAGGGCGCCCTCGCCGTCTCCCTCTTCCTGCTCATCTCTATGATGCCCCTGCTCACGCTGCGGCTGATCAGCGCCGTCTTCATCGACCTGACAGCGTATCGGAACCTCAGGATCGCGCGTAACAACATCGCCGACGTGCTCGACCGTCACCGGGAGGAGGGCAGCTTCGACGCCGTGCCCTATGGACGGGGCGGCGATCGACCTGTCCCACGTGGACTTCTCCTACGGGCGGGGGCCGCGCGTCCTGTCCGACTTCAGCCTGCACGTGCCGGAGGGGAGACTGACGGCGCTCGTGGGCGAATCGGGCTGCGGCAAGTCCACGGTGCTCAGCCTGATCGCCCAGCTGTACCGCCCGGATCGCGGGACCGTCGCCTTCGGCGGGGTTGACACCGCCGGCTATGCGCCCGAGAACGTGCTGCGCAATGTCGCCCTCGTGGACCAGGACGTGTTCCTCTTCGACGACTCGGTGACGGACAACGTGCGCTACGCGCACCCCGGGGCCGGCGACGAGGAGGTGCGCGAGGCGTGCCAGCTGGCCAACGCCGACGACTTCGTCAGGGCCCTGCCGCAGGGCTACGACACGAGGATCGGGGAGAACGGCGGGCTCCTGTCGGGCGGTGAGCGCCAGCGCATCTCGATCGCGCGCGCCATCCTGCGCGACGCGCCCATCGTCCTGCTCGACGAGGCCACCTCCAACCTGGACGTGGAGAACGAGCTGGCTGTGCGCAGGGCGATCGCCAATCTGCTGTCCTCGCGCCGGACCGTGGTCATGGTGGCGCACACCCTGCCCATCATCCGCGGGGCGGACGCCATCGCGCTCATCGACGGCGGGGCTGTCGCCGAGCTGGGCACGCACGAGGAGCTGCTCGCGCGCGGCGGCAAGTACTCGCGCATGTGGGGTGCTTCGCGGCCCCGGCGGCGGGGAGGACACGAGTGACGGGGACGGTGGGGCGACGAGGGCGAGGCTACGGCGCCCCGTCGCACCACTGGACTCCAATCCGCTCCCCGTGGTGACCGACTCCACCGATCCTCCGAGGACCGACCCGACGCTGCGAGGGGCAGAATCGCCCTCGGTAGCGCCTTTCCGTCCTGCGGAGGAACCATGACCCAGATCCGTGACCCCGAACTTTCCCGGAAGCGCGACGACTACGAGGAGGCCGTGCAGACTTGCAAGTTGGCCTGTTCTGAGATGGAGGAATCCGCGGCAGAACTCAACCATCAACGCACCCTCAGCACTCAACTCATCGAAGACGTGGCCGATCTCATCAACAGCATAGCCCACCATCCGAAACACTTCGATTCAAGCATTGGAGAAGTTAAGAGGATTGCAGTAGAATTAACCGACATCCAGAAACTGGAGTTACGGGAACTTCGGGAAATTTTTAAACTGTTCGACGAGGCGGTCGCCGGAACGATAACCAATACTTTCGCAGTCTCGGTGGCAGGCACACTACTGCAAACAATAAGACGACTGGAACCTCTTCCTGTCGCCCTGACAACTGGCATAATTTTCTTCACATTATCCAGAGTAAAAATCTCTCGAAGTCGTTCGAAATTCAAGAAAGCGAAGCACGACGAATTGATGCGCATCAAGTGGGTAACAAACCTCGTAATGACGGCCAAAGTTGACATTGACTCACTCGCCACTAAGACGTCCTCCCTAAGGGAGTCGCTCATAGAAACCTATGAGCGGTGCACGTGCTTTCGTGAAGTTAATTTCATTAATTTGAACACTTCAACTCAATGCCTCCTCACAACTCTAGTGAATCAGGTGACATCCTTGTGCACCCTACTCAATCAACGCATCGACATTGAATCCGGGAATTCAGAAGAATGAGACATAAAGACACGGTCAGACGAGCACATGCCGAGACGACTACCGCATGCATCGACACCCGCAATCGGGCGCGCATCGAGTCACAATTAGATGCTATGAGATGTCAAGATACCAATTTTAATGCGGCACTGAGCAGCCTAGCCAAGGCCAGAAGCACCATCGATGAGAAGATCATCGCACCCAACCGCGGGGGAGCTCGAGGCATGCACGGGTTCATTGCCGAGGTGGCGGAGGTCGGCATCAGGAACGCACGCAACTTGCTGGCCGGCCGCCCGGCCGACTGCGAATGGATGAACAACAATGGCGCCGTGGACATCCTTCGTGCCGGAGTTCCTATTCAACAGAAATTTGTTGAATCCGGAGGAATGTACTCTCTCGACGCCATCATAAAACATCTGCACAGGTATCCTGATTTTATTGACGGCGGAGGCGTTTATCAAATATCGAGAGATCATTATAAAACGGTCTTAAAACTATATTCAACGCCCCGCCAGGAAGCTGCGAGAACTCTGAATCGATCCGGAAGCGGCCCTTCGTTTAAAGACTGGGAGCACGTCCAAGCCTTCTTCAGGAATTCAGGACTGAAGATAAGTGACATAGAGCCTTCTATGTTAACATACTCCGAGGTGCAGCCTCACACTATTCATGACACCCTCTCCGAAAATAGTCGCGAACTGAGACGGCAGGACCACAGGAAAAGGCAGGCGATCCGGAGGAAACACGCAGCCTCCGTCAGCGAGGGGCTCAGAGTCACAGCGGGAGCCGCGGCGTTCGAGGGCGCAACGACCCTCGCCATGATCATAGCCACGAAGTTAAAGGAAGGGCGCCGCCTGCGAGATCTCGATCAGCAGGACTGGAGAGAGATCATTACCGCGTCATCGTCAGGCGCAGTGACCGGAGCTATTCGAGGGGCGAGCATTTACGCGCTGACAAACCTTGCGGCAACACCCGCCACGGCGGCCAATGCGTTTGTCACAACTGGACTCGGAGTCGCCGAGCAAGCATACCTGTTGAGAAACGGATCCATCAGCGAAACGGAGTTCGTCGAATCCACACAATTGCTGTGCCTTGAATCTGCCGTCGTCGCACTCTCCGCAACAATCGGACAGGCCATCATTCCTGTACCAGTGCTGGGGGCAGTTATTGGTGGCACGACGGGGAGCATTCTATCCCAGGTCGTGGAAGACGGACTGAACGCACGGGAGCGGGAGCTCGCGGCACGCCTCTTCGAGGACGACCGCACGCTCGACGCCCAGATGGAGAGCGAGTGGCAACAGCATCTGGACCAGTTGAAAACGAATATGGACGTGTTCCTGTCACTCGTCGTCGAGATGTCCTCGACCGATGCCGTCGCCGCCTGCGAGGCGTCAGTCGCCCTCGCCCGCCGACTCGGCCTTCCGAGTGAAGATATCCTGGACACCCCGGAGAAGGTGCGAGCCTACTTCATGGACTGATCCCGATCCGGCGGCCGCGTCAGCGACCGGATCCGCCACAGCACGAAGGCCGCGCCGGGCAGGCCGGGGACGATCGACGTCGCCGTGCCGGGCATGAACGAGCGGGTGCGCCAGGACACGCCCAGGTGCATGCAGAAGGCGGCCCCCCAGCCCAGGGTGAGGGCCGTGGTGACGGCGCGGGTGCGCGCGGCGTCGGCCCGGGTGAGGCGGTACAGCCCGTAGAAGGCGGCGCCCTGCCCGGCGACGACGGCGGCGCGCCCCCACGGGTTGTAGCCCGCCAGGGGATTGCGCCGCATGTGCTCGTCGAACAGGCGCCAGCCGGTGGGGCCGACCCGGTCGCTCCAGCGCCGTATGGACAGGGCCACCTCCTCGGCCTGGTGGATCCCCAGCAGCGCGACGGTGAGGGCCCAGGCCCTATCGGTCTCCACGACTGCCCTCCCCGCGGCGCCACCGGGTCTCTGCGCATCGGGCGCGCGCATGTGGAACGCCTCACGGCCATAGACTAGCGGTCAACGGCGAACGGAGTGAACATCATGCCCATCACCGATGCCATGCGCGCCCGTCACGTGGTGCGCCAGTATCTCAGCACGCCCCTGCCCGACGACGTCGTCGCCGCCCTGCGCTCGCGCATCGAGGACAACAACCGCGCCCACGGCACGGACATCCGCCTGGTGACGGGCGACGCCCGCGTCTTCGGCCCCCTGTGGGGGACGGTGCGGGCCCGCAGCGTGCGCAACTGCCTGGTCATGTCCGGCCCCGACGCGCCCGACCTGGACGAGCGCCTGGGCTACGGCGGCGCAGACCTCATGCTCGCCGCGCAGGACCTCGGGCTCAACACGTGGTGGATCGGCGGGACCTTCTCGAAGAGGGCCGCCGCCCGGGTCAGCGGCGCCACGGGCAGGATCGTCGCCGTCGTCGCCCTCGGCTACGGCGCGACCCAGGGAGCCGCGCACGCCTCCAAGCGCCCCGAGGAGGTCTCCTCCTACGAGGGGCAGGCCCCGGACTGGTTCACCCGGGGTGTGGAGGCGGCCCTTCTGGCGCCGACGGCGTTCGGCAAGCAGGCCTTCACGCTCTCCGGCAGGGGCGGCGAGGTGACGCTCCGCTGCGAGGACAGCGCCTACGCGGGCCAGGACCGCGGCCTGGTGAAGTACCACTTCGAGGTGGGCGCGGGCCGCGACAACTTCACCTGGGCGCACTGACCCGCCCCCGGCGTCGCCCGCCGGTCCGCCCGGAGGGTCGTGCAACCGGCCCGCCCGGGCCGGCGGATCCGCCGGCTTCACGACGCCGGGCCGGGGCTCTGCGACGCCGGGCCGGGGCGGGCGCTCACCCAGTCGAAGACGTCGTCGGCCTCCTTGCGTCCCCCGGGGCGGACCAGCAGGTGGAAGGTCGCGCGGGCCATGGCGTCGCGGATCGGCACCACCGTGCGGCCGGGCGCCGGCGCGGCGAGCGAGGGCGCGTCGGTGACGAAGTGGGGCAGCGACGAGCTGCGCGCCATCTGCTCGAAGACCGCGCGGTCCTCCTGCACGATGAACCGCGAGTGCGGGAAGTGCCGGTCGCACGCCTCGCGCCAGAAGCCGATGCCCTCGAAGAGCAGGAAGGTCTCGCCGTCGAGCTCGGCCGCGCTCACACTCGCCCGATCCGCCAGCGCGTGCCCGTCCGGCAGGGCGACGGACAGGTTCTCCACCATGAGCCGGCATGAGCGCGCGCCCGGCGGCGCGGCGGGGCGCAGGGCGATGCCCAGGTCGAGTCCGCCGTCGCGGATGCCGGTCTGCACCTGCGCCTCGGCGAGCATCTGGGAGGTCAGGACGAGCCCGGGGAAGCGCTCGACCATGAGGGCGGTCAGCCGCCACAGCGGGGCGGGCGCCACGGTGCCCACGCGCAGGGCGCGGGTGCGGCGGGCGACGTCGTCGAGGGCGGCGCGCATGGCCCGCTCGTCGCGCAGGATCTGGCGGGCGTGCTCGAGGGCGACGCGGCCGGCGTCGTTGAGCACGAGGCGGCGCCCGGGGCGGTCGAAGAGCGGCTGGCCGAGCTCGGCCTCGAGTCGGGCGAGCGAGCGGGACAGGGCGGGCTGCGACAGATGCAGGGTCCGGGCGGCGGCGCTCATGGTGCCCTGGCGCGCAATGGCGTCGAACTGCCTGAGCTGCTCCAGCTCCACGCTCCGCCTCCCCGCATCATTCTCTCCCCCGCTCATGCAGCATATGCATGAGCAGATCCGGGATTGGTATTTTACAACAGCGAAACCTTGGCGAAGACTCATGCATGGAACGGAACATCCCGCCGAGGAGTCAACCATGCGGTCCTTCACCATGAACAACGGCCTCGCGATCCCGGCCCTGGGCTACGGCGTCTTCCAGATGTCCTCGGCCGAGGTCGCCGAGCACCTGCCCGAGGCGATCGACGCCGGGTACCGGCACATCGACACGGCCAACGCCTACTTCAACGAGGTCGCCGTCGGCCGGGTCGTGGCCGGCAGCCCGGTGGCGCGCGAGGACTTCTTCGTCACCACCAAGCTCTTCCCGCAGTCCTACCCCTACGCCCAGTGCGGGCCGGACATCGACGCCACCCTGGAGCGGCTGGGCATGGACTACGTCGACCTGCTGCTCCTCCACCAGCCCTACGGCGAGTACGTGGCCGGCTGGAGGGCCATGGAGGAGGCCGTCGAGGCCGGCAGGGTCCGCTCCATCGGCCTGTCCAACTTCTCCGCCGCCAAGGTCCGCGAGATCCTCGACGTCGCCCGCATCGCCCCGGCGGTCCTCCAGGTCGAGGCCCACCCCTACTGGAACCAGCACGCCCTCAAGGCCGAGCTGGACGGCACCGGCATCGTCTTCGAGGCCTGGTACCCGCTCGGCCACGGCGACAGGGCCCTGCTGGCCGAGCCCGCCCTGACCGAACCCGCCGCCAGGTACGGCAAGACCGCCGCCCAGGTCGTTCTGCGCTGGCACCTCCAGGAGGGCAACGTCACCTTCCCCAAGACGCTCAACGCGCAGCACATGGCGGACAACATCGACGTCTTCGACTTCGCCCTGACCGAGGAGGAGATGGCCCGCATCAACGCCCTGCCGCAGAAGCCCTACCACGCGATACCCGACGAGCCGCCGGCCTACGTCACCACCCCCATGGACTACTCCGCGCAGTCCTGACCGCCCCCGGCCCAGCGCATTCCAGGTTCAACCCATTCGTATTACGTAATACACTGTTGTCATGGGTACGCGAATGATTCAGGGACGCGAGGTCTCGGATGCCCAGGTTCAGGCGTGGGCGGATGAGGCCGAAGCGGGCTATGACGTTGAGGAGTTGCGGAAGCGTTGGGGGCGTCCGCCCCGGGCGGGAAGCGCCTCCCGGGTGGTGCCGACGCGATTCTCCGAGGAGGAGCTGGCCGAGCTGATGGCGCGCGCCGAGCGTGAAGGCCTGGATCGCTCCGCTGCGATCCGGGCTGCCGTGCGCGAGTGGGCTCGCGCGTGATCGTCGCCCCGTCCGCGCGTAAGCACGGGATCAGCGACGAGGATGCGATCACTGCCGCGCGGTCAGTGCTGGCAGGCGGACCACTGAACGACGAGAACCCGCAGCGCGTTTGAGGATCGGGCTGGATACGGCAGTCCGCCTCCTGGAAATCGTCGTGTCGCTGTGGGATGACGGTGAAGTCGAGATCATTCACGCGATGAAAGCCAGAGCCGCGTATCGACGACTCGTGGGCGCACCGCGCCTCGGCACTCATGCCGTGAGGACGGGGGTGTCGAAG
>ERZ773050.884-NODE-884-length-16645-cov-4.029295_pt1 | contig 16645 bp, 13 predicted proteins | sample MGYA00580632_ERZ773050 | MGnify/ENA primary metagenome ERZ773050 (study PRJEB29015, sample SAMEA2738123) | human oral metagenome | biome: human oral; feature: human-associated habitat; material: saliva | place: China | collected 2166 ... | reverse complement strand
CCCCGGTCCCGGTCGTCGGGCGCCGATCGGTGGGCAGGGGCGCGCCCCCCGCCCTGTTGGGACGGCGCCCCGCCTGGGCGCCCCCGGCGGGGCGCCTGGGCGCGGGGGGCCTCACTGGGCCTCCCCCCGCCTCCAGAACTCCAGGACATCGGCCCCGCACGAGGTGATGGACCCGGCGCCCATCGTGATGAGGATCCCTCCCTCGTCCACCAGGCCCGCCCCGGTCCGGGCGGCCTCGTGCATGTCGGGCACGTGGAGGGAGCCGGGCAGGGCCGACGTGATCAGCGTCGAGTCGACGCCCGGCTCGGGGTCCTCGCGCGCCGCGTAGACGTCCGTGACGACCACGTGGTCGGCGGCTGCGAGCGCCTCGGCGAAACGCGCCGCGAAGATGCGGGTGCGCGAGTACAGGTGCGGCTGGAACACGACGGTGACGCCGCCTGCCCCCGCGACGACGCGCGCCTGGCGCAGCGCGGCCGCCACCTCGGTCGGGTGGTGGGCGTAGTCGTCGAAGAGCCTGCGCGAGCCCACCCGGCCGCGCTCCTCGAAGCGCCGGGCCGTCCCGGTGAAGGAGGCGAGGCCGGCGGCCATCTCGGGCAGGCCCACTCCGAGCGCCGCCCCCGCCAAGAGGGCGGCCGTGGCGTTGAGCACGTTGTGCTCGCCCGCGACAGCGAGCCGGAGCACGGCCTCCTGGCCGTCCCACACCACCCGCGCCGTCGATCCCGACGCGGTGGAGTCCACGTCCTCGACGACGGCGTCGGGCCGTTGGGCGCAACGCCCCGGCCGCCCGTAGGTGATGGTGGTGATGCCCCGCTCCCGCGCGCGGCAGGCCAGGCGGGCGGCGCCCGCATCCTCCGCGCAGACGACCAGTGTCCCGCCCGGGACCAGACGGGAGGCGAACTCGGCGAAGACCGCCTCGAACGCCTCGCGGCTGCCGTAGCGGTCCAGGTGGTCGGGCTCCACGTTCGTCACGACCTCCACCGACGGCGAGTAGTTGAGGAAGGAGCCATCCGACTCGTCGGCCTCGGCGACGAACACGTCCCCCGCGCCCAGGTGGGCGCCGGAGCCGAACTGCGGGACCACGCCGCCCACAGCGACGGACGGATCCGCGCCGGCGCTGCGCAGGGCGACTGCGAGCATGCCCGAGGTGGTGGTCTTCCCGTGGGCGCCGGCGACCCCCACGAAGCGCATGCCGGTGGCCGCCAGGGCCAGCGCCTCGGAGCGGTGGACGACCCTCTGGCCGCGCCCGCGGGCCGCCGCCAGCTCCGGGTTCGACTCGCGGATCGCCGTCGACACGACGACGACGGCGTCCGCTGGCACGTGCGCGGGGTCGTGCCCCGCGAAGACGGTGATCCCCAAGCCCCTGAGCCGCTCGAGGACCGGGGAGTCCGCCCGGTCCGACCCGGACACGCGGGCGCCGCGCGAGGCGAGGAGCTCGGCGACGACGCTCATGCCCGCCCCTCCGATCCCGATGAAGTGGTAGCGGCCGGCGATGTCGAGGCCGCTCATCAGCTCTCGCCCCGCGCCACGTCGATGACGATCCCGGCCAGCTCGGCAGCGGCGCCCGCGCGCCCCAGTTGGCGCGAGGCGCTGGCCATGCCGTCCAGCCGTGCCGAGCCGAGCAGCGGGAAGACCGTGTTCCGCACGACATCGGCTGTGAAGTCCTTGTCGGCGAACAGCTGCGCGCCGCCCGCCGCCACGTGGTCCGCGGCGTTGAGCCTCTGCTCGCCGTTGCCGATCGGCAGCGGCACGTACACGCACGGCAGCCCCAGGGCCTCCATCTCCGCCACGGTCCCCGCGCCGGAGCGGCACACCACCAGGTCGGCGACGGCTAGGGCGTCCTCCATCTGGGACAGGTAGTCGATGACCAGCCAGCGCTCCCCCACGCCCGCGGCGCGGACCGCCTCGCGGACGGGGGCGTCCTTCCCCCGCCCCGTCAGGTGGACCACCTGGGCGCCGTCGGGCAGTGCGGCGGCCGCCGCCGTCATCTGCTCGTTGATGTGGAGCGCCCCCAGTGACCCCCCTGTGACCAGGAGCGTGTGGGCGCCCGGGTCGATGCCGAGGCGCGAGGCCGCCTCCTCGCGGGAGCGCCTGGCCCCCTCCTCGTCGCGGCGCCGCTGCGCCAGGGAGGCGATGGCGGCCCGCAGCGGCAGGCCCGTTGTGACGGTCCGCCCCCGCTTCGCCCTCAGCGGCGACGAGTCGAAGGTGAGGGCGACCACCCGGGCGCGCCGCGCCCCGACCTTGTTCGCTATCCCCGGTCTGGCGTTCTGCTCGTGGACGACCACTGGCACGCCCGTTCTGTGCGCCGCCGAGTAGGCCGGAGTCGACACGTAGCCGCCGAACCCCACCAGCGCGTCCGCCCCCTCCAGGGCCTCCTCGCACAGGCGGCGGGCGGAGCGCCACCTCGACGGCAGCGAGAAGAACTCCAGCGAGGGGCGCCGGGGCAGGGGGACCCTCGGGATCTCGACCAGGGGGAGGCCCGCCGCGGGCACCAGATCCGCCTCGAGGCCCTGCGCGGTGCCCAGGACGGACACCTCGCACCCCAGATCCCGCAACTGCGCCGCCGTGGCGAGCAGCGGGTTGACGTGCCCCGCAGTCCCGCCACCGGCCATGACAACCTTGACCACGTGAACTCCTAACGATCGGGCCCCAGTCTATCGGGCCGAGCGCTTCTTCGGCGCCACCCGGGGGTCCCTCCCGGCCGACGCCTCGTCCGGCCGCCCCACCATGGACATCCCGGCCCCCGCGCGCGCGAAGGAGGCGACGACGCCGACGGCGAGCGCGGTGAACAGGAACGAGGACCCGCCGTAGGACACCAGGGGCAGCGGAACGCCGATGACGGGCCCCATGCCCGTCACGGACAGGACGTTGATGACGGTTTGGGCGCCGATCCACGTGGCCGTGCCGCCGGCGGCCACGGCGACGAAGGGGTCCTGGGCGTTGCGGCACACGCGCATCATGCCCGTCACCAGGGCGCCGACGCACACCAGGACCAGCAGCGTCCCGCCCAGCCCCAGCTCCTCGCCGATGATCGCCAGGATGAAGTCCGTGTGCGCGGCCTGCAGGTAGTTCCACTTCTCACGCGACGCGCCCACCCCCAGGCCCGTGAGCCCGCCCGAGCCCAGCGCCCACAGGGAGTGGTCGATCTGCTCGGGCGCCGACAGGTCCCTCTCGCCCGCCGTTCCGGGCAGGACCGCCAGGATCCTGCGGATGCGCGTGGGGTTCGACATGACCAGCCAGACGGCGGCCGCGCCCGCCAGGGCCCCGAGGACCGCGAACCACTTCTTGGGCAGCCCCGCGATGAAGAGCGCGCCGACCGCAGCCGCGAACACGACCATGGCGGTGCCCATGTCGCGCCCGAGCATGACGGCGCCCAGGGCGATCAGCATCGGCACAGCCGCGCACTTCGCCATCGTCCTGAGGTCGCCGAGCCGTCCCTGATGGCGTTCGAGCAGTTGGGCGAGCAGGATGATGAGCGCGAGTTTGAGCAGCTCGGAGGGCTGCGCCGTGAAACCGCCGGGCAGGCGCACCCAGTTGGCGTTGCCGCCCTGGGCCATGCCCAAGGGGCTGAGGACGAGCGCCTGGAACACGACGGACACGGCGAACATGGGGATCGCGGCCACGTACCACCAGTTGCGGGGCACCCGCGAGGCCGCCATGGCGACGATCACGGCCACCACGATGATGATCGCGGGCTTGACGTACTCCAAGTAGGGGTTGTTGCCCCGGGCGATGTTCGTGACCGTCTGCGCGGAGAAGCCCATCACCATGCCGAGGAACACGAGGACCAGGGTGGGGAGCACGATGAGGTAGTAGGTGACCGCGGGGTTGTCCTCGTGGACCTGGCCGGAGCCGAAGCGGATGCGCGGCAGCTTCCGGGCGCCGAGCCGCCAGCGGCGTTCGGCCCCCGTCCCCCGCTGGGCGCCGCGCGCGCTCATGGGCGCCCGCCCCACTGCGCGGCCAGGCGCCGGACGGCGTCGGCGAAGGCCTCGCCCCTGCGCGCGTAGTCGTCGAACTGGTCCCACGAGGCGCAGGCGGGTGCCAGGACCACTGTGTTGCCCGGGACGGACAGGGCGACGGCCTCGTTGACCACGGAGAACATCCAGTCCTCGTGGCCGTCGACCTCCACGCGCGGCACCCCGGGGGCGCACTCGTCCAGGGCCGCGGCCAGCGCGGAGCGGTCCCGGCCGATCACGACGACGCCGCGCAGCACCGGCTCGACTGCCCTGATGAGGTCGTGGAAGTCCTGGCCCTTGGCGTCCCCGCCCACGATCCACACCGCGGAGCGCGGGGGCAGGCCCGCCAACGAGGCGCGGGCAGCGTGCGCGTTCGTCGCCTTCGAGTCGTCGATCCACGTCAGGTCCGCCGCGTGGCCGATGACCGCACGGCGGTGCCCGGCGGGGCGGAAGGAGCGCAGCCCCTCCTCGACGGCCTCCGCCTCGACCCCGTACGCGCGCGCCAGCGCGGCCGCGGCGAGCGCGTCCGACAGCACCGCCGCCGAGGGGTGGGGCCCGTAGGCGGCAGACAGATCCGACACGTGCGCCAGGGCGAGCGCGTGGTGGGCTCGGTCCTCGACGAAAGCGCGATCCACCAGCAGGCCCTCGACGATGCCGAGCTGCGAGACCAAGGGGGCTCCGAGAGCCAGGCCGATAGCGCGCGCCCCCTCGACGACGTCCGCGTTCTCAACCATTGCCTCCACGCGCCGATCCGAGGCGGGGTAGACGCAGGCGCGGACCGTGTTCTGGTAGACGCGGGCCTTGTCGGCCGCGTAGGCCTCCGCGCTGCCGTGCCAGTCCAGGTGGTCAGCATCCACGTTCAGGCAGATCGAGGCCAGGGGGGACACCGAGTGGGCCGTGTGCAGTTGGAAGCTCGACAGCTCGACGGCGAAGACCTCGGCGGCGGAGTCGATGGCGCGTGTGATCGGGGTGCCGATATTGCCCACCTCGGCGGCGTCGGCCCCGCCCGCCCGCAGGATCTCGCCCAGCATCCCCACCGTGGTGGTCTTCCCGTTCGTGCCCGTCACGCACAGCCACGGGCGCCCGGCGCGGGGGCCCGCCTCCTGGAGGCGCCAGGCGAGCTCCACTTCGCCCCACACCTCGATCCCGGCCGCCCTGGCGCGGGCGAACACTGGCGAGCGCGGGGGGACGCCCGGGGACACGACGACGACGGCGGGCCGCATGCCCACGACAAGGTCGGCCAGCTCCCCGGCGTCCGCCTCGACGGACAGGGGGACGCCCGCCGCCTCGTCGAAGTGGAGGGTGCCGCCGTCCTTGGCGTCGAAGGCGCGCACGTCGAATCCGCGCGAGGCGAGGGCCCCGGCGGCCCCCTGCCCGCTGCGCCCCCATCCGACGACCGCGATCGGCGAGGCGGGGGCCGGCAGGGCGCTCATCGGGCGGACACCCACTCCGCGTAGAAGGCGCCCGCCCCCGCCACGGCGAAGAGCGCGGCTATCAGCCAGAAGCGGATCACGATCGTGACCTCCTTCCAGCCCTTGAGCTCGAAGTGGTGGTGCAGGGGCGCCATGCGGAAGACCCGCTTGCCTGTGGCCTTGAACACGCCGATCTGGATGACGTCGGAGAGCACGACCAGGACGAAGAGCCCGCCGATGACCACGGCGAGGAGCTGGGTCTGGGTGAGGACCGACAGCCCGGCCACCGCTCCCCCCAGTGCCAGGGCGCCCGTGTCGCCCATGAAGATCTGGGCGGGGGAGGCGTTCCACCACAGGAACCCGGCCAGCGCCCCGATGAGGGCGGCGCAGAAGATCGCCAGATCCAGGGGGTCGCGGGTCGTGTAGCAGTTGGTGACGTTCACGGTCCCGCCCGTGCAGTCCTGGATGCGCTGGAAGTAGGTGATGAACGTGTAGGCGCCGAAGACGAAGATCGAGGCGCCGGTGGCCAGGCCGTCGAGGCCGTCCGTCAGGTTCGTCGCGTTCGACCACGCGGCGACGATGAGGTTGGTCCACAGCAGGTAGAGGACCACTCCGAGTGCGAAGCCGGCGAAGCCCAGGGTCAGGGCGGTGGGGCGGGCCACCGAGATCGACAGGGTGCCGGGCACCTGCCCGTAGGCGTTGGGGCCGACCAGGGTGCCGACGGCGAAGAGGGAGGCGACTGCCACCTGGCCGGCTATCTTTCCGCTGGGGTGCAGGCCGAGCGAGCGCTGGCGCATGATCTTGATGCCGTCGTCGAGCAGGCCGATGGCGCCCAGGCCCACGAAGAGGAAGACCAGGAGCACTCCGGACCACGACGGGCCCACCCCGGTGATCAAGGAGCCCGCCAGCCAGGCGACCACCGCCGCGATGATGATGACCAGGCCGCCCATGGTGGGCGTGCCCCTCTTGGTGAGGTGCTGGGTCGGGCCGTCCTGGCGGATGAACTGGCCGTACTGGTGGGTGATGAGGTAGCGGATGAGCAGGGGCGTTCCGCTGATGGAGATGGCCATCGCGATAACGAACGCCGCAATCAGACCGATCATCGGGTGGTCGCCTCCTCCAGGAGGCCGTCGGCCACCTGCCATGAATACGAGTTGTAAGAGCCCTTCACCAGGACGACGCAGTCGTCGGTGAGCCGGTCGAGGACGGCCGCCAGCGCGGCGCCCGGATCCTCGACGAGGACGCGGTCGGGCACGGACGCGGCGCCCTCGCTGTAGTAGTGCGCGTCGCGGCCCAAGCCGATGAGGGCGTCGACCCCCGCCCCGGAGAGCATCGCGCCGACGGCGCGGTGGGTGGCGGGGCTGTCCTCGCCGAGCTCGAGCATCTCGGACAGGACGGCGATGGTGCGCCGCCCCTTCCCGATGGCCTCCAGCGCGGCGACGGCCGCCCGCATCGAGTCGATGTTCGCGTTGTAGGAGTCGTCGATGAGGGTGAGGGGGACCGCGCCGATACGCAGGCCGCGCACGTCCATGCGGTGGGGGCTCAGCGCCCGCGCCCCGCTGAGGGCCCGCGCGATGAGGGGCAGGCCCAGGCCGAGCGCGCGCGCCCCGGCGGCCGCTGCGAGCGCGTTGGCCACGTGGTGGGCGCCGACGAGGGACAGGGAGACGGGCTCCCTGCCCTCGGGGGCCGCCAGGGTGAAGGAGGCCCGGCCGGCGGCGTCCACGCGCACGTCCTCGGCGACCACGTCGGCGCCGACGCCGCTGGGCGAGAAGCGCACGACGGGGCCCTTGGCCCGCGGGGCCATGGCGGCGACGTTGGGGTCGTCCGCGTTGAGGACGGCTGTGGCGCCCTGGCGGGATCCTTCGATGAGCTCGGCCTTCGCCTCGGCGACCCCGGCCACGGATCCGAACCCGCCCATGTGCGCGTGGCCGACGACGAGCTCGATGGCGACATCGGGAGGGGCGATGCGGGTGAGGTAGGCGATGTGCCCGGGGCCCGACGCGCCCATCTCCAGCACGAGGTGGCGGGTGGACTCGTCGGCGGTGAGCACGGTCAGGGGCAGGCCGACCTCGTTGTTGAAGGAAAGCCTGGGGGCGACGGTGGGGGCGTCGGCGGAGAGCACCTGCAGGAGCAGGTCCTTCGTGGTGGTCTTCCCGACCGACCCGGTGACGGCCACGACGTCGATGGCGCCGCCCGCGCGGAGCGCCTCCAGGTGGGCGCGCGCCAGGTCCCCCAGGGCCCCGGTGGCGTCCCCGACCACGACCTGGGTGATCGGCGGACAATCGGACAGGTCGACGACGCGCTCGACCAGAGCGCACACGGCGCCGGCGCGGGCGGCGGACGCCACGTAGTCGTGGCCGTCGGCGTTCTCCCCCCTGCGCGCCACGTAGACCCCGCCGGGGGCCGCTTCGCGCGAATCGGTGACGACGGGGCCGTTGGCGGAGACGTCCGGCCCGTGGACGACGCCCCGGGTCGCCTCCGCGATCCACGTTGCGCTGCGCTGCATGTGTTTCCTCCAAGCCTTGGAATCGACGTCACTGGGGTTTCGAGGGGTACAGCTCCGCCGGGGTCGACGAGGCCGGGATGCCCAGGTTGTTCACCGCGGTGCGCGCGACATCGCCGAAGAGCGGCGCCGACGAGTCCGAGGAGATGACGTCCACCTTCGGATTGTAGAGCACCACGGAGATCGCCAGGCGGGGGGCGTCGACGGGGATGATGCCCGCAGTCGTTGAGACGATGCCCTCCTGGCCGTTGACCACGATGTCGGCCGTGCCGGTCTTCACACCGAGGCGGTAGCCCTCGACCTTCGCGGCCGCCCCTGTGCCGTTCTTGTCCTCGACGACCGACTCCATCATGGACAGGAGCTGGGCCGCCGTGGAGGCCCCCATGACCTGGACGGGCTCGTCGGCCTCGGGGGCCTCCACCGTGCCGTCGGCGTTCGTCCACGACTTGACCAGGTGCGGGCTCAGGCGCGTCCCGCCGTTGCCGATGGCGGCCAGCATCGACACCTCCTGCAGGGCCGTGACCATGTAGGCCTGCCCGAACATCGTCACGTAGTGGTCGCGCCCCTGCCACTGCTCGCCCACCAGCCCGGGGGACTCTCCCGCCAGCTCGATCCCGGTGCCCGCGCCGAAGCCCATCCGCTCCATCATGTCGCGGCGCTGGGCGTCGGAGAGGGTCTCGCCGATCAGGACGGTGCCCGTGTTGGACGACTCCGCCAGGATCCCGGTGGCGGTGAGCGCCTCGGTGCCGTGCTGGTGGTAGTCGGTGATGGGCCCGCCCGCGTCGGCGTAGTCCAGGGAGTAGGGCACGTCGAAGACGCTCGTGGGCGTGATGGTCCCGAAGTCCAGTCCCGCGGCGATGGTGGCGAGCTTGCCCACCGAGCCGGGCTCGAAGGCGTACTGCACGCCGGCGACCGGCTGGGGCTTGGCGTTGTCCGGCGGGGTGGAGTCCGAGTCCGCCATCACCAGGATCTGCCCCGTGGATATGTCCTCGATGACGACGGTCCCCCACTCGGCCTGGTGGCGGCTGACACGGGCGTCCAGCATGTCCTGGATCTGGTGCTGCAGGTCCGCGTGGATCGTCGTCTGCAGGCTCCCCCCGTTGACGGGCTCGACGGTGGTCCGCTTGCCTCCCGGCATGATCGCCCCGTTGGGCGCGGTCTCGAACGCCTCCTCGCCCGGCCTGCCGGTGAGGAGGTCGTCGAACCGCGACTCCAGCCCCGACGACCCCTGCCCCTCGGCGTTGACCGTGCCGATGAGTGGCGCCGCCACGTTCCCGTTGGGGTAGGAGCGCTGGTACACGGCCTCCCATTCGATGCCGTGGATGTCCAGGGCCCGGATCTGCCGGTAGGTGACCGCGTCGACGTTGCGCTTGAGGTAGACGTAGGTGGAGTCGCCCAGCAGCCGGCCCCCGAGCTCGGCCTCGTCCATGCCGAGCAGGGGAGCCAGCTGGCGGGCGGCCTCGGCGGGGCCCCGGCCCACCTCGTCGCCGTTGTCGTCCTCGTGGACGTAGGCGCGGATGTTGATCTGGTTCACCGCGATGTCGTAGGTGAGGATCGAGTCCGCCAGGACCACTCCCGTCGCGTCGGTGATGGAGCCGCGTTTGGCGGCGACCTCGCTGGAGTGCGTCCTGATGGACTGGCCCTCCGCCGCCAGCGTCGGCCCGGCGATGATCTGCAGGTAGACGAGGCGCATCGAGCACGCGACCAGGAAGACGACGATGGTGTAGAGGATCCCCCGGGATCTGCTGTAGGTCAGGGACACCCGGACCTCCTTACTCACTGGGCGGGCTTACCGCCTTCGACAGTACCCGTTCCCAGGGTGATGAACCCAGTGGGACCTGCGGGGACCATGCCATTGGCCCTCGCCGCCGCCTCCAGCGCGCTGGGCGAGGCGGCCTCGTCGAGCTGCGCCCGCAGGGCCCACGACTGCGCTTCGAGCTCGTTGAGCTGGAGCTGCTGCTCGCGGATCTCGAAGGCGGTCTGCGCCATGCGCGTGTTGAGGATCATCGAGACGACCACTGCGGCGATGGCCACGGCGACGACCGCGATGGTGCCCATGAGCACGGAGCGGCGGGGGCGCTTGCCCTCGACGATGCGCAGTTCCCTGGCCTCGTCGCGGCGGAGCTCGGGGCGGGGCGCCGGGCGAGTGGTTGCGGTTGCTGCGCTCATTGGTGTTCCTTCCACGGTCGGATGAGCTCGGCTCCGCGCAGGCGCACGGAGGCCGAACGGGGGTTCTTCTCTTGTTCGCTTGCGGGCGCCCGGCCGGCCCCGCGGGTGAGGAGCGCCAGCCTGGGGCGCGCCTCGTCGGGGACGACGGGCAGTCCGGGGGGAGCGGAGACGGTCGATCCGCTCCGCAGCACGTTCTTCACGATCCGGTCCTCCAGGCTCTGGTAGGACTCGACGACCAGGCGCCCTCCCACGCGCAGGGACGCCAGCGCGGCGGGCAGCGCCCGCTCGAGGATGGCGAGCTCGTCGTTGACGGCCACGCGCAGCGCCTGGAAGGTGCGTTTGGCGGGGTTCCCGCCCGTACGCCTGGCAGGGGCCGGGATGGCCTCGCGGACGATGTCGACCAGTTGGCCGGTGCGCGTCAGGGGCTGGGCGCCGCGCCTGGCGACGACGAGCCTGGCGATGCGCGGGGCGAAGCGCTCCTCCCCGTAGGCCCTGAGGATCCGGGTGATCTCCTCCTGCGGGGCGGTGGCCAGCAGCTCGGCGGCGCTCACCCCGCGCGTGGGGTCCATGCGCATGTCGAGCGGCGCGTCCTGGGAGTAGGAGAAGCCCCGTTCCGCGTCGTCGAGCTGGAGGGAGGAGACGCCGAGGTCCATGAGCACTCCGTCGGCCTCCCCCCGCGGAGCGTGGTCGGCGACCACCTGGCCGATGGAGTCGTAGGTGGCGCGCACGGCGAGGAAGCGGGGGCCGAAACCCTCCAGGCGCTTGCTGGCGAGGGCGACGGCCTCGGGGTCGCGGTCGATGCCGATGACGACGAGGCCGGGGAAGCGCCGCAGCGCGCCCTCGGTGTGGCCCCCCATCCCCAGGGTCGCGTCGATGAGCACTGAACCGGGGCCCTCGATCGCGGGGGCCAGCATGTCGAGGCACTCGTCGAGGAGGACCGGGGTGTGGAGCTCCGCCGCGTTACGGGTGTTACAAATGTTGTAGGAGTGCTCCGTGTGGCGCGACGAAGCGTGCGATGCACCCTGTGCCTCGTCCATGTGCGCCTCCTTGGCGGCCTTGTACACAGCCCGTCCACCCAGGTCCCCTACCGCTTTCCGCCACCGGGGAAGTGATGTCGGAGCAGCGGGCGGAGACCTGGACGCACGGGTTAGAACATCCCGGGAATGACCTCTTCCGCAGTACTGGAGAAGACCTCCTCCTGGACTGCGAGGTACTCGCGCCAGGCTGAGGAGTTCCAGATCTCGGCCCTCGAGCCCGCACCGATGACGGTGAGCTCGCGGTCCAGGCCCGCGTATTTACGCAGGTCGGCCGGGACGGAGATCCGCCCCTGCTTGTCTGGAACCTCCTTGTACGCGCCCGAGAGCATGACGCGGATCCAGTCGCGCGCCTGTTTCGACGACAGGGGCGCGCGGCGCAGCTCAGCGGTCATGTTCTCGAATTCCGCAGCGGGGAACGCGTACACGCAGTGCTCCTGTCCGCGGGTGAGGACGATGCCGCCCTCCATGTCCTCGCGGAAACGAGCTGGGAGGAACATGCGCCCCTTGTCGTCGAGCTTGGGCTCGTACGTACCGAGGAACATGCCACCCCCTCCCCTCTTCGGAACTTTCCCCCACTTTACCCCACCACCAGCAAATGTTACGGCGAGGTCACGGGCGTGTCACCATATTTCACTTTAGAAACACGCGTATTTCCAAGGAAAATTCTTGGTGGAGCAAAGTGGGGAAAGTTATCACACACTTTTCCTCCCGGCGCGTCGCGCGGATCCCGCCGCCCCCAGAGGTGACGGCCCCATTCCGTCGGGATTCCAACGATCCTGGGCGGTCCTGCGGCGGCAGCGAGGGGAACGGGGAGGGAAGTGGGGCAAGTGGTGGAGGAAGGTGGGGAGGGGGGGTGGAGGGCGGCCCCGCCCGCTACGAGCCCTGGTGGCGGTGTGCAGAGAGCCCTAAGTGATTCCGCGGCCCCGGACCTGGGGCCCGCTGCCCCCCAGACGGTGGTGACGTGCGACAGGGCCCGGGCCAGTTCGCGCCGTTCCCAAGGCTTCCCACCCACGGGGCACTGTGGAGGGCGGCCCCGCCCGCTACGGGCCCTGGTGGCGGGGCTGTGCACTGTTGGGCGCTTCGGGGTGCGGCAACGCGCAGGGCCCGAGCTGGTGGCCATAGCCGATGCCGGTGGGCCCGGGCGGGGGTGTCCGTGGACGTGTCCTCTTGCAGGGGCCCGCATGCGCGGCGGGCCGGGACCGGGGCGTGCGCGTCCCGCTCGGGCGCCCCCGACAAGGCCCGCTCCTGGCGGGGTCGGCCGTGCCCGCCACGCGTGGCCTCGACCCCCGTCAGAGCCGACCATGCGGCCAACTGGCGGGCCGAAAGCCCCACCCGGCGCACGCCAGCCTCCTGCCCCATCGCCCACCGCGGCCGCAGCGCCGCCGAACGCTGTTCCAACCACCCCGAGCGCCACCGGGCTCCCGCCGCCCGGCACCAAGCCACCACCCGCATCACCGGCACCGGCCACCGGCTCGAACGACTCGCACAACACGCCCTGCACCTGCACCTGCACCTGCACCACTTAGGCACTGCCCGCACCACTTAGGCCCCCGACACGCCGGGAGAACCAGGGCCCGCCCGGGCCTAAGTGGTGCAACGGCAGGCTAAGTGGCGCAGTGACGCGCTAAGCGGCGCAACCGCGGGCGGATCCCGCAACACGGCGCACTAAGTGCCGCAACCGCGGGCGGATCCCGCAGCACGGAGCGAGGAACCGCACAGAACACCGACAACGAACCACACGCAGCCCCTTCCCACAACCACGCGCACGAAGAACCGGATTCAGACCACACGGCCCACAACACCTAAGCGCTGCAAAGCCGCCCCGACCACAGCGGGCACAGTGGCGCTGGGCGCCCCTCCTTTGCGCGCAACCCCCGGTTGCGCGCACAAGGACCGAGACCACCCAACACAACATCGTGCGAGCCCCAACGGCCGGACCCATTGGAGGGAGGTGGAGGGCGCCCCCTCGCGCCGCCCCTATATGGGCTGCCTCAGCCGCCAGCCGATCCCCTGCGCCCGAACCGCCGCCCCCACGCCGCTAGGCCCCGGTGGAGGAAGGTTGGGGAAGGGGTGGAGGGCGCCCCCTAGCCGCCCCCGCGGCTGAGTGCGGTGGGCCGTCGACATGCCGACTGGCCTGCGGCGCTGCCTTCCCGGGCGCGGCGATCCGCATCGGAGCAGGCGATCCGCATCGGGGCAGGAAACCACCCATTGGGGTAGGCGAATTGGCTACCCCAATGACCTGATGCCCACCCCAATGACCCGTTGTCCACCCCAATGCGGACACGCCTCGGCCGACATGGCGCCTCCCTCACCCTCCCGGGAGCGCACGACCACGGCGCCCCCGCTCCGCGACGCGCGGATGGCTGCAACGCCCTGCGCGCCGAGCCCAGGGCCATAGCCCCCACCCCGCAGCGGCGCGGGCTGGAAGCCGGTCGCAGTGTCAGTCGTTGTCGCGGCGGTCGTCCCAGCGCCGCTCCTGGTCCTCGATGAAGGAGTCCCAGCCCCGCTTCTCCTCGCGCTTGGGGGTCTTCGCCTGGCGGGCGGGGCCCGTGCCCTTCGGACGGGACAGGGCGTAGAGGATCCCCGTCGTCATCAAGGCGAATCCGACAACGCCGAGGGCCAGCGAGGCGGCCGAGTAGCCCAGTGAGACGGCCCCGATGAGGACGAGCAGCCCTATGACCAGAACCGTTCCCCCCGCGGCGATCCGCCTGGGCGCCAGAGGGCCGCGCTCCTGCGGGGCCGGCGCGCTCATCTGTTTGGCGAGCCCCGGGCTCTCCGCGGCGAGCTCGGCTTCCATCTGCTCGAGGACTTTCTTCTCGTAGTCTGTCAGAGCCATGGGACTCACCTTCTCTTGCGCGTCTGGTGGTTCTAGCTTAATGCGTTTCCGCCCCTGGGGACGACCCCGTCTGGCCCGTGGATTCCAACAAGGTGGCGGGCCTGAGGCTGGCGTCCCCGTATTTCTCACGGATCCTGTCCATCGCGCGCTCGCTCTTGGCCGGCCTGTCGTCCCCGTCGAGGGGGGTGGCCACCCCCGATGACCTGGCCTGGAGCCTGTCGACGCGCACTCCGAACAGGCGCACTCCGCCCGAGGGGATGGGGAGCCGCGCGAACAGGGCGCCGGCCGCCTGGGCGATCGCGCGCCCCACGTCCGTGGGCGCGGCCAGGGCGGCGGAACGGGTGATGGTGTGGAACGCCCCGTCCCGCATTTTGATCGCGACCCCCCACCCGACCATGTCGGCGGCGCGCAAGCGCCTCGCGCAGTCGTGGGAGGCGGCGACGATGAACCGTTCGATGCCGGCGCGGTCGTGGACGTTGTCGTCGAAGGTTCGCTCGGTGGACACGGATTTCTCCTCCCCGCCGCCCCCCACGCGCCTGGTGTCGATGCCCCATGCGAGGTCGTGGAGGTGGTGGGCGGACGCGGTCCCCACGAGGCGCGCCAGCCTGGCGAGGGGCAGGTCCGCCAGCTGGCCGACGGTGTCGATGCCCTCGCGTTGGAGGACGGCGCCGGTCTTGCCGCCGACTCCCCACAGCGCGCCGACGGGCAGGCCCCGCAGGAAGTCCACGGTCGCCGCCTCGGGGACGAGCAGCAGGCCGTCGGGCTTGGCGTTCGACGAGGCGATCTTCGCCACGGATTTGGTGGCGGCGATGCCCACCGAGGCGGGAAGGCCGACGCGCCCGCGGATCTCGGCGCGGATCCTCTGGGCGATCGCGACGGGCGGTCCGAGGCGGCGGCGCGCCCCCGACACGTCGAGGAAGGCCTCGTCGATGCTGACCTGCTCGACGACGGGGGTGATGGAGGAGAGCACCCCCATGACCGCCTGGGAGTAGCGCCGGTAGAGGCCGTGTCTGCCGGGCACGACGTTCGCCGCGGGGCACAGCGCCCGGGCGCGGCCGATGGGCATTCCGGCGCGCACGCCCCGCGCCCGCGCCCCGTAGGTGGCGCTGGTGACCACTCCCCTGTTGCCGTGCCCGCCCACGATGAGCGGCGCGCCCGCCAGCGACGGGTTCTCCCGCAGCTCGACCTGGGCGAAGAACGAGTCCATGTCCACGTGGAGTATCGGCGCGGCCGAGTCGTCGTCGCCCCACCAGCGGGCGCCTCGCGTGTCGCGTGGGGCGTTCGACATGGTTCCTCCTCGTCCGGGGTGCGGTTACAGTGTGTCCCATGGCTCGCGCTTCTTCGACTTCAACGGTGTTTTTCCCCACGGACCTGGGGCACGCCGAGATCCGGTGGGACGGCCCGCGGGCGACCCTGCTGCTGGACGGCGTGGAGTCGTCGGCCGTTGACGCCTCGGACCCTTCGTACCTGGAGTTCGAGTACATGCAGCACATGTCCTGCGCGCTCGGGGCGGCCCTGCCCCCGCCCGGGCCCGTGCGCGCCCTCCACCTGGGAGGAGCGGCGTGCGCGCTCGCCTGCGCCTGGGAGGCCGCGCGCCCGGGCTCCCGGCAGGTGTGCGTCGAGGTGGACGCGCTCCTGGCGCAGCGGGTCCGCGAGCACTTCCCCATCCCCCGCTCCCCCCGGGTGCGGATCCGGGTGGGGGACGGGCGCGCGGTCGTGGACGCGGCGCGCCCGGGGGCGTGGGACGTGGTCGTGCGCGACGCTTTCGTCGGCGGCGCCGTGCCCGAGCACCTGCGCACCCGCGAGTGCGCGGCCGCCGTGGCCCGGGCCCTGCGCCCGGGGGGCCTGTACCTGCTCAATTGCGCCCACGGCGGCGGCGCGAACGCGCACCGGGATGTCGCGGCGGTCCTGGAGGAGTTCCCCCTGGTGCTCACGGTGCAGGACCCGAAGGTGGGCCGGGGGGGCCGGCTCGGGAACGTCGTCGCCATCGGGGTCAACGGCGGCGAGTTCGACGCCGACGCCCTGCTCTCCTTCACCAGCGTCATCGCCGACGCCGAGCAGCGCGCCGCCATGGCGAGGGCCGCGGCGGGCTTCCCGGGACGGGACCTCTCGGGTGGGGTGGTCGTCACGAAGTATGGACACTCGATGGGCCCGATCGATGGGTTGGAGATCTTCGAGGCGGGACACCCCCTCCCGGACGGGAACACCCTGAGGGGGACGGAGGCGCTCCTGCGGAAGGTCCGGGGGCTCGGCCCCGACGATACCGTGCTCTTCCTCGTCTCGGGGGGCGGCTCGGCGCTCTTCGAGCGCCCGATGGACGGCGTGACGCTGGACGATCTTGTCGCCGTGACGGATCAGCTCCTGGCCTGCGGGGCCGACATCGTGGAGGTCAACCGGATCCGCAAGCGCCTCTCCTCGGTCAAGGGCGGGCGTTTTGCGCAGATGGCCGTGCCCGCGCACGTCCACGCCGTGGTGCTCTCCGACGTGCTGGGCGACCGGCTGGACAGCATCGCGTCCGGCCCGGCCTGGCCGGACGCAAGCACGGCGGAGGAGGCCCTGGCGACCGTGCGGAAATACGGCATCTCGCTCCGGCCCGGGCTGGAGGAGCTCCTGAGGCTGGAGACCCCGAAGAGCCTCGGCAACGTCACGGCCGTGGTCACGGGGAGCGTGGGCGCGCTTTGCTCTGCCGCGGAGGATACGGCCCGAGGCTTGGGCTACGCGCCGCTTGTGCTGAC
>ERZ773050.881-NODE-881-length-16677-cov-6.805619_pt1 | contig 16677 bp, 9 predicted proteins | sample MGYA00580632_ERZ773050 | MGnify/ENA primary metagenome ERZ773050 (study PRJEB29015, sample SAMEA2738123) | human oral metagenome | biome: human oral; feature: human-associated habitat; material: saliva | place: China | collected 2166 ... | reverse complement strand
CGATGGAGACGTAAAATTTCTTTGATGACCAGGAGAATTTCTCCCTTGGAAATCGTCTCGACTCCAAGGGGAGCTTCCTCGTCTTCGGTCTTTTCTTCCTGGTCTTGGGAGCCATCATAGAGCAAAAATTCTGCCCGATGTTGTGGAAAGGCTATCCGCTGCTTGTCACTTCCTGCTACTAGATAGTGGGTTTGATTGTAGTCAATCTCGCCCACCTCTTCGTCCATCAAATGGCGAAAGACATCATTGGTCGCGTCCAATACTTCCACATGACTCCGGAAATTTTCCTTGAGGAGGATCAACCGCCCTTTCGCCCCTTCTTCTTGGTAGGCTTTAAATTTATCATTGAAAATCTGTGGATCTGCCTGACGGAAGCGATAAATCGATTGCTTGATATCCCCCACCATGAAGCGATTGTGGCCATTTGACAGCAAGTCCAACATCCGCTCTTGGGTGTGGTTGGTATCCTGGTACTCATCGACCATGACCTCATGATAACGCTCTTGAAAGGCTTGTCTCACCTCTGGGAATTGCTCTAAAATTTGAATGGCAAAATGACTGATATCCCCAAATTCATAAGCTTTTTCTTGGATTTTTCGCTCCAGATAAGCGCGAGCAAAGTCTCTGATAAAGTCCCGGAGCAAGGAGAGCATGGGGCCTTCTTCTTGGTGGAAGGTTTGTTGAAATTCCAGCTGATAGAGCTGATTTTCCAAGTCTCTGAGGCGGTTGATATGTATGGTTTTATCCTGGTTATAAGCCGTGACTAACTCTTTCAACTCTTCCTTACGGGCTCTATTGGTCAAGGCTCCCCCATTTGAAGCCCGACTAATCGCCACGACTGCCTTTAGGACAGAGGTCACTTGCTCTTTATTGACACGACCTGTCAGGCTTCCAATTTGATCGAGCACCTCTTCTACAGCTTCCAAGTATTTGGCTTTGCCAAATGCTTGGCCCTCATTGGACAAATGAAAGGCAAAAAAGCTTTCTGCCTCATAAAGGGCCTGCTGGATGCTCTCCATCAGATCCCCTTCCACCTGGTCAAAATCGGTCTCTTCGTAGCCTTTTAGGAAATGCTCCTCCAGCCATTTTTCCGGATCACTGGTCGACTGAAGAAAGTCATAGATCTGGTAGACCTGTTCTTTAAACAAGGTCAAATTTTTGCGCTGTCCCGTGAAATTCTTGACCATCTGCACAAAGGCTTCTTGGTTTTCCCTCTGGTAATAGCGGTCAAAAACAGCTTGAAAAACTTCATTTTGTAAGAGGCGTTGCTCACTGGTGTTTTGTAAAATGCGAAACTGAGGCGCCAACCCAAGCAAATAGCCATAACGCGTTAGGACCTTTTGGGTAAAAGAGTCCATGGTTCCGATATCGCTGGTGGCGACATCTGCGATTTGACGGGCCAGGTGTTGCTTGAGCTCTGGGTCATCGCTCGCTTGCAGGGCTTTTCCAAGTTCACTTTCTAAACGCTCCTTGAGCTCTCCTGCTGCCTTGACCGTAAAGGTCGAGATAAAGAGCTCCTTAATCGAGATGCCTCGCTGGATCTGATCCAGTATCCGCTGCACCATGACAAAGGTCTTTCCTGATCCAGCAGAGGCTGACACCAAGATATTGGTCCCCGAACTATAGATGGCATCGATCTGTTCTGGTGTCCGCTTTTGCTCTTTGGTAGAAGCTGCCTCTTGGGCCTGAAGGGCCTTGATTTCTTCTCTTGTCAAAAATGCTTGTTTGATCATTTGTTCAAGACCTCCTTCATCTTCTCGATCCAAGCGGCTTTCACCTTTTCACCGCGTATGCCTTTTTGGTCTAGTTTGGTCAAGAACCGTGCCTGACCTAGGTGACGATCGGCTTCAAATCCTGTGATGGATTTAAACTGCTCCACGAATGGTGCGATATTGCGCCCATTTTCACTATAGGGATTGATAGCAAATTGCCCCTTGAGAATCCCTTCTGCTGCTGTTTTATAAAGATAAGCGTTGTACAAGAGGAGCAAGTCTAGTTCTTCCTTACTCAGCATCATGGCCTTGTTCTTATCATAGGCCTCGCCCAGATAAGGCGCCTGATCTGCCATAAAGAGCCCCTTGTACTGTTGACTTTTCATGGTTTGGTTGATAGCATCATCGACCGTCTTTGTCTTTTTCAGATCCACTATGGGATCTCCCATTTCCAAATACATGGCTCCAAAAATCCCTTGCTCCTCTTGGTATTCCTTCAAATCCTGAATCGCAGAAAGATAGGTCGGCAATTGAGAATTTAGTCCATTAAAGAACTTGTCATAGTGGAACTGCGTCAGACTGGACTTGTAGTCCACGACTCCGAGGGCTCCCCGATCCCTCAATTGATCAATGCGATCCACCTTGCCTCGTAGCTGCAGGAGACGGCCATCGGACAATGGATAAGAGGTGTGGGTACTTCCACCAAAGAGGGTCTCCTCACCGATGGTCTCGATGCCATTCTGCTGGGCGAGGACACGCCCTGTTGTTTTCGCGGTATCAAGAAGCAAGTTGCGAATAAACTCGGTCTCTCCATTTTCTCCATACAATTGCTGGAACTCCGCTTCTTGGCTGGTTTCTCGAATCGCCTCGTTTAAACGCCGATCAAACGCTTGATCGGAGCTATCTTTTAAGACTCTTTCAAAGATCCGGTGCAGGAAATTCCCATGACTGCGAGCGTCTGGACGGATCGTTTCATCCTCTTGTAAGCCCAAGACATAGCGCAGATAAAAGGCATACTGGTGCTTGTAGTATTCATTCAAGGCAGAAGCGGATAAGGTCAAGGCTTTGCCCTCAGGATAGAGCGCTTGAAGCGTATCCGACTGAAGCTGACGGCTCTTTAATTCCGTTGAAATCTGAGGAATCTGGATGCCTTCAGCGGCTAATTTCTTGCGCAAGACCCGTACCGCCACACCCCAAAAGCTGGCTTCTTCAGCAGACAACTCACTCGTGATCTCCTCTTGATGGAGTTCGATCACACGCGCTAAAAGGGCTCGGTAGGTCCCGATATCATCACTCGAGGCTTGGGCTTGTTTGGTCGTCCACTCGATGGCAATAGGCTCCTTGGCCAATTCGACAAGGTAAGGAGAGACACTATCTTCCATTTCATTGACCAAGCTAGGGGCCGATAGGACCAGTTGGTTGGTCGCCGCATTGAGGAGCGAAACCGCCACAAAGCGATTCTTCTTGAGATTTTCGCTGGTCACCACCTGGAGCTCTGCTCCTTCTTGGGTGGCCTCATTGAGCTGCTGGCGCTCTTCTTCACTGAGTAGAGAGGTGTTCTGAGCGATCTTTGGAAAACGCTCCTGGGTCAGCCCGATCGCGTAGACGTAAGGCGCTGTCAAGGGTTCAATCAAGTCATAGGACTGAACCGTGACTACATCGACCGTAGCAGGAACTGTCCGGTATTGTGACAATTGCATCCCCGATAAGAGGAGGGCCAAAAAGTCATCCACTGTCAGCTCTTGGTCCTCAAAGACCAAGTTCAACTCCTCTAAGACATGGAGAAATGCCTTCCAGACCTGGTCATAGCGTTCCTGCTCCTCCAAGGCTAGATCCTTGATCAAAGCTTGTAGATTCTGAGAAAGTTGGGCCTCTTGCAGAAACTCTGTAAAGGCGGTTAAGAGATGGGTCACCTTTTGTTTGCGCTGTGAAAAGAAAGGGGCTAGAGGTTCTACGACGCGCTCCCGGAGAGTATTGAACTCTTCCAAATTGAACTTGCCCTGACGATTGCTGGTAAAAGGCTTATGAAATTTTGTAGCACCCTTTACTTCCGCAAAGCGAAGGTATTGCTCAAAAGCATCGACTTCTGCTTGCGTCAGATCACTATACAGACCCGTTTTCAATAGATTGATGACATCTTCTGTCTGGTAATTGAACTGCTTGATCCGGGCTAGCGATTCAATAACCTGAATCAAGGGATGGTGTACCATGGCTTCACTTCGTCCCAAGTAAAAGGGGATCTGATACTGGTCAAAAATGGTCTTAAGCTGCAGTTGATAAGCTTCTACATCGCCTAACAAGACCCGAATATCCCGATAGCGTGCCCCATCATGAAGACGCTGACGGATGGATTTAGCGACATATTCCAACTCTTCTTTTTGTGTATTGGTTTGCCAGAGTTGGACCGCTGTTCGATCGTGCTCCTTGAGCTCATTTTCCACTTGTGAAAAATCATAGCGCGCTTCTAACATGCGGGTAATGCGACTAAAGGAGTCTTCGATCGCTTGCCCACAATACTGGGGCTGTACCTCAAATGTCTTTGCCAGCTGAAGGAGAAAGTCAACACTGGCTTGGTAAAGATTTCCCTCTCTAAAGCTTGCCCGATAAGCTTTTTCACTGGCATAGACCCCGATGACAATCTCCACTCCTTTTCGGTGAAGGAGACTAATCAAGGCCTCTTCTTCAGCAGAAAAACGCGTGAAGCCATCGACAACGATCGCCACATCCTGTAATTGCTCTTCCAGCTGCCCTTCTTCGACCTGATTGAGGAAAAAGGCCATCTTGGACTGGGATTCATACTGGTGCTGGACCAGCATCTCAGAGACTGCTTCAAAAATCGCCAAGAGGTCCTCTCTTTTTTCAGCTTCCTCGAGCAACTCTAAATCGGTAAAATCCATCTGGGCTGTCTGCAATTCATGATAGAGCTGGACCAGTTGCTGGATAAACTGAGGATCCTTGCGCAGGGCCCCATAAACTTTAAGATCCTGCTCCTTCATCTGGGAAAGAGCTTTAAAAAATAACATGCCTAAACCGATGTCATCCAAGGGTTGCTCCTCAAAGACCTGGTTCAGGATGAAATAACGGGCCATTTGGGCAAAGCGCGTGACGGTAATGGCAAAAGAAGCCTGACCTTCTAGATAGGACAAGACCTTGGCTTCTTTTTCAAAGGAAAGAGAGTTGGGGGCAATGTAAAACACACGCTTGCCCTGTTCTACTAACCCTACGGCTTCTTGTGTCAGGACCTGGGTCAAGGGGGTCCGAACATCCGTATAGAGTAATTTCATCCGATCCGTTCTCCTTTTGGCATTTTCTTGAGAGCTTGTTATCTTCTTATTATATCATTTTCACAGGAGGGACTAAAGCAAGAAGTCATGCTCCTCTTGGCCCAATATTAGGAGATTTGTGCTACAATAAAAGCTGAAGAGACAGAAAGGATACCACCTATGACCAGCATTTATGATTTTTCTTTAGAAAACCAGAATGGGGAGGAGATTCCCCTTTCTCACTACCAAGGTAAGGTCCTCATCGTGGTCAATACAGCAACAGGCTGTGGCTTGACCCCGCAATACCAAGGACTGCAAGATCTCTACCTGCGCTACCAGGAAAAGGGGCTTGAAATCCTAGACATTCCCTGTAACCAATTCATGGGGCAGGCACCAGGAACTGCAGAAGAAATCAATAGCTTCTGTAGCCTCAACTACCAGACCACCTTCCCACGATTCGCCAAAGCCAAGGTCAATGGTAAAGAAGCCCTTCCTCTTTATGACTGGCTCAAAAGCCAAGCAGCTGGGCCACTGGGCAAACGCATCGAATGGAACTTTGCAAAATTTGTCATCGATCGACAAGGCCAAGTCGCCCAACGCTTCTCCTCCAAAACAGAGCCAGCTGCCATGGAAGACTTGATCCAAGAATTACTTGAGAAATGAGCAAAAAAAGCTTGAGCGTTTGCTCAAGCTTTTTTATGTAGACAAACTATTTAGAAATAAGTTAAGCGATTCTGCAAAAAATAAAATGAGTTCTAATTTTTAAAATGAATCAAGAAAATACCAAAACTTTCCGCCGTGAGAAAAGTGCCTGAAACAATAGAGATTCAGGCACTCGGAATTATTGAGACCTTAGGCTCAATAATTAGTCATGGAACTTCGAAGAAGTTCGCTGACGTCCGTACTCACCTAAGGAAAGTTTTTAATATGACTTTGTCTTAAATCTAAAAAGCCGGATTGCTCCGGCTCTTCTTCTTATTTATTTACGTTTTCCCATTTCCAGTTTTGAACTTCTGGAATGTCGTCTCCATTTTCGCGGATATAGGCGTTGTGGAAGGCTACTGTTTCATCCATTTGAGCTGCAAATTCAGCTGCTTCTGCTCCAAGAGCTGCATTAGCAGCATCTTGTGCCAAGTGGAAGCGATCCAATTCAGACATGACACGCATATCGAATGGTGTTGTGATATCTCCGTTTTCACGGTAACCATGCACACGCAAGTTGTGGTTGTGACGGTTGAAGAAGATGTCACGGATCATGCCTTCGTAACCATGGAAGGCAAAGATGACTGGTTTGTCAGTTGTGAAGACTTTGTCGAATTCTTCATCTGAAAGTCCACGCGCATCCACTGAAGGGTGACGCAATTTCAAGATATCTACAACGTTGACAAAGCGGATCTTCAATTCTGGGAATGCCTTGTGCAAGATTGTGATGGCTGCAAGAGCTTCTATGTTTGGCTCTGTACCTGCAGCTGCAATGACAAGATCTGGCTCTTCATCTGCTGAAACAGTTGAAGCCCAATCGATCACTTTGTAACCTTCACGAACCAATTCTTCAGCTTCAGCTGCTGAGTAGAATTGAGGACGTGGGTGTTTAGAAGTAACGATCAAGTTGATCACATCTTCTGCCTTGAAGGCTTGGTCCATCACTGCAAGCAAGCTATTGGTATCTGCTGGCAAGTATTCACGGATGTATTCTGGAGTTTTCTCAGCCAAGTGAGTCAAGATACCTGGATCTTGGTGAGTGTATCCATTGTGGTCTTGTTGGAAGACAGTTGAAGTCGCAATCAAGTTCAAGGCTGGGTAGTTTTTACGCCATGTCGTGTGAGTCTTAGATTTACGCAACCATTTGAAGTGTTGAGTGATCATAGAGTCTACGACACGAAGGAATGATTCGTAAGAAGCGAAGAATCCATGACGACCTGTCAAGACATATCCTTCGAGCATTCCTTCTGCTTGGTGTTCTGACAATTGAGAGTCAATGACACGTCCAGCAGGGCTCAAAGCTTCATCATAGTCAGGTTTCATACGTCCCAACCATTGACGGCTTGTACGTGTGAAGACTTCTTGAAGACGGTTTGATTTGGTTTCATCTGGACCGAAGATACGGAAGTTATCTGGGTTTGCATCCACCAAGTCTGCCGCATACTTACCAAATTCGATCATATCTTGCGCCATGATAGCACCTGGTGTTTCAATCTTGAAGGCATGTTTCTTCCAATCAGCAGTGTTCATTGGCTTGATTACACCAGCATTTGTGATTGGGTTCATGGCCATGCGACGATCACCTTTTGGTGCGATTTCAGCAATCTCAGGAAGCAATTTACCGTTTCCATCAAACAATTCTTCTGGACGGTAAGATTCCAACCATGAAAGAAGGGCATCTACATGCTCCATGTGGTGAGCATCTACTGGAATTGGAACTTGGTGGGCACGGAATCCACCTTCGATTGGTGTTCCTTCCCAAGCTTTTGGACCTGTCCAACCTTTAGGAATACGAGCAATCAAGACAGGGTATACTGGTTGAGTTGCTTCTTCTGCAGAACCTTTACGAGCTTCTGCTTGGACTTTCTTGATTTCTTCAATCGCTTCGTCCAATTTCTCTGCAAACAAAGCGTGAGCAGCTTCGTGGTCATCAGAAATAGCGGTTACGTTTGCAAAGATTGGTTTCCAACCAAGACCTTCAAAGAAGAGGGCCAATTCTTCGTCTGTTTTGCGTTCGAAGATCGTTGGGTTGTGGATCTTTCCTCCGTTGAGGTAGAAGATTGGAAGAACAGCACCATCGTTGACTGGGTTCAAGAAGGTATTTGACAACCATCCTGCCATCAATGGACCTGTTTCTCCTTCACCGTCACCGATCACTGTTGCAGCAATCACATCTGGATTATCCAATACAGCACCTGCAGCGTGAGAAAGGGCATAACCAAGTTCTCCCCCTTCATGGATAGATCCTGGTGTTTCAGGCGCCGCGTGAGATGCGATTCCTCCTGGGAATGAGAAGATTTTACATAGGTGTTTGAAACCTTCTTCATTTTGTGGGATGTTTGGATTCAATTCGGTATAAGAACCATCTAAGTAAGAGTTGGACACCATAACTTGTCCACCATGACCTGGTCCTTCAATGTAGAACATATCCAAGTCATACTTGTTGATTGCACGGTTCAAGTGTGCGTAGATAAAGTTTTGTCCTGGAACAGTTCCCCAGTGTCCGATTGGGTGAGCCTTCAAGTCGTTTTCAACCACTTCACGTTTCAACAATGGGTTGTCTTTCAAGTACATTTGAGCAGCTGAAATGTAGTTGGCTGCACGCCACCAAGCGTCTACTTTATCCAAGTAAGCTTTGCTGTTATAATCGACAGTCATCTTGTCTCCTCACAATTTCTAGACAGATTATTTTAAAAAACCTGTTCGTTTGATGAATAGTTTAAACACTCTGTTTTCAAGATCAAACAGATGATATTGAAGAAAATATTCAATATTACTTCTATTCTATCAAGAATTTCTATTTTTGTACATCAGAAAGTAAGAAAAATATTCTTTGATGATCAAATTTTTATTTTCCAATAAAGCGTTCCCATTTACTGCGACGATCTGATAGAAAAAAGACTTTGCTGATTCTTGCAAACCAGCAAAGTCTCGACTGAAATGGAATAGTTTAAATGACTTTTTGACCTTTCTTGTAGACATCTGTCACTAGATTTGTCGCAAAGAAATAGAAGAGATAGTCTAGATTTGGCGCATCAAAGATGGTAATGTCAGCCTGTTTTCCAACATCGAAAGAACCAATTGTTTTGGCCCGATCTACTGAATAAGCCGCATTAATGGTTACGGCATTGAGAATTTCCACTGGGGTCAAATGCATCATGAAGCAACCCAGATGCATAGCAAACTGGAGATTGGCTGTCGGACAAGAGCCAGGATTGCTGTCGGTCGTTAGCGTAATGGCCATACCAGCATCCAACATCTTACGAGCCGGTGCATAAGTATCTTCCATGAGGCTAAAGGTTGTGGCCGGCAACAGATTTCCGATGACTTTAGCTGCTGCAAGTTTCTGAATGCCTTCATCGGTAATCACCATCAGGTGTTCTGCACTGGTGGATCCCAATTCAGCCGCTACATCCACGCCACCGATGGACTCAATCTCATCCGCATGAATCCGTAACTTGAAGCCCATTTCCTTAGCTTTCGACAAAAGATAGCGTGACTCATCCGCTGTGAAGACACCCTTTTCACAGAAGATGTCACAGAATTCAGCTAGATTGCCTTCTTTCACCTTCGGAAGCATTTGTTCAACAATCAGATCTAAATATTCCTTTGAACGACCCTTGTACTCTGTTGGAATGGCGTGAGCTGCCATAAAGGTCGAAACGAGATCGATTTCATGGTCGTGATCCAAGGCTGCAACCACATCTAATTGGCGTTTTTCAGTTTCCCAATCCAAACCGTAACCGCTTTTCGCTTCAACAGTTGTCACCCCATGGCGCAACATGTAGTCCAACAGTCGTTTGGATTTGTCATACAAGTTGTCGAAAGACGCTTCTCTTGTCGCCCGAACGGTGCTCAGAATTCCTCCGCCTTGAGCGAGAATATCTAAATAGGAAACCCCTGCTAACTTTTTAGCAAACTCATGCTCCCGACTGCCTCCATAGACTAAGTGGGTGTGGCAATCAATCAGGCCAGGGGTCGCAACTTTTCCTTCACAAGACTTCACTTCAGTATGGTCGTCAATCAATTCTGGGGCTGGTTGCCCTGTCCCAACTGCAAGAATCTTTCCATCTTTAATGGCGATATAAGCATCTGAAAGAATTTTTGCCTCTGCCATCTCCTTACCATAGAGAGGATGACCCAGATCATTTGGACAAAACAATTGGTTAAAGTGGGTTAATAGGATATCAGCTGACATATGAAACATTCCTTTCTATTTCCATCGTTATTCATTTTACAATTCTACAGAAAAAGCGTCAAAAAAAAGTCAAAAAGTTTTCCCCTCATTTTTTTTTGCTTTATTAAAAATTATATTTTTTTTTGACTCTTTATTGACGTTTCTTGGATACAATAAAGAAAATACAAATTCACAGTCCACTATAAGGAGGGTTCTGCTATGTCATTTATAGACGAGAAAGAAATTGCAGCTGCTATGTCTGTCAAACTTGACTTTGATGTCCTACCTGAAAAGGCGACTTTTCAAGAAGGCATCCGTCGTGCACCTGATAGAGGCTTCCGCTTAACGCAAGCTCAGACTGAGATTGCCCTTAAAAACGCTCTGCGTTACATTCCTAAAAAATTCCACCAAGAGTTGATCCCAGAATTCCTAGAAGAACTGAAAACTCGCGGTCGGATCTATGGCTATCGCTTCCGTCCAAAAGATCGGATCTATGGAAAACCAATTGATGAGTACAAAGGAAAATGCACTGCTGCTAAGGCCATGCAGGTCATGATCGACAACAACTTGAGCTTTGAAATTGCCCTTTATCCATATGAATTGGTCACTTACGGAGAAACAGGTTCTGTCTGTGCCAACTGGATGCAATACAACTTGATCAAGAAATACTTGGAAGTCATGACAGAAGACCAAACCTTGGTCGTTGAATCTGGTCACCCTCTTGGCCTCTTTAAGTCTAAAACAGAAGCTCCTCGCGTTATCATCACCAACGGTCTTTTGATTGGTGAATATGACAACATGCAGGATTGGGAAATTGCTGAAGAAATGGGCGTTACCAACTACGGTCAGATGACAGCAGGCGGCTGGATGTATATCGGCCCTCAAGGAATCGTCCATGGTACCTTCAATACCCTTCTTAACGCTGGACGTCTTAAACTCGGTGTGCCTGATGATGGTGATTTAACTGGTAAACTCTTCATCTCATCTGGTCTCGGTGGTATGAGTGGAGCACAAGGGAAAGCAGCTGAAATTGCAAAGGCTGTTGCGATCGTTGCAGAAGTGGACCGCTCTCGTATCGAAACTCGTCACTCCCAAGGTTGGATTAGCCAAGTAACTGACAGTGCCGAAGAAGCTGTGAAATTGGCTCAAGTAGCACTGGAAGCTGGGGAATCTACTTCAATTGCCTACCATGGTAATATCGTAGACTTGCTCGAATATGTCAATGAACACCAAGTGCACGTTCATCTCTTGTCTGACCAAACCTCTTGCCACAACGTTTACGATGGTGGTTATTGCCCAGTTGGTATCAGCTTTGAAGAACGGACACGTTTGCTGGCAGAAGACAAAGAAACCTTCCACCGCCTCGTTGATGAAACCTTGGCTCGTCACTTCGCAGTCATCAAAGACTTAACGGCTAAAGGTACCTACTTCTTCGACTACGGTAATGCCTTCATGAAATCTGTTTACGACTCAGGCATCAAGGAAATTTCTAAGAATGGTTTGGATGACAAGGACGGCTTCATTTGGCCATCTTATGTAGAAGATATCATGGGACCTATGCTCTTTGACTATGGTTACGGTCCATTCCGTTGGGTCTGCCTCAGCGGTAAACATGAAGACTTGATTGCAACTGACCATGCAGCTATGGAAGCCATCGATCCAACTCGTCGCTACCAAGACCGTGATAACTACAACTGGATTCGCGATGCTGAAAAGAACCAATTGGTGGTTGGTACCCAAGCTCGTATCCTCTATCAAGATTGTATGGGCCGTGTCAACATTGCTTTGAAATTCAATGAACTCATTCGCCAAGGTAAGATTGGACCGGTCATGATCGGACGTGACCACCATGACGTATCTGGTACAGATGCTCCATTCCGTGAAACATCAAACATCAAAGATGGATCAAACGTTACTTGTGATATGGCAGTGCAATGTTATGCTGGTAACGCTGCCCGCGGTATGAGTCTTGTTGCTCTCCACAATGGTGGTGGTACTGGTATCGGTAAAGCCATCAACGGGGGATTTGGTCTCGTACTAGACGGTAGCCACCGGATCGACGAAATCATCAAATCTGCAATTGCTTGGGATACCATGGGAGGAGTTGCTCGTCGGAACTGGGCACGGAACGATCATGCTATTGAAACAGCGATCGAATACAACCGTCTCCATGCAGGAACAGACCACATCACTATTCCTTATCTTGCAGACGAAGATTTGGTCAAAGAAGCTGTTCAAAAATTGTTTTAATATCAAAAAATAAAAACTGAGAAAGGGGAGGAAAATACAAAGACTTCTCCTCCCCACTTCTCCTATAAAAAGAGGTAATTATATGGCAAAAATTGTTGAGTGTATTCCGAACTTTTCTGAAGGACGCAATCAGGCTGTGATCGACGGATTAGTAGCTACTGCAAAGAGCATTCCAGGTGTTACTTTACTTGACTACTCGTCTGATGCTAGTCACAACCGTAGCGTCTTTACACTCGTTGGAGATGAAGAAAGCATTCAAGAAGTGGCTTTCCAATTGGTAAAATACGCATCCGAAAACATCGATATGACCAAGCACGAAGGCGAACACCCTCGTATGGGAGCAACCGACGTTTGTCCATTCGTTCCGGTCAAAGATATCACAACAGCTGAATGCGTTGAAATCGCTAATAAAGTGGCCGAACGCATCAATCGCGAATTAGATATTCCAATCTTCCTTTACGAAGATGCCGCAACTCGTCCAGAACGGAAAAACTTGGCTAAAGTGCGCAAAGGACAATTTGAAGGAATGCCAGAAAAATTGTTGGAAGAAGACTGGAAGCCCGACTACGGTGAACGCAAGATTCACCCAACTGCAGGGGTTACAGCCGTTGGTGTCCGTATGCCACTCGTTGCTTTCAATATTAACCTTGACACAGACGACCTAGATATTGCCAATAAAATTTCTAAAATCATTCGTGGATCAAGCGGTGGATACAAATACTGTAAAGCAATCGGTGTCATGCTAGAAGATCGTAACATCGCCCAAGTCTCTATCAACATGGTCAACTTGGAACAATTCCCATTGTATCGTGTCGTTGAAACCGTTCGTTTCGAAGCACAACGCTACGGGGTTCGAATTATCGGAACAGAACTCATCGGACTTGCTCCTGCTAAGGCTTTGATCGACTCAGCTGAATACTACTTGCAATTAGAAGACTTTGACTACAGCAAACAAGTCTTGGAAAATCACTTGTTGGGTTAGAAAGGGAGTTCTATGAAACTAGTTGACTTAAGTATTACGGAGTTTGCCAAGGTCCTTGGTTCAGATGCTCCAGCTCCAGGTGGTGGTTCTGCTGCTGCCCTATCCGCTGCGAATGGGATTTCCCTTACAAAAATGGTCTGTGAACTGACCATTGGAAAGAAAAAATACGCAGAATTTGAAGACCACATCAAAGTGGTTCACGAAAAAAGCGCTCACCTCCAAGACCGGTTACTAGAAGCTATTGACAAGGATACAGAAGCTTTCAATGTCGTATCAGCTGTCTTTGATCTTCCAAAAGAAACGGAAGAAGAGAAAGCCGCTCGTCGCGAAGCCATGCAAAAAGCCTTGAAACATGCGACTGTTTCTCCTTTCTCTATGATGGAGCTCATCGTTGAGGCGCTTGAAACCACCAAAGAAGCTGTCGGCAAATCCAACACCAATGCGGCGAGTGACCTAGGGGTGGCTGCTCTCAACCTTAAAGCTGGCCTTCAAGGGGCTTGGCTCAACGTCCTGATCAACATTTCAGGAATCAAGGACCAAGACTTTGTCCAAGAATACCACGGCAAGGGTCTCGAACTCCTCCAAATAGGCTCTGATCTTGCAGACAACATTTACCAAACTATTTTAGAAAGCCTATCTTAAGCCTACCAATCAACTTTATAACTTCAATACCTACAAAGAAAGAAGGAATTCTATGGTTTTATCGGATATTGAAATTGCCAATTCTGTCCAAATGAAGCCCATCACGGAAATCGCTGCTGAACTTGGATTGACCGAAGACGACATTTCGCTCTACGGAAAATACAAGGCCAAAATTGATAGCAACCAACTGGAACAACTCAAGGATAAGGAAGATGGAAAGCTGATCCTCGTAACAGCCATCTCTCCGACACCTGCTGGAGAAGGAAAGACAACCACCTCTGTTGGATTAGTCGATGCCCTCTCAGCTATTGGTGAAAAAGCCGTCATTGCCCTGCGCGAACCTTCTCTTGGCCCTGTCTTTGGGATCAAGGGTGGAGCTGCCGGTGGTGGATACGCCCAAGTGGTACCGATGGAGAAGATAAATCTGCACTTCACAGGCGACTTTCATGCCATAACAAGCGCACACAACATGATTGCAGCACTATTGGATAACTACATCTATCAGCATCGTAGCGAGGGATTTACGCTTAAACAGATTCTATGGAAGCGTGTTCTTGATGTGAATGATCGTAGTCTTCGTAACGTAGTAACGGGCTTGGGAGCTGTAACCGATGGTCTGCCGACACAGTCGGGGTTTGATATTACACCTGCAAGTGAGATCATGGCAGCTCTATGTTTAGCCTCTAATGAAAGCGATCTACGCCGTCGTATTGAGAACATGGTGCTTGGTATTACCTTTGATGACAAACCTTTCAAAGTGAAAGACCTAGGTATTGCAGGTGCAATAACCGTTTTGTTGATGGATGCAATCAAACCGAACCTTGTCCAAACACTTGAGGCTACACCCGCATTGGTACATGGTGGACCCTTTGCAAACATCGCTCATGGTTGCAATAGTTTGTTAGCAACGAAGATGGCAATGTCCTTGAGTGATTATGCAGTTACCGAGGCAGGGTTCGGAGCAGACCTTGGTGCAGAGAAGTTCCTCAATATCAAATGCCGCAAGGGAGAGATTCATCCACGCGTCACTGTGCTTGTTGCAACCTTACGAGGCTTGAAGTTACATGGCGGACTCACGGATGGAAGTACTCAAGAACAGGGTAGACAAGCACTTATCGAAGGTTTTGCTAATCTTGACAAACACGTTCAGAACATGCAAAACTTTGGTCAACCAGTCATCGTAACACTAAATAGATATGGTGATGACAGCGATGAGGAAGTAGCGTTGTTGGCTGATCATTGTAAGCAAGTAGGTGTTGGCTTCGCTGAAAATAACGTGTTTATGAAAGGCGGAGAAGGTGCAGAAGACTTGGCAAAGCTCGTTGTTGAGACGATAGATAAGCAAGGTGCAAAGGCTATCAACATGACCTACTCTGATGAAGATAGTATAGAAGTCAAGGTTGAGAAGGTGGCTAAGAACGTTTATGGTGCACGATCTGTTATCTTCAAACCAATCGCTTTGAAGAAGATGCAACGTGTACAAGCATGGGGCATGGGGCACTACCCTATCTGTATTGCCAAGACCCAATTCTCATTCAGCGAAGACCCTAAACAGGTGGGAGTAGCGAAGAACTTCGATATTACTATTCGTGACTTTGTTATCAATGGAGGCTCTGAAATGATTGTTGCTATCGCTGGTGACATGATGAGAATGCCTGGTTTACCAAAGGTTCCACAGGCAGAGAAGATTGATATTGTGCGTGGGCAGATAGAAGGACTGGCATAACTTCTTTCCCACTTGATTGTTGTGTGTTGCTTGCAAGAGACTTAGTAGATAGGTGATCTATCGAAGGGCTCTTACCGAGGTAAGTGTTAATAGCACTTGCAGGCAGCACCAACTATAAACCTGAAACACTAACCTTTACAATGAGAAAACCGCATGAAACGAAAGACCCTACTACTAACGATCTTTACAATCATCCTTTCCGTTGCCATCATCCTATGTATCAGAATCCCTTATAAAGAGGTCAACATCACTGATAACTTACAATCAATACAAAGGCAAAATACTTGTATCTCGGTTCATTCTCTATATAAGGACAAGGATTGGGACATGATGGTTGTAGTCAAACCATACAATAGTTTGACCGCAGCTAACGAGAGTATCGACATGGGATATGGTGGAGATAGAGACGTCATCATCGATAACACCATGTATGATAACATGTGTACTCTCTTGTTCGTAAGGGGTAAGAAGCTCGTAGCCTTTACTAGTGTCTATCGAAGCATCATAGACTTTAGCCAACTGGGAAAGGATGTTTATAAGGCAGATGAGTCTATTCGCATTATGAATAAGATTGCTGGTGACTGCCAATAAAGGCTGTTCTGTTAGCTTTACTTCGGCATTTTAAAGTCGTCAACACTGACTCCTTCACGTAATTGATCTATGTCCACATGGGTCCAAATACCCTTTACTCTGCCCTTTTTACTCGATTGCCAAATATCATACTTGGCTGTTCCTAAGACTGGAGGGAGGTTATAATTAGCTATAAACAAGCGATAATGATTGAAGTCCGGATAGAGATGTAAATGGTAATAAGACTCATTGGTATAGATCATCGGGGCGTGTCCTGTGCGCTCTTTAACTAATTGAATGAATCGTGATAAGTTCTTTTTTATTAACTGACTGTCCCATCCTCTTGTTCCATCATCCTCTATATCGACCAGAAGAAGCAAGTCCTGTTGCTGTAGGTCGATGTTAGAAAGGAAGTTATCAACCTGCCTTTCCATTGAAGTACGACGTGTGAGAAAATGATACGAACCCACTAGTAGGTTTCGTTTCTTAGCCTCTTTGAGGTTCTTTTGATAAAAGGGATCAACCACAGAGCTGCCTTCTGTAGCTTTAAGATACACGAACTTGAGTTGCGGGTTCTCATCAACTAGCTCGTCCCAGTGTATCTTTCCTTGATGACGAGATAGGTCTAAACCATCGAAATCTTTGGTATATTC
>ERZ773050.876-NODE-876-length-16727-cov-3.482306_pt1 | contig 16727 bp, 10 predicted proteins | sample MGYA00580632_ERZ773050 | MGnify/ENA primary metagenome ERZ773050 (study PRJEB29015, sample SAMEA2738123) | human oral metagenome | biome: human oral; feature: human-associated habitat; material: saliva | place: China | collected 2166 ... | reverse complement strand
GGATGAGATCTATCAGCTAGCCTACGGCGGTGACTACAACCTCAGCGTCAGCGGTGCAGCAGGCAAGCTCCCCTACCGTGTCTCTACGGGCTTCTACCACCAGCAGGGCGTACTGAAGACCGACCAGATGAACCGTGTCAGCGGTGACTTCAGCATCAATCCTCGCCTCTTCGACAGTCATCTAGCCATCGACGCTAGCGTGAAGGTCACAGCGACGCACAACCGCTTCGCCAACAAGGATGCTATCGGTGCTGCTGTCCAGTTTGACCCCACGCGTCCTGTCCGTGACAACGATGCTAAGTTCGCTCCCTTCGGGGGCTACTGGGCTTGGATGGACGGTGCTAACCTTCAGACGCTAGCACCACGCAACCCCGTCGCCCTCCTTCAGCAGAAGGAAGACATCAGCGATGTCTTCCGTACCATCAGCAACCTGAAGCTGGACTACAAGCTCCACTTCCTCCCCGAGCTCAAGCTCAATGTCAACCTCGGCTACGACTACGCCTCCGGTAAGGGGAGCGTCATCATCCCCGCTGCCTCTTCGCTAGGCTGGCAGCGCTTCACCTACAAGCAGGCTGGCAAGCCCGACGAACTGAAGAGCGGGACGAACAACACCTACGACCAGCGTAAGCGTAGCTTGCTCTTTGACTTCTACGCTAACTATGTCAAGGAGTTCTCCTCTATCAAGAGTCGCCTCGATGTCATGGCAGGGTATTCGTACCAGGACTGGAAGACCTACGTCCACAATACGCCTGACTACACCTACGACAAGACGCTGGTCTCGGCTCCTACCTACGAGTACGACTATCCTCAGAATACCCTCGTCTCCTTCTACGGACGTCTGAACTATAGCCTCCTTGATCGCTACCTCCTCACGGCTACCGTCCGTGCTGACGGCTCCTCTCGCTTCAGCAAGGAGAACCGCTGGGGTATCTTCCCTGCTCTGGCTCTGGCTTGGCGTATCAACCAGGAATCCTTCCTCAAGGATACCTACTGGATCGATGACCTGAAGCTTCGCCTCGGTTACGGGGTCACAGGGCAGCAGGACGGTATCGGTAACTACACCTACCTACCCTTCTACTCGCTGAGCACGAACACGGCTCGCTACCAGTTCGGCGACACGTACTACAACATGCTTCGCCCAGCTGCCTACGATGCCAACATCCACTGGGAGCAGACTGCTACCTACAACGTGGGCCTCGACTACAGCTTCATTAAGGGTCGTCTCTCAGGGACACTGGACTTCTACCAGAAGAATACCAGCGACCTCCTGAACGAGATCCCTACTCCTGCTGGGGCGAACTTCTCGAATCGTATCCTGACGAACGTAGGGAACATCACCAGCAAGGGCTTCGAGCTGAGCATCAACGCTACACCTGTACAGACGAAGCGTTTCTCCTGGGATGTGAGCTACAACATCAGCTCCAACAGCACCAAGATCACCAAGCTCAACGCCGTCGAGGTACCCGGCTATCAGGGTGTCCCCACCGGTGGTGTCACCGGTGGTACGGGTACTAATGTCCAGATCCACTCCGTAGGCTACGCTCCTGGTACCTTCTTCGTCTACCAGCAGAAGTACGACGCTAATGGCAAGCCTCTGGAAGGCCAGTTCGTCGACCGCAACAACGACGGCGTCATCAACGAGCTCGACAAGTACCGTACGCACAACCCCGAACCAAAGGTCATCATGGGCTTCTCTACTAGCCTCTCGCTCGACCGCTGGACGCTCTCGACCTCGCTCCGTGCTAGCCTCGGGAACTACATCTACGATAATGTCTCCTCGTACATGGCGACGCGTACCGCTGTGCTGAACTCGGGCCAGTACTTCCGCAATACTACTCCTGAGATCAATGCTTCGGACTTCAAGAACAGCAACGACAAGCAGATCATCTCGGACTACTACCTGCACAAGGCATCGTTCCTCAAGATGGACAACCTCTCCCTCAGCTACGACTTCGGGCGAATCCTTGGGCGTGCTAACCTCCGTGCTTCGGCTACGGTGCAGAATGTCTTCACCCTCTCTCCCTACAAGGGTCTTGACCCTGAGCGGGCGATCGACTTCAGCCTGTACCCCATCCCACGCACCTACACGCTCAACCTATCTCTCTCACTCTAATGCCTAGCTAATCATGAGTACAAATAAGAAGATGCTTCGCCGTAGCTTCACGGCGCTGGGGCTTATCGGTGCGCTCGGCCTTAGCTCTTGTGTCAAGGACCTTGACCGCTTCCCCACCAACGGCGAGACGAATAAGACGATCTACTCCTCACCAGAGAAGACCCTTCAGGCCTTCGCTAAGGTCTATGGTGCCTTTGGCCTCACGGGTAATGGTGGCGACGACAAGAAAGACCATAACGGAGGCGATATCGCAGGGATCGACGAAGGTACGAGCGACTTCGTTCGTGGCCTGTTCAACCTCCAGGAGCTCCCAACGGAGACAGCTATCTGCGCTTGGGGTGACGGCGGGGTACCAGACTTCCACGCCTTCTCGTGGTCGGCTTCTAATCCGATCCTACGAGGCTTCTACTACCGCTCCATTTACCAGATCAAGCTCGCCTCGGAGTTCCTCAAGAATACCGCTGACCAAGCTTCGGATGCTACCGTGCGTACCTACCGCGCAGAGGCTCGCTTCCTGAGAGCTTATCAGTACTGGGTGCTGATGGATCTCTTTGGTAATCCTCCCTTCATCGACGAGTCCACCCCCACGGGTAAGGTCTATCCTCGTCAGATTAGCCGTAAGGAGCTCTTCTCCTACGTCGAGTCCGAGCTGAAGGCTATTGAGTCCGACCTCAAGGCACCTAAGGCGAATGTCTACGGCCGTGCTGACCAGGCTACGGCTTGGGCGCTGCTCTCCCGCCTGTACCTCAATGCTGAGGTCTACACTGGTACGGAGCGCTACGCCGACGCAGCGACGTACGCTGAGCGTGTGATCGCTTCGGGCAAGTACAGCCTACACACCGACTACGCTCGCCTCTTCCTAGCGGACAACAACCTCAATAATCCTGAGGTCCTGCTCTCCATCAACTACGACGGACAGCGCTCGCAGAACTGGGGCGGTATGACCTTCCTCATCAACTCCTCTACCGGAGGTGACGCTAAGAAGGCAACGGGTGTGAACATGGGTGTCAATGGTGGCTGGCAGGGCAACCGTGCTACGGCAGGCCTGCTTAACCTCTTCGGTGGTAATCTGGCTACCGACAAGCGTGCCCTCATCAAGGCTGTAGGCTCGGGCGAGATCAAGTCGGTGACGGAATTCAATGAAGGAGTCTACGTCTACAAGTTCCGCAATGTCACCAGCACTGGTGCTAACGGCAGCAACGGCGACCATGCAGACACCGACTTCCCACTCTTCCGTCTGGCTGAGCTCTACCTCAACTTCGCCGAAGCTGCCGTGCGTGGCAAGGCCGACGCTACGAAGGGTCTCACCTACCTCAACCTTGTCCGTGCTCGTGCTTACGGCTCGGCTGCGGGCAACTATGCTTCACTTCCCGCCCTCACTGAGATCCTCGCCGAGCGTGGTCGTGAGTTCTACTGGGAAGGACAGCGTCGTACGGACCTGATTCGTTTCGGGAAGTTCATCTCCGGCGACTATGTCTGGCCTTGGAAGGCTGGTGTGAAGGAAGGGAAGGCTTCGGATGCTTACCGTCAGCTCTACCCCATCCCCGCCGACGACATTCAGGCCAATCCTGAGAACCTTCGTCAGAATCCGAACTACTAGTCACGGCTTCCGACGCTCGTTCTGATACGACTTCGCCCCCTCACTCCTATCGCTGGAGTGAGGGGGCGAATGTTTTTCCGTCTCTGAGCCTGATTACTTCGGGAGCAAATAGATCAATTGCGCCCTCGACCCATACCGCTCCAAGCGCCCTTCCTCAGCGAAGGCACGGAGCTCCACTCTTGCAGCCGTCGGGGAGAGTGCTACCAGGCTCTGATATTCCTTGACGCGCATCATCCCGTGGCTTCGGAGGAAGGCCTTCGCCACTTCCCATCGTCCGTCCCGCCCCGTCGAAGGACTCACGTAGCCGGGGCATTTCTTTCGCTTCAGATGACAAGCTCCTGCCGTGGCGCCTATCAGCCTCTTGTCGGGGCGAAAGGCTATTCCCGAGACCCGAAGACTCGCTGCATTGCGTCGTCCTCCATCGCTCTCCTCAGGCTCAATATCCCTTCGGTAGGCGAGCTTAGCGGAGAAAGCGCCAAGCCCCTCAATTCGGACCGAGTACCCTTCGGCTAGACTTCCGCTCAGCTCATCGACGAGCAAGGCGACGATCCCTTCGATCTCGGCGCTAGCGAAGGTCGTACCTCGGGCAATTCGTTCGGCTAGTTGGCCCAAGGTTACAGTTCCCTCGACGAGCATTCTAGGTGCATGTCGTCGCTTCCCACGCCCGAATTGCTCGGGCAATTCTCTCATGATGTACTTAGCCATACGTTTGGTTTTAGAAGGCAATGTTTCTCAAATGGTCTTGCAAGTCCCCTTTTTCCGACGGCTTCTTTAGTGGAAAGTGCTAGCTTTCACCGCAGAAGTCCAAGGCGCTAACCTCAGAATCCGAAAGCCTTTATAAAGGAAGTCCACAGCTTCTACAGGAGAAGACGAAAGCTTTGACAGTAGAAGGAGACCCGCTCTTCAATAGCAAAAGTAGGCAACTTACTGCAAGAAACCTATAAAGTGCCTTATGAAAAATTAAATCTACGCTCGTCGCTCCATAAATCTACGCTCGTAGTTTCATTAAGCTACGGGCATCGTTTCATTAAGCTACGTTCGTCGCTCCAACTTTTCCCATATTATTTTGCATCTATTCTTCGATCACTTCGCCCTTTTCGTTCCCCTACTTTCCTCCTTCTCCGAAGGAAGACGGCGAGGGAAGAAGTTGATTCAAACACCCAACGACTCTATGAACTCATAATACTCCTCGATCAAATGGCTCGCTTTCTCACCCTACGTTTACCTCTTCTGCTAAGGAGAAATCGACCGATTATAGCGCTAAGGGAGCGGGAAGAGCAGAGAGAAATTAAGTATCTTTGTGCTAAACAAATCACTTCATCTCAACATATTACTCGAAAACAAATGGAACCTACCCAGCAAGAGATTCGGGAATTCTCACTCGACGAACTAGTCCTTTGGTCAGAAAACCCCAGAGACCCACTGCCTGAAAAGAAAGATTCAGATGAGAATGATAAGATTATCCGAAGAGCAATAGAAGACAAAGATAACAGCTGGAAGCTCTCATCACTCCTTAATAAGATGGGTGATGTGTATGATTTCAGCGAGATACCCACTGTGGTAGTTAAGGATGGATATCCTATCGTGTATGATGGCAATCGACGCGTAGTTCTTGCGATAATTAAGCACAACGAAGAATACCTTAAGCTAATCCCTAAAAAAGCGACAAAGTCAAAACTCAGGAACTTTGACGTCCCCAAGAGAATATACTGCAATGTCTGCTCCGAAGCACAAGCATTGAAGTTTATCATCAGGAAGCATGCTAAATCGGGGAGCTGGAAGCCGATTCAGCAAGGCCGTTTTAGAATGAAGTACCTGAAAGAAGATCCAAGTATTCTCCTCCTAATCAACTCTCTTACAAAGGGAGCTATTGAGAAAAGTCAAATACTCAACCAGCGTTTTGTCGAAGAGGAAGTCTTCACAAAAAGTCGCCTGGAAAGCCTGGGTATATCAATCGATGACAATTCCATCAAGAGTCCTTATGCAAAGGCGGAACTATTAGATATCCTAACTGATATTTTCAAGTCGATTGAGACAGGAAAAATCTCCACTCGAAATCGACTAGAAGATAGAGAGCTATCCAGCTTGCTAAGCGAAAGGAGCAAAGCTTTCTACTCAAATAAGAAGGATAAGCCAAGAGAGTATACGGAGAGGTACGATCCAATAGCCCCTGCTCCAATCGAAGAGGAAGGAAGAGAAGAGAACACAAGCTCGCCTAAGAAGAGAACAGCAAGGAGCAAGATGCATGAGACTCCGCTATTTGGTGGAACCCTAAGTCTCAAAGAAGGCCGCGTAAACAACCTGTATAGAGATATTGAAGCTCTAGACAAACTCATCACAAAGAATGTCGGGAAGTTGCTCTCAGAAGATGCTCATATCGTAACACGGATGGCATTAAGGTTGCTATGTGAGACCGCATGGAAAGAGCTCAAAATGCACAATCTCGAGGAGTACCTAAAAAAGTACTTTGATGTAGCCAAAGCAAGACTCGATAAACCAGAGAAGACTCTTCTATCGAAGAATATATCAGATGAGGATCCGAAACCCTTGGAGACTCACAAACAACTTTTAAGCTGGTTACAAGATTCTGCTCATACCTATGATGAATCCACGAGTAACTACAAGCAGACTGTGGCAATATCAGTTTTAGTGGGAGCTATCCTATCTTGCTCTCACGGGAAGGAATAACTAGATGAGGCATATATCCCCACTAAGATATCCTGGAGGGAAAAGTTGTATCCATCCGTTTATCTCATCACTTATCGACGAAAATAGGCTCCGGCACTTTAGCTATGCAGAGCCTTATGCTGGCGGTAGTGGTTTGGCCTTGAGGCTTCTCTTTGAGAATGTGGTCGATTCCATTCATCTCAACGACCTAGATCGGTCTATCTATGCCTTTTGGCATAGCATTCTGAATGAAACGGAAGCTTTCTGTGACTGGCTCAGCAATGTAAGCATTGATATGGCGCAGTGGCAGCATTCCCACGAGATACAGGGACGTAAAGAAACAGCAGACCTTTTGGAGCTGGGGAAATCTACATTCTTCCTAAATCGGACCAACGTATCTGGGATCATCAAAGGTGGGCCAATCGGCGGATATGCTCAAACTGGGAAGTATAAGATTGACGCTCGCTTCAACCGAGATGCTTTGATTCATCGGATCAGAAGCATCGCCACAAGATCTGCAGACATACATATATCCAACCTCGATGGAATAGAGTTCATCAAGATGCTCAACGGTAAAGCAGAGGACATCTTCATTTACCTTGATCCCCCATACTACAAGAAGGGCTCTTCTTTGTACATGAACTACTTCCAAGAACAGGATCACATTGCTCTAAGAGATGCCCTCAAGACCATTAGAAAGCCTTGGATAGTCTCTTATGATTACAATGATTTCATCCTTGGTTTATATGAAGAGTATGCGAGGGTAAGCTATCAGTTGTCTCAATGCACATCCAATCGGATCGGAGAGGAAGTAATCATCCTCAGCGATTATCTGCACGCAGATACCTCTCTTCAGTATCTCAAAGCCCCCCAGCCCATCACAGGTAAGTAGAGCTAACCTAACAGCATCCCGCAAATACGGTCTCTATTTCCTCTCTTCAGCTTTGAGCGAAGAGGAGTATCTTTGTGACGGCTTTAGCGCCCCTAAAAGACTATAGATGAATAAAAATATCACCCGCATCGCCCTCACAGGCGGTCCCTGCGCCGGTAAGACGACAGCCCTGGCGCAAATCATTGAGCACTTCAGCGATCTTGGCTACCTTGTCTACGCCTTACCCGAGACACCGACGCTCTTTAATAATGCATCGATCAACTTCGCTACCCCCGATCGCCAGTACTTCTACAATATCGAGAAGGCCGTCCTGAAGTATCAGATCCAGATGGAAGATACCTTCCTCGAGCTGGCCCACGCTGCATCGCACCCCGTACTTATCATCTCCGACCGCGGGACAATGGATATCTCCAACTACGTCGAGCGGACAATGTGGCAGGCAATGCTCGACGAACTCGGCCTCTCCGAAGTCAAGATCCGTGACGCTCGCTATGACGCCGTCATCCACATGGTCACAGCTGCTCAGGGCGCAGAAGAATTCTACACTCTCGAGACCAATAGCTTCCGAGGCGAAACCATCGAAGAGGCTCGCGACTTAGACGCTCGTATCCTCAAGGCTTGGACGGGGCACCCCCACCTACATATCGTGGAAAATAACGTCGACTTCCAAGTCAAGATCCGCCAAGTCCTTGACGCTATCCACGAGACACTAGGCGACGACCCAGCGACCTTCAGCGACATCCGCCGTCGCTTCCTCGTCCACGTCACCGGCGAAATACCTTACGGCGTCGAGACCGACCTCTACCAAGCTTACCTCGATCAGGAAGACGGCTCCAGCATCCGTATCCGTAAGCGTGGCCTCCGTGGGAACTACGTCTACTTCATGACCCGTAAGAGCCCCGTCGAATCACAGCAAATCATCACCGAGCGACAAATAGGTCCCGACGAATATGTATCGTATCTCAACTCGATCGCTTCGCTCGACGAAGTGCTCGTGCATAAGCTTCGTCGCAGTTTTGTATGGGCCAAGCAGTACTTTGAAGTAGATGACTTCATCGAGCCACGTCGTGATTATCAGATATTAGAGATCTCTTGTGCGCCAGATCTAGAGATCAAGTTCCCGCCCTTCATCGAAGTGATCCAAGAGATCACGGGTGATCCCCTCTACGTCCGCCTCTAACCCGCTAAGAGAGTGCACATTCATAGCCGAGCGACTTAGATACTCTTGGCCAGCGAATGCAAAAGAGAAGCCCCCAGCATCCCGGTACGGATGCTGGGGGCTTCCCTTTATACGGGAGGAGTCAGCGGGTGGCTACTTCTCGAGGAGCTCGAGGGTGGAGAGCTTGTAGACGATAGAGGCCTGGATCATCTGCTGTGCTTGCTCTGCGTCCCCCATGAGAAGAGATTCGCCATAAGCCTGATTGTAGTACTCACGTGCCTGCTTGTAGTCCTTCAGTTCACGGTAGGAGTCGCCCGCCATGACGAGGAAGTTGATCTTGTTCATCAGTACCGTCTCGCTGGGAATGGCCTTCTGAAGCCAAGCGATCGCCTGCTTGTGGTCGGCAGGTGTCAGCTTGTTACCGGCGGCATTGTAGAGCGACTGAGCGGCGATACCATAGTCGGCAGCGTTGGCATCTTCGCCAAGGCCGTCGAGGTAGCTAGACATGAGCTGGATGTAGCGGGCTACGTCCTTGCTCTTGTATATAGCATAGAGGGCGCCGTAGTAGTCAACAGACTTCTGATAGGGCGTGACCTTCTTGAACTTGATCACATCATACGCCTTCTTGTAGTCGGTGCGGATCTTCTCGAGATAGGTCTTGTAGGACTCATCACCCTTCTTGACGAGCTCGAGCATACGTTCGTCGTTCTTCTCGATGACGTAATAGGCTGCGGGCTCACCCACAGCTGCGATCCACTCATCCAGATGAGCGTTGATGTACTCGACGACACGAGCGACCTCATCGGCATCATCTCCGCCGAGATTGCTGATGATCAGGTAGTCTTTCTTATTGATCAGGCTACCGTCTGCCATCTTCTTGGAGAGGTATTCCTTGTAGATCTTGCGGACACGTACGACCCACTTCTCGGCATCCATACCGTCCTGAGTGGTGAGGAAGCGTGGAGCCATGGTCAGAAGTTCCTGCTGGATCTTCAGATCATTGGGCTGAGCACGATATTCTTTGTAGAGATCGTCGAAGCCTTTCACTTCACCGACGGCGGTCTTTGCCATCTCGAGAAGCTCGTCTGCCTTCATGAAGCCGACGTTGATCTGGATAGCCTTGCCGTCGCTGGCAATAATCCCGAGGGTGGGGAAGGCTTCGATCTTGTACTTTTTCGCGATCTCGACGTTCTCAGGAGCCTCTGCGTCGAGCTGGAGATTGATAAACTTGGCGTTGAAGAAGGCGCCCACTTCAGGCTGAGTGAAGATAGTCTTCTCCATCTTCTTACAGGGGACGCACCACGTGGCATAGAAATCCACGAAGAGTGGTTTGCCTTGGCGCTGAGCTTCTGCCTGCGCTTCGGCGAAGGAACCCTTGAAGAAACGGATGCCAGTAGCCTCTTGTGCGGAGCCGATCGCAATAGACAAGAGCGCTACGACCACGAAGGTCACATACTTGATATATCTCATAGGGAGCGAGTATTATTCTTCGTCTTGGATGATGAAGGTGAAGAGGCCACGGAGCTCACGGCTGTGGCTCTCGTTGTAGACCCGTAGATTGACGGTGTACTTGCCGTTGGGCAGGGTCTGGACGGCCGAAGGGAAGAGGTTGATGGTACCACCGTTGACGGTGACTTTACCGTCCTTGACAGCGGCAGCGAACTTAGCAGCGTCGCCTCCATCGGCGACATCGACGCTGAGGAACTCGTAGTTCACGGGGTTAGTACCTGAGACGCCCTGGATACGCTGCGATGTCCAGGGGGCGGGATACTCACGCTTGAGGCTGTGTGGGTCGTCATCGGGGACGGTACGATAGACCTTCAGCACCTTGGCTGCGAAGGTCGCATGTGTCGCGTCAAGGTAACCCACGGCGACTTTACGGCACGAAGGCAGAGCAAGTGCTAGAAAAGTCATGAGGAGCAGGCTATAAATGGATCTTGCTTTCATCGTAAGGAGAGATTAGAAGTCCGTAGGCGTGAAGTCGTACTGCAGGGAGTGGACGACGCCCGTACGTGTCTGGATGTTGTGAGAAGCGATATCTCGGGAGATCGTCGTCGTAGGAGAGACGATGTGCAGACGGTTAGCTCCGGCCCCCGCTACACCCGCATAGGTGTCACGGAAGGTGTAGAGCCAAAGTTGCTTACCTGAAGCCATGGTGTAAGTCTTACCACCCGTACCGATGGCCTTCCCGTCAGCGGACTTGCGCCCTGCGGGGAAGTCCTCGAGCAGTAGCTTCTCCTTGGGGATGACACAGTCGAGAATAAGACTGCGACAAGTCGCTACACTCATACGATCTATGAGCTTCATCGTCTCCTCTTCTGTGAGCTTGCTGGGGTCGACTGCATTCTCTGGGGATTCGGATCCATCGGTCTTGATGCCGTAGGTACGGAAGAGATAGCGACGGATACTATGATTCGTGATCCCGAGGAAGGTGATATTCGGCCCGAACTCCGTGCTCTTGCCCTGGAAGAGATCTTCTAGGCCGGCACGCTTAGCCATATAGACCAGGTAGCTCCAATTGTAGCTGTCGGTCTGGAAATACTCCCACATCGTCGTGTCATGATAGCCCTTGGCCTTGCCTGTCTCGACAAAGTCGTACTTGGTACAGGAAGAGAAGAGCGAGAGGACGAAGAGTGCAAGTAGATATAGTGGATGCTTGATCGTTCGCATGATAGATAGAGCTTAGAGAAGTACTACATGTAGCGGAACCAATATGGGCGCTGGAGGATGAGTCCATTGATGACCTTGCCGTCCTTGTCACGCTGAGCGCTCGACGGAATGGGTAGACACAGCGCACCGCCAGCGATATCTGCAGCGGTGAGTGATGGGAACTTACCCATGAGCTCTGTACGATGGTAGCCGTTGCGCAGTATGTCATAGTAGCGGCTATCATTCTCTAGTATGAACTCACGTTCACGCTCGTGGAAGATCGCCTTCTTGAGATCGCTCTCCCCAGCAGCTGGATAAGCGGTCGCACCAGCACGAGAGCGGATACGATTGAGGTCGGAGGTAGCGCCGGAAGTATCGCCTAGCTTGGCCGAACATTCAGCACGAAGCAGGTAGACATCCGCTAGACGCCAGTAGACATAGTTCGCATTGATGCTGAGGAAGCTCTTACCCGACTCAGCACTCTGGTCGACAGTGAAGACCGCATTACGGAACTTGTAGGGCACGGCATAGTTCACACCCGAGACTTCGTGGTCGGTGTCAAACTCATAGAAGAAGGCAGTACGACGTGCGTCATCAGCATCGGGGTAGAGCTTCTCTATGGTAGACTTCTTCAGACGGAAGGCAGCCTGGGCCAGATCACCCTGAGTAAGCGTGCTGTTGACCGGCCAAGTGGCGAAGAGATTAGCTACTTCGTTCTTCGACGTAGACTCATTACCACGGCTCTTGTCATAGACGAGTGAGAAGATCTCTTCTGGGTTCGACGCATTGGGATCAGAGAGTAGCTGGCAGAGTTCGTCGGGGGTAGAGACGAGACTGTAGGCACCCGTCTCGCCGTTGATTACCTTCGAAGCATACTCTACACTCTTACGATAGGCGGCATTAGCGTCTACTGAGGTATCGCCATATAGCTCAGCCATGCTTCCCTTCCATGCATAGAGGTGGGCAAGTAGCGTAGCAGAGTTCCCCTTGCTCCCGTACTGCTTGTAGGTGGCAAGGCTACCTGAGGTCGTGCGGAGCTTGTCGTAGGTCGGCAGTAACTCGAAGGCCTTGAGCGCATGCTCTATACCTGCGTCGATGACTTGCTGTTGTGTCGAGAGTCCGTACAGCTTAAGATCCTTCGCATTGGCCGTAATGACGGCCTGGCCATAAGCACGTGAGAGCATGAAGTAGCCGAAGCCAAGAGCGAAGTGCGCCTGTCCGGCGTGGTATGCATAGCGATCTTCGGAGAGTCCCTGAGTCTTGTCGATGTTGTCAAGCAGTAGGTTCGCCTCGAATATCATGCGATAGACGTACTCCCAGTCCGCAGCGGCCTGGATGATGGTACGAGGGTTGCCCTCACGGAGCTGTCCATCGTCCTGCGTCTCATCTGCTAGGAGGCCGATCTTCGTCAGTGGAGAGAAGGCGTCCATGCAGTTGTCGAGGTAGAAGTGTATGGAGCTCGTCGTGGTGTTGAGCTCTGCCTCGGTGGAGAATGCATTGCTGTAGGTGATGGCATTCTCGGGCGTCAGATCGAGCTTGCACGAAGAGGCAAGCAGGCTGAGCGCCAGGGCGGGGAGGATATAGCGTTTCATCAGAACTTCAGATTGAGACCAAGAGTAAGCTTTCTATTGAGCGGATACATGCGCCCAGTATCCTTACCCGTAGCAGGATCAACGATCTCGGGGTCAAGTCCCGAGTAATTCGTCAGGAGGAAGAGGTTCTCACCGGCCAGATATACACGCACATCCTTCATGCGGAGGCGCTTGGTCCAGCTGTCGGGGAGCGTATAGGAGAGGCTGAGTTGCTTGAGACGGAGGTAGCTCACACGTTCGATATTGGAGTCGATATCCCCATCGAACTGGCCGGTGTAGCCGTCATCGGCAAATTCTAGCGATGGATACTGCGTCTCATCACCGGGCTTCTGCCAGAAGGTAGCACGAGAGAAGTCGTTCATCACGACACCAAACTTCTTGTTGAAGAGGAAGGCGCCGTTCTTCACCATATTCATCATGCGCTGGTCAATGGTATATGTCAGCAGGACATTCAGTGCAAGACGCTTGTAGGTGAAGGTATTCGTGATCCCCCCGTAGGCTTTCGGCAGAGCGCTACCAGCATAGTAGAGGTCTTCGCTATTGATATAGCCGTCGCCATTCTGGTCCTTGATCTTGCGAGCACCGACACGTAGTGGGTAAGCTAGCGAACCAAAGGAGAGCGGTACACGCTGACCTGTCTGGTCGTAGTAGTAAGGGATGTCGGATTCACGCTGTACGAGACCTTCGTCCTTATAGGTATAGATCCCGTAGATAGGACGACCGAGCACCTTGTCACCGAGGTCCTTGCCGTCGTATGAAGCGAGGAAGCGGTTCCAGTTGCGTGCGATGTTGAAGCGAAGATTCCAAGAGAAGTCCTTGCGACGCATGAGATCGGCCGAGAGATCTAGTTCAAGACCTTCGTTGGAGATAGCAGAAGCGTTCGTCCACGTCGTCTTAGAGATGAAGAAGTTACCTGGAGTGGGCACCTGCATCAGCAGATCGTACGAGTACTTGTAGTAGTAGTCGAGCTTGACCTTGAAGCGATAGTTGAAGAGGTCTACGTCCAGACCGAGGTCGTACTGGTCGCTCTTCTCCCAGGTCAGATGGCTATTAGCCATAGCGCTAGGCTGAAGACCGGGCTGACCTAAGAAGGAATTCGACTCCTCCATCAGGCCATGTGCCAGGTACGCTTCTTGGAACTTCTGCCCGCTCTTACCCCATGAAGCACGGAGCTTACCGAAGCTGAGGAACCAGAAGTCACGCATGAAATTCTCCTTGGAGAAGGCCCATGCAGCACCGAGTGAAGGGAATGCAGCCCAGCGTACATCGCGACCAAAGACGGAAGATCCATCATAGCGGAGCGAAGCTTCGAGCATGTAGCGCTTGTCGAAGTTGTAAGCGACACGGCCTAGATAGCTCAGCATGATCTGCTCCTGTCGGTCAGTCGTCACTCGCTGCAGGTATTCGTCACGCCCTTCTATGGAGCGAGCCTGGGGCCATCCATCGCCGATCTCGTAGATTTTATTCGTTGGTCCACCGGAAGCTTTACCCTTGATGTTCTCCATCAAGTCGTAAGTCGTGGTGATCCCGGCCATGACGTCGAAGTTGTGACGGTCACGTAGGCTGAAGCGATACGAGAGAATACTCTCCCACTGAAGCATAGCTACCATCGAGCGAGAGGCTTCGACGGAGGAGAGATTATTGTTGTTGAGGTAGGAGGGACGGAAGACGTGGTTGTTGGAGAAGTACGCATCGCCCGAAGCTGACGTAGCGAACTTCAGCCCAGAGATAGGAGTGTAGTCAAGACCGACGGAGAGTCGGGCGTTGAACATCCCATTACGAGCCCGCACATCACGGATCTTCTGGAGCGTGAGTTTCTCTGCGATCGAGCCACGTCCAGGATAAACCGAAGGCGTTTCCTTGGGGTCGACGTCGAGCCCTTGGATATTAGACCCACTGATAGCGTCTTGTTTGTTGTAGGCTAGATTGAGACGAGTGAAGGCATTTACCTTAGGCGTGAGGCGTAGATCAAGGTTGGAGAGGAAGCTCAGACGCTTAAAGCCTGAGTTGATCTGGATCCCGCGCTCATCGTAGAGCCCAGCGCTGACGAGGTAGCGTACGTTGTCGTTCCCGCCCGAGGCGTAGAGATCCCCCGAGCTGACACGGCCGAGCTGGAAGATGTACTTCCACCAGTTCGTGTCATTGTTGTAGAAGCTATTCAGCGAGTCCTGCGCCGAGGCGGGGGGCTGGTTGTCCTTGGCTAGCACATTCCCATTACCCCAGAAGTAGTCGTAGGCGCCGTCCAGCGTAGGCTCCCAGCCATAGGACTGACCGTAGCTTCGGGGCAGGGTGTAGCGGTTGGTGGTGTAGTCGTTGTGCCCGATGCGCTGGTGGCGCGCCAGGAGGTTGTGCACGAGGCGCTCTCCGTGGCCGCGCATTTGCAGGGGCGTGGCGGGGAGGAAGGATATGGACTGGGAGAAGTTCAGCCCGAACTCTGCCTTGCCTGACTTCCCCTTCTTGGTCGTGATCAGCACGACCCCATTGCCCGAGCGCGAGCCATAGAGCGAAGCGGAGGCAGCGTCCTTGAGCACCTCTACTGACTCGATGGTCGAGGGGTCGATCCCAGCTAGCGCATTGATCCCGCCCGTAGTCTCGGCCGAGACCTTCGAGAGGGGCACCCCGTCGACGACGAAGAGGGGCGAGCCGTCGTTGATCCCCTGATCATTGAGCGAACTGATCCCACGGATATTGATGCGCGCACCGCCCCCACCAGGTGAGCCGGACTGGTTCGTCACCGAGAGACCAGACATCTGCCCCTGCAGGAGGGACTGGATGCTGGGTGCGGGGGCGTCCTTGAGCTGGTCGGCCTTGATCGAGCTGACCGCCCCGACGAGCTCACGCGTATTGCGTCGGCCGTAGGCGATGACTGTGACGCCGTCGAGGGCCTTGACATTCTCCTTGAGGACGATGGTCACGGGCTGCCCCGCGGAGAAGGAGGCGCTGCCGTCGTAGTAGCCGACACAGCTCACCTGGAGCTCGCCAGAGGTCTTGTCCGTGTGGATAGTGAAGCGCCCCTCGATGTCGGTCTGGGCGCCGAGCTTCGTACCCTTGATGCGGACGTTGGCGCGGATGACCGCCTCGCCTCGAGCGTCCTTGACGACACCCGTGAGCTGCCCTTTAGCACTGGCCTGCTGCTGGGGACGGAAGATGCGGATGGTCTTGCCGTCTACGGCGAAGACGAAGGGCGTGCCCTTGAGCAGACCTTCGACGGCCTTCTCTGGGCTCACCTCATCGAAGGAGACCGTGGCCTTGTAGCCCGCTGTGCGGAGCTCGGGCTCATAGTCGATCTTGTAGCCTGAGCTCTTGGCGATGAAGTCTAGGATAGAGGCGATCTCCTTGTCCTTGAAGGAGATCGAGACGGTCGGCGTGGGGCTCTGGCTCCAGCTCTCCGTCGGTGTGGAGAGGCCGAGCGTACAGAGGCACAGCCCAAGGGCTAGGCGCCGACGTGTACTATGTAATGGTTGTCGCATGGAGAATAGGTATGGACTATGACTTATCTATTCGGGGTGATGGGGACTATGTATAGCAGTGCGAGCCTCCAACGAAGGCGCCTAGAGGGGCTACCCTAGGGCAGCTTCACTTAGGCGCCTCCGCTGGACGTCGCTAGCCGATTGCTGTCGTGCTATACATATATATAATGTATCTCGCTATCTCGATGAGGCTGCTAGTGCTCCCAGGTCTTGGCCTCGGGGGCGATGCTCTTGACCACGATGTCGCGGCGCTTGCCCTCGTCGAGGAGCTTCTTCAGGAGTGCGGAGAGGTCTTGGGCGGTGACGGCTGCGACCTTGACCTCCTGCCCTGGAGCCTTCTTGCTGAGGTCTGGTGCCTTGCCCGTCTCGGCATAGGCGTTCAGCAGCGCGATCCAGTCGCCGAGCCCTAGCTCATTGCCTGCAGCCTTCTCCTCGGCCTCTTCGTCGAGGACCTGAGGGATGTGCACCTTCTTGTACTCGTCGCGGTCGATCTTGCCCGCAGCGATGGAGCGGAGGATCTCATAGGTGCGGGCCTTGAGGTGGTCGGCCTTGGCTCGGGAGGTGACGAAGTGGATCGAGAGGCTG